>Ga0210059_1006147_pt1 | contig 19278 bp, 10 predicted proteins | sample Ectturendosymbi2_FD_188042 | JGI IMG/M metagenome (GOLD analysis project Ga0210059, IMG submission 188042) | Ecteinascidia turbinata endosymbiont from Florida, USA - Sample 2 (SPAdes) (version 2) | ecosystem: Host-associated > Tunicates > Ascidians > Unclassified | place: Key West, Florida... | reverse complement strand
CTTGCCAAAAGTTCTGTTGATTTTCATTTGATATGCTGTCAATTATCTGTACTATTGTTTTGAGTACTTTTTGGCTTTTATATATTTTACCTCTCAGTTGCATATCTGTTACCTCACCAGTTGCTCATTCCACCCTATCTTGTATATAGGCATGCTTATGTTGTGTTCATTTGCCTTATCTGAGTTTGTTTACATGCATTTTGGTGCTTTCATTATTTCTTTCATTAAATATTATGCCTTTAATTCAAAATTGCTTTGTGCTTGGAATAGATGTTGTTGTGCAGTTGACCCATACGACCTTTCGCCAACACTCTGTGATTCAAATACCACATCAATTTGCTAAACCTGAAATTTTTTGTGTTTTTATATTTTCATCAGCATGCAATTAATTTCTGCTTTGTGATGTTATTCTTTTTCCTTCTGCTGTATTTGTGTTATTTGAAATTTGAGTCACAAAAATGCATGAATAAACCATTTAGTAGCAACAGTGTTGGTAGGTTAGTTCTTCACTTTGCTGTTTTCTTCACCCAAACACTGAGAAATACACCACAGTATTTGACAAATTTTGCAACATATGTTTTTTTCTCATGCAGTCTCTGTTAGGTTGCTTGGCTAAGAATATATGTTTTGTTTATTTTTCTTTGCAGTGTTTTTTTGACTTGTAGTCACTGTTGGGCTGTTTTTTTCTTATTGTTTGATTCACTTCTTGCTATTTTGTTATTTTAAGGTTTCTATGGTAGGTTAATGATTGTGAGTATTTGCATTATGTTGGATTTAACAAGGCTTGTACATTTCCTATAAAGAGAAAGGTAGGTTGCTACAAGTTACCCATTGTGAGACTTTGGCTTTATTGAGAGATTACTGCTAGTGGGGAACTTTTTATCTGAGATTAGTTTATGTGGTGGATTCAATTTTGTACAAACTTCAGAGGGTTACATGGACTTGATTGGTTTTGTTTGTGTTTTGGAGAGTAAAGGTCTGTCTCATGCTTTGGGGAGTAAAGGTCTGTGTCATCAAAGTATAAACCGAAAACACCCCTATAAGCAGGGCTGTTAGCAAGGGTCAGTAGGTCAGATCCTGATCTGAAAATTTTGCTCAAAACAATCTGATACAGATCCGAAACCATCACCATCACCATTACCATATTCCCTGGTTGTGAGCCTGCATAGTGCCGATCCGATATAATTACTAAATTCAACAAATATGGCAAAAAATTGTTATTGTGATTGGAATCAGGTATGATGATGGTTTTGGATTTTCGGATCTGGATCGGATTATGTTTTGAGCAAAATTTTTGGATCAGGATCGGATTCGGATACTATTGAAATTTTTCAGAGCGGATCAGATTATCAAATTTCAATATCCACACAACACTGGTTTGCGTGTGACGTCAGGCATTTTGAGTTTGCAACTTTGAAGAAACTTTCAAACGGCTATTTTCATTAGACAGTGTCTATTTTGCCGCCAGGATGGCAGCAGCAAAAGGCTTGGTAGAAAAAAGGATGTAAATAAAACTTAAAGATAAACCTACAACGTAACCCTAACAGTAGTCCTAAGCTAACTGTAATCCTGATGTAACCTATCCCTAAGCTAACCTTTCCCTAACCTAACGCTAAGCTAACCTAATGCTAAGCTAACACTGACCTAACCCTAACCTAACACTAAGCTGACGCTTACCTGACCTAGCCCTAATTCTAACCTAATCCTAACATAGCAACACTAACCCTTAAAGTTTTAAATGTAACACCCAAGCGGAGTGTGGAAAAAAGCAAAGACAAAAAAACGAAAGTTGGCACGGCGAGAGTCGAACCGCAAACCATAGGCATAGCAGCCATAACACCTAACCATTACACCACGAGCAGGACAGCGTTTTCCTGACAAAGTGACCTTTTTCTTTGTATTGCGTCATGCCACGAGACTGAACGTTTGACTGCTGGCACAATAGCTCCAGCCTATCTGTTGCCGCCAGAATATCGTCAGTAAAATAGACACTACCTTTTCATTATGTATAGTCTGTTATGTTACGGACAGATTCCCAAATGTTTTCAGGCTTTTTTCAATCAATGTGGCGATTGGTTGGCCTCGTGGAATTTAGACGTGATGGATGATGGACAAGTTTGAGTCATTGCAAAGTTATGATGAAGTATACTGTACTGTAGTCCAGTCCGTTGATTTTTCCAACCTACAGCAAACCTGGGTTTTGACTTGAGTTCATTGGACCAATGATTGGTGCAAACATTAGACAAATGCATGCAAATTAATTTTTTTTCTTACTTTACAGGAAAATACAGAAAATGAAAATCCACATGTCACAAGTCGTGAATTTAATTAATATAGGCCTAGTAGTACAAATAATCCACGGACCATAATAAAGTAATAAACAGACACACGCTATAGTAGCACTACCGAATGAGGTTCCACCAGGCACATACAGTATTCATTATAAAAAGGTTTAACAGTAAACAGTAATTTGGTCATGTGTTTGGTACATGGTGATAAAAAAAAACAAAATAAGGCTAGTCAGGATAGCTAAAAAGGTGAGCAAAACAATACTGCACATGGGGTTACAGAAAGCAAAGAAAACATACTGAAGAGATAGGCTCCCAGAATGCGTGAACATTCGGAAGGCAACAGCTATTCATTGAAGCAAGGCAAGTGGCAAGCAAGAACATTCAAATAAAAATTGAAGCGCTGGGACACCGAAAAAGAAACTGTCAAACAGTTTGTCTTGTCAGGCACCCCTCGACGGTTTCATAATTTCTATGATGTTTTTAATGTTGATATGATGGCTGAATTATTGGAAATTAGAGTTATACTGTCTGCTGGATAATCTACGCAGTTGCATAGGAGTGCTGGATTGCAACCAGTATCTAGCATGGTTTGTCCAGTTCTGCAAAGTGCTGAGCATGACAGGGAATGTGCAAACCCAGGTAAAATGAAACTCTGCCCAGGTTTCTATAACCCTTTTCCAACCAAACTTAGAAGTTGGATTTATTGAAGTTAGTGTCCTATGTGTAGTAGTTGATTCTAAATTCATTCATGTAAATTGTTAAGAATAAACATCTTTTGATTACAATTCACATGAGCTGCTAATAATAACCCAACGTACAGCTGTAGACTAAATCTGTTTTGCAGGTAGCTGGTGGCTGGTATTTTCATGAATCGATCATCAGTAGTGAAAAGCTTTTAGAAACAATATAATCCTGTTTTTTGTAGATGATGAAAAGTGTTCTTTAACCATACTGACTGGATGTAAATGCAACATCAGACCCAGCAACAACTTATATAGTACAGATAATTTTTAAAAATAACAAATGAATTATGAAAAACTGAAATTCTTTATCCTATCATAGGGTAGGGCATGCAAGCCAAAAGCACTTTAGGCTTTTGAAGTAAACCAAATCAACACACCAAGCCAATGCTGCACAGTACAAATTTTGATTTATCCATTAACTTTATGAAACAATGTGCTGGACATAAGTACAATTTGCTGCTTTGCTGTTACGACACATCACAATTTGCTGTGCTATTTTGAATCAAGTTGTACTAGAGCAGTAATTTGTTACTGCAACAAGGCAAAATTCAATTTACTAGTTTAAACACACATCTTATGCATAATGGTGACAACAAAACCATTTGCTTGTTTTTGATTCTTTCACTAAACCTACACATTTATAATGATACCATTCTAAGCAGTCATCATATACAATAGAAAGCTTATTAAGAGTGTCCAATTGTGACATTTTAAAATCATCCAAATTATTAATTTAGTCCTTTACTAGCTGGCTCACAATTTATGTATATAAAAATAAGTTTGTACCTGCGACATTATTTTTCATAGGAAAAAACATCTACAATAGTTGCTTGGCCATAAAGAACTATACAAGGCAGAGTTCACAAAAATATTATTATCATTCAAATGTATGAAATAAATGCAAATCAAAACTGGAAGTGGCTATATGTAACCACCCATGGATCTTCCTATTTCAAAACTTATTCAACCACACAGCCTCGCATGACGCAGTTCGAATAAAGTGATCAGTTTGTCATTCGACCGGCATCGATCTGGTATCCTAAAGGGTAGGTTCCAAGTCTTCCATGCCAATGGTTTATTGGTTCGCATCTCACATTGACGACTTTCGTTTTGGTAGTGGTTTCAAGTTTCAAATCATTAGACCAGTTTGTTTTTTTTCTTTTCAAAAAACTTTTCAAACTTTAAGTTTAGAGGTTAGATACAGGGGTAAAAATTTTGGGGTTAGATTTAGGGGTTAGGTTAGTGATAGCATTGGGATTAGGGCTGGGGTTAAGGTTAGGGTCATGGGTGTTGGAAGGGGGAGCAAGGAAGCTTGGCCCCCCTTGGATTTTTAAAATTTCGACAAAAAATGTTGTTTTCTTAGTTTCCAAAGGGAAAAACAAATTTCACCATTTTTAGTCCCCCTACAAAAATTTTTAAAATTCCCCTAGTGGTCCCCCCTAGAAAAAATCCTTCCGACGCCCATGGTTAGGTTTTAGGTTAAGGGTTTACATTTAGTATGTTTCTACCAAGCCTACTGCAATCTCGTCATGTGTTACTGTCACATTACAGGAGGTGGTCGAATAAAGTTTCAAATTTAATGATCCATCGATGGATCTGCAGCCACTGCCATCAAAACTCACTTCCTCTTGAAAAAACTGAAAATCTGGAAATGTTGTGGCCGAGGTAAAACAGTCATCAAACTGGCTTAAGATGACATCACAGTTAAGATCTAGAAGAAATCCAACTTGAGATTGAGCTAGCTGGTGAAGTTTTAGTTTCAAATTTCCTAAGTTGCTGTTCTTTGAAGAATTGCATACATTTTTAAAATCCAAGCCATTTTCTGCACAATGGTATACTGCAAATGATTTTTTTAGTTATAAATTTTCAACTAATAACATATATGCATAATTTTCAGTTTAAATTCAATTTTTTGGTAGCACAAAGTGCAAAGGATCTTATCAGCAGAAAAAGCAATGTTAGTTTTCGAGTGATATTTGTGATTATCGGTTTTTATGATATTAATTCTATGAGTTTTGTTGCTGTTTCAGCTCATTTATTTAACTTTTCTTTGATGAATCTTTCAGTAATTTTATGTGTTTCAAGATCCATGCCAATGAAAGGGAGTATAGTTGCATCAGTCTGATGAACAGACAAGAAATATTTAATTGGTTTTGCCATTGCTTTCAGCAGTGAATGTGAACAAGTCACATATGATGCATATGACTTGCTTGGTGGAAAGGTGTGGAACTGCTACTTTTTAGACAGACATTTACCTATATATGCGTATATAAGCCAACTTTAAAACTAAAAAAAATTGTCAAAGTAGGGGACGGCTTATACGTGGATAAATCTAATCTCACACAAATGAATTGACATGAAGCCAATTCTCAGATCAGACAATATCACCGATATTATCATTCAGTCATACATGCAGCCATAAAAATTGAGATTGCACTAAATTAAGTTAATTCTGACAAACTACAACTTAATTCTAATATTAATTTTAACTGTACCTCAAATAAAATGTGCCATAATTAAGTGTCTATATTACCATTATATATCATCAGATTCTTTTCATAATTAACTTACCACTAATATTGTTTCCTAAACAAATCCTTTGATAATTAATGAACCTTCATCAGTGCATTGCACATTGATACTCTTTTGTTATTAGCCCAAACAACACACCATGGTATTTGGTATTTTAGGAGTCGGCTTATATGCGAGTTTTTGCAAAATTCTTCATTTTGGGGCAGTTGTTTAAGGGTCGACTTATATGCTAGTATACACGGTATGTAGACACTTGAACAAAGCTTTGAATACTCATTTAGTAACAGAATCATTTTCAATCCATCTGTGAGCAATACTAAGAGAAAACCCTTGGGTTTTGTGACCATTTGAAAATCTCTTCTTGCAAATGTTTTGTGCAACAATTGAAATAAAGCTGTCTAAACATTTAAATATCTGCCATCCAGAGTACACTGCCTTTTGCAGTTTGTGCCACCTGCATGATACCACATATATGATATGTGTCTTCTAAAATTTATTTCTTTGTTTCCTTAAACTCATAAATGCTACAATTGCCATCCATTGGCAGTTGGCGTGATGTTTTTCTATACCTTAATATCTCTTTTACGCTTTCATGAATACACTGATATATTTCAGTTGCTATAGCATGTCCCACAAATTTTGAGTCAAAGTAGCATGTAACAACTTTGAGGCTTTCTCCAGACTGAACAAGGAAATCCATTTGGTTTTGTTTAAGATTATGGCATAACGTTAGTCGAATAGTAAAAACTTTAGTCAAGCAATAAAACAATCATTAACAATGAATTTTCCAACAAGTGATTTTTGAATGAATGAGGCTGAGGCTACACCAGGATATAAAAGATACACCAGTTTTGTTTCTTGCACAGTAAAATTGTCACAAGATAGCTTTCTTGCAATTTTGCTGAAAGAATTCCCATTTTTCCAACAAAACATATACTTTTATTTCCTAAGAAAAGTTTGAGTGTAGGTTGTTGCTACACAGCAGACTTAACACAAAACTATGAAATTCACATGTGGTGCACTGGAGTTTTTGTTACATTTGAATGTGTGCAAGGTCACTCAGTACAAATCTTAGAAAACAATTAAAAGCTCTAGTTTTGCTTAAAGCTTTTCAGGAATCAGCTGACTGTACTCTGAATTCTTCTTTTTGTGATGATACAAGCTTGTATATACAGTAGTCCCTGCTTGTTAAACCCACCTCGGACGGTTTTGGGCATGTTAAGTGGGTGGACTTACTAACTGGGGAACACATTTTTGCCACTTTTATGCACAACAATATTCATTTCCGTGCAAAAAGATCGAGAGTAAGTTGCCCTATTAGTTGTTGGTTACATAGAAACTGTCGAACATGGCTGTTCAATTTTACAAATTCATGCATTTTGTCAAGAAAGATGTTCTTTGGGAGCAGCACGTTGACTGCATTTTAGCAGTGCTAGGTAATCTTTTTAAATTTCAAGTTTTTTTAGACAAGGCTATGTCTGCCTGTTTCTTGGCCATTTTTAAAACAAATTCTAGAGCACCAGTTGTCCTGCCTATCCATTATGGCACAAATACACAGTTTGTTATGAAACAGAAATTTCAATTCAATGAGATCAACAGTGTAACGAAGTGTGAAACCGTCGAAAGCAAGACGAAGAAGTATGAGTTACAATGCTTTTTCACCCAATTTTAAGCAATTGGGTTAAAAAATTAGGCTTAAAAAGCGTTTCTTTTATTACAGGAATAAGTAGAGTAATTCCAGACCAGAGAATTTTGGGTGGGTGGATGTATTAACTGTAGGCTCAATAACCGGGAACTACTGTATCTGTATTCAAGTAACTAGTCCTCAACAAGGCGACACAAGCAAATCAATTGACCAAATTTTTTAAAGAAAACTGATTTCATGTAACATTCGCACATCTTCAGTAATAAAATCCGCAAACAATGCTTACAAGTGAAACATTGAAAGGCTGCAAGAGCAGAGAAAGTAAACAAACTTAAAGACTAAAATGGAACTCAGAAAACAAACCATAGCAAGTACAAAGCAAAGATCAGTTCGTAAGCTTAATGTTATTGTCAGCAAACATTGCCATGCAGCAACATTTTGAATGATGAAAAACAATTTAAATAACATTTTTCACATTGTTACGTGGCAGAAACAAATTCACTTCCAGCTACATGCTGAACTTGTTTTATGGTGGTTGAAAACTGGCCATTTATTTAAGCTAGACAACAGACGAAAAGGCTTCTATCTTTGCCTACCTTCTTGTCAAAGTCATAAATATTCATGTGCAGATGGAATTTTTGATAATTGTGCTACTCTTACTGTGTAATGAATTGCTTTTTTTAAACTTTTAAATAGCTCAAGGGTAAAGTGTCTGCCTCTCAGTTGGAAGGTTGGGTGTTCGATCCACAGCCATTGACTGAACCACCATAGTGCTCCTTGGGCAAGAGCGTTCACCTCAGCAAGAGGCAAAATTGAGACTTTGGTCTGCTGCCAATTGCCATCACCAGAATTAAGAAACAAAAAATTTTGAAATTAAGTTCTGTAGTTGTCATAACTCCAACAATTTTATTTTAATTAATGAGAGACAAAAAGGGGTTGTGTGTGGCATCAGGGTTGCGGAGTTTTAGGTAAAATAGCCAATAGCCAACTGCCGACTCCGAATTTCCAAAATATAGGACTCCCAACTCTGAGTTTCCAAAATCTCTGACTCCCGACTCCAACCTTTCCAAAATTTCCAGCTCAGACTCCTTAACATAGGAATGAAATCAGCCTGTTAAAATCGATGGAAATCATGGCACACAGCAAGAAATCTGTTTCAACAAAAGTTTCAAAAGAAATTGTTCCATTCAAACGGGAATTCTCAATTTAGGAGTGTGATCTAAAAACTGTTCCCACTGGACAACCGGTGTCAGACAAAAAAATCCAACTCGGACTCCCAGTGTTGTTATGAATCCGACGCCACCCAAAAACCCCCGACTCCTTATGACTCCACAACCCTGTGTGGCATAGAATAAATATCATTGATTAACCCTTTTAGTCCCGCGTGCGCCACTTTTCTTGTACAACTTTGCAATCCTATAATTCGCCAGGCGATTGAGCTAGAGAGCTGTTAAAACCCTCTACAGATTCAGCAAGTCTTGTAGCCAAAATCGAAAAAAACAATTTTCTGTTTCGGTGGGGGGTTGTCTGGAGGTAATGTCACAAAGAGGACATGTTTTGGAAAAGTAGGCCACCTTTGGCCGGTCCTGGGCCGCAACCCATTGACCCATTCTTTTGGCTCAAAGTTTTGTTGAAAACTAGGTGAAAATGTGTGTCTATAGAGCCTTTGATTGACTTGCCAGCACATATGTGGCCAAAATTATGGGCCAAAAACCCAGTTTTGGGCCTAATTCCTAACTTTTCAGAAAAAGCATAATTTGCCCTTTCAGGCCAAACTTTGGCCGGCCATAACTCGGCAGCAGATAGAGCTAGAGAGCTGTTCAAACCCTGTAATGACTAGCGGCTTCGTGTAGTTTAGAATAAAAAAAACATTTTTTTAATTTGGATGGGGGGTTTTGGGCCAATGGGCTCATGATGGGGGTCTGTTTTTTGGTTAATTATATGACGTCATCATTCGATCCCACGCGCCAATATTGTGGCTCGCAGTATTTTTGGATTCTAGGCTAAAATACACGTTTTTAGAGCCCTTGATCAAGTTTCTAGCGTTTCTGGTTCAAAAGTTTACCAAAAATATTCCAAATATGTCAGGAATTCCCCAAGGATGTTCAGGGGATTTCCCATATCAATATTCTACCATTTTTTCCATAACTCATCAACCAGAAATGCTAAAAAGTCCGTCAAACCCCCTAAAACCTTGTATTATAGCCTAGAATGCATTTAAATCTTGCGCGGTTTCGCACCGTTGATTCTGCTCGATTCAGGCACTGCCACGGGCCGTTGACGTCACGGATTATTTATAGAAACCTGTCAAAACAACCTGTGGTTTTGTAAACATAGCCAAAAAGGCTGAAATCGCATGGCGAAAAGTTTTTTTTTCAGCCTAAACTACAAGTCTTTCCCAATTCAGACCTGATTTGAACAGCTCTATCCGCTGGCGAGTGATGGCCATTTAGAAAAGGGATGTTTTCCAGCCCAGACTGGGGTTTGTTGGTGCTGAAATTTTCACCAATTTTTAGTGTTTTGTCCATAATTTCGGCTACAGACATGCTAGAAAGTCATTCAAGGACTCTGAAGACGCGGATTTTGGCTTGTTTCCGAAAAAATCTTGAGCCATAATAATGGCCCAATGGGTTGGAGCCCAGGGCCAGGTAAACGTAGCCAAAAACACCTTCACTTGTGGTGTTCCCCCCCGAAAACCCCCCACTGAAAACGAAAACTTTTTTTTTTCGATTTTGACTACAAGACTTACTGAATCCGTAGAGGGTTTGAACAGCTCTCTAGCTCAATCGCCTGGCGAGTTATAGGATTGCAAAGCTCTGCATGAAATGTGGTTTTCGTGGGACTTAAATTAAGTCAAAGACCAAATGTGTAGATCATAATCTATATGAATAAGACCATGAAAGTTGTGATCATACATGACATTCATCAGTCATCATTTTCTTAAATGCCTGTATGCTGTCCTAACTACACTTCTGTGTTTGTAAGCTTTAGCTGAAATTATCAAGGTGCAATAGTTTTGGAGTAAGTCTTGTCCAAGTACTGCTGACTAATGGTGCGGATATCTACAACAAAGTTCACAGTATTATGTTTCACTGTCTTTGGCATATCAGCCATGCACTTGTTGTTCAAGTGTGATAGCGATCCTTGTGTTTCGGCAAATGACCGGGAAAATCAATTGCAAGAACAAAAAGGTGGAGATTCAAATTTTGCAGAAGAAAACAAAAAAAGGTATGAACACTATTATGCAAGCTGCACTGTAAACATGTGTTTTTAACGGTTGCTATTTAGTTGTTTTATGGGCCACTTTTGTTATCAACTCTCTTATTTTAACACAGTCTACGGCACAGTTGTCATAACCCTTTGTGTGAGCAGTTGCATATGCTGTTGACCTATTATATGCTAGATTAATATGCATTCACATCCTGAAGCAGTGGTTGTTAATAACAGTTTTTGGTAGTTTTCATTACTGTTTCTGATACTTGTTCTGATTTGTCCTACTAAATGTGACTTCTACTGTGAAAACAACTCACTGTTGTGTATCATTCCAAACTGCTTACATCATTAAGTTATTGATTACATTTTGCAAGGCAAGCAAGACTGCTGTAAATTATAATCGCCAATCTAATTGTTGCATTTTATTCGCTGCTACTGCTCTAGTAGGTGGTTTTTAGAGAGTGGATACATATCGCCTGATACACTACTGAAAACAAGCACTTTTTTGACAAGTATGTGAAGTTCAAAGTTAGTAAACTGTTGGGCTTCAAACTGCTATATTTTTATTTTTCACCACAAAACTCACAAAAGCAAATGTTTGTGGCATTGTCCACTTATGATGAAATTGTTTTCTACAGTTTACTGAGAGGAACTACATTTCGGAATTGATGTGTCAGTGGTTACAAGTTGGCACAACTTTTTTTGACTTGCACAGCTCATACAAACCTTTGCAAATATTTTTTATCAGTACATCAATCTTTCAGAATTAAAGTTTTGTTGAACTGCTTCAAATGGTGATGTTAACTTTCCTAATATCATACACAGAATGTCTAAGCTGAAAAAAATTGTTGAAAGTGCAAAATTACCTTTGCTCAAACTGAATTGTCATACAAGTTTCAGATCTATCTGTTTACTCCTTTGTAATGAAAATATGACTGAAAGAAGTTCAATCAGTTTTAAAATTTTTCATTATGAGGTCTGTCAGATCGATGACCTGAACTGTTGCTAGCTGTAAGAAAAAGCAGACCAGTGTGGATTTATGCACTCAAGAAAACCTGATTTCATAGCTTTTATGCTGCATGCGGTCAGTGTAGGCTGCCTAAGAAACATTCTCCACTGTCTTGGCTAATTTCAGAAAAGCATGCCAGATGCAAACATAGGCATAGCACCACAGATTCAAATTATCAACATGCAATTTTGAACCAGTGGACACTGGCAGTGGGCCAGTGGCACTCAATTAAAACCAAATCAATTGGCAGCAACTTTTATTATTAGTTGCTAAAATTATTATTTTAAAATTATAAAATTATTATTAGCATGCACATTACAAAAACAACAGATCTTCACACTTAAATTTCTCTGTCCTCAAACAAATGTTATCATGAACACCCCATACTGCTTTTTGCTCCTAAACGTAATCGCCATGTTTTTCGGTCTGTATTATGTAATAAGTTCCTGACAACTTACCAGTGTTTCACTGACATTGTATTACAGGAATGTCACACCCATGGAATCTCTTGGTAATTGCTTATACTGTAAAATTGATTATATAAAAACGTTTGCTTATACTGTATGTATAACGTTATGAAATGTTGGTTGCATTGAAAACCTAAAAGCTTGTTTCCCAATTAAAAATGTTTACCCATACCTTCAGTGCAAAATTTTAAACCGTGTTTATTATGTAGTTCCAAATTACTGAGGGGCTGTAAATCTGCGTGGCTCCATAATCTTGCCCGAGTCAAACAAACTGAATCATAGCGCGAAAACTGCTGAAATAATTCATGACGACCATTGTACTGTTCTTTCATGTAGATAGGGACAGCAGTTACCAGAAAAATCTTAGGTACAGTGTGGTGTATAATTTCTCTTTGCGCTTGTTTGTCTTCCTCTAGCTAGAATGATACAGAGGCGCAATTCCATTTAATGTGTATTTGCAAAACAACCAATTTAGACACACACAATCGCGAAGTTTGTTCTTTTGTGATGTTGAACATAAGCGTGATCAAGGTCAGATGATCGTCTTTACTTAAATCCGATTGCATATAAATTTGTCAAGTCACTAACAACACTGAGATTATGATAATTTTTTTCTATTCATTTTCAAGCATTACCCAGAACATGATAAAGCACCTCAATCAATCCTGCTTTTTTCCAAAATTTTCCACACAGGATCTTAGTGTTTGCAGTATGCAGTGTAACCTATTTTCTTCATTTCTGTAAGACATTTCCTACATCATGCCATGATAACAACGTGCTGTGACGTTCCTGATTAATGAGCCTGACAGTTTTTTCACGCCATGTCAAGTAAAAAAGTGCCTTGAATGCAAGAAAAAAGCAGATTGTCAAATTTGGGTGTACGAACATTTGGAAGAAGTTCAACCGATTTATTGGTTATGCTGGTGGCTCAGTGTCGCATGGGAAACCTTGTGTCCCATTTTTAAGTCTTCTCAACATAAAACGCCAATGCGCTCCAAGTTTGAGAAACCGTGGATCAGATGAATCTGATCATTGTGTACAATTAGTCTGAGTCACTGGCATCATCTCTTAAGCAACATGCTATTCCTGTTCTGTTATTTGCTGCAGTGCTACCGAACAAGGGAAGTTTGGTGATGAGAACACGTCCCAGACTCAGGCATGGGGCGATACAGCACAAATGTACTTGTCACATGCTTCATTACGACTACAAATAAACAAAATCGCAATAAAAATCGATTACGATTACGTTGAAAGTAATCACGATTACAATCGCGATTGCATTTGTCCAAACATCCTCAGAAATAACCATTTGCATGGTTTGATGTAATGTAAGTACTGTATATGTTTAGACAACAAACAATACGAATAAATGCAACAAACGAAATTAACAATCTGTAAGGATTAAGCACCTGAAAAAATAAAAATCACAGCAAACTAATTGTTTTCTGCGAAGTGTGTGCAGTCCACAAACCAGTGGCATAATTAGAGGTTTGAGCCATGGGGAAAAACATGCTGAAAGAGGCCCACTGGCCACAGTAGGCAGCCACTAGCCAACATCCAGAAAAAAACCTGAGAAATGATGTTGAATACGGATCTGGATGGCTGTACTTAAACCCTAAAATTTTAATGGAAAATACTTCGAAAAATGCAAAAATACGAAAACCTACTGAAAACCAAAACAACACTATCATTGAAATATAAGCTAAGTTGGGAACCCCGTTTTGGCATTTAGCTTGCCGAGGGGGCAATTCACCCCTCTGCCTCCCGTCAGTTATGCCACTGCAGCAAATACGTTAAGCATTGATTAAACAAAATAATCAATGTTTAAAATGTTTGTTACAAGTGATAGCATCGACGCTTCGAATCTTTTGTCAGTCAAACGACATCTATCAGGGTTGAACATTCGTCCAGCAACGTTGTAGTTTGTCAGTAATTTCAAAATTGCTGACTGTTTTTTATCAAACTGCGGGTTACGATGTTTTCAGCTGTGTGATGGCCTATGGATCGTCTGCAAGTGCAGCATAGCATTTTGTAGTTTTTCATTTGAAATGAAATGAACAGTGATGCCGATATAGCTGTGCATCTCTCTATTGGACCAAAAGTCAACGGTCAACAAAACCTCACTGGTTTATATTGAGTTTTTTTACCAGTATCCGTAGACAACCTTTGTTCGCATGCTAGTTATAAGCGTTGTGGAAAGGTGCTTTCGACTTGAGTTAAAGTACCTTATTCCTCTGAAAAAAAGTTAATTTATATAAATTACTGTACTGCTTATATACATAGTCTACTACAGCGTTTACATTCATAGGTTCACTCTGAATATATATAAATAAAACATTGTGATGTACTATCTCTTCCGCCGCCAATGTGTCAACCCGTTTTTAAGATAAGCTCTTATTTTTGTTGCTATGTCTCACTACTAGACTCACTACGTTACTTCTGGCGGTCATCAGGAAGGCTAGCTGGGACAAAGCAAGAATTTTTTACAAATGCTGTGCTTGCCGTTGGACTATGTGGTTTTAACGCACACAGAGGGCAAATGGCCTCCTCTGAAACATAACCATAACAAATGATGATAAAAGGAGGAAACCTAGCCACCAAAACTGCGGTTCATGGCACAGTGATGTAGAATGAAGATTTCCAAGTTTAATCGCGAAATTAATCATCGATTACCACCATTACATATCATTTTTAGTCAGTTCAATCGATTAGGATTACTCAAAAAAACTGTAATCGATCACGATTGACCATTACGATTACCTCATGTCTACCCAGACTGGCTGTCATCGTTCCGTTCAGAGACCGATTCGAAGAGCTGATGGTTTTCATCCCATGGATGCACAACTTTTTGAATGATCAACGCATACCTCATAAATTAGTGGTGGTGAATCAAGTGGACACCCACAGGTGAAACGTCTAAATATTTACTTGCGTGCTGCGCATAACAAGAGTATGAATTGTCCGGGATCTTGTTCCAGGTTCAACCGAGCTTCGCTTATTAATGTGGGTTATCTAATGTCCAAGGACGAGTGCGATTACATGGTCATGCACGATGTTGATTTGCTGCCCAATAACCCTGAACTTTCATATGGATATCCCGAAAAGGCACGTTTGTTATTTTGTTGTGCATGGCAGCATCGTTCGACGTGGCGCAGAATATTCTTTCGTTTTTTTCAGGGTCCTTCCCACCTGGCTTCGCCTGAGTACCATCCTATGTATCACTACAAGTCGTACATCGGAGGAGTCCTGATGATGACCAACAGGCATTTTGAAATGGTTCGTGCCTGCGGTTGCAGCAGTCGCGGTTTTCCGCAGAACGTATTTTGATGCGCGCATTACATTTTGCAGTGCAGAGGTATGTCCAATAAGTTCTGGGGCTGGGGACGAGAAGATGACGAGCTGTTCCTGAGATTCAAGGAAAACAAACTGACGGTAAAGCGCAAATTCGTTCTCCGTTGTTGTATTGAAGCGACGGTGCGCTTTCACTTTTAAATTCTTAATACAGCTCTACCGGCCTACGGGTTTGACCACAGGTTACGAGACGTTCAAGCACATTCACAACAAAGAAAGACGTCCCAGGGACTATAATCGTTACGGCGCACAGAAGAAGGTATGTACCGCTTTGCGGATCTTCGCACGTTTGCCAGCGGAATCGAAGTTCTTAATTTATATACGAGCTTTTCAGTTCTATTTTTTGCTTGACCTCGAATCCACCACTGCTTAGGATCTGCGCCTTTGATAAAAATATGTCGCTTTTTGTCCTGCGTAAAAACTCCTTGATGTGTTAAACCACTGAAGTCTATTTAAATGCAACTTGTCTGAAGTAGAGTTATCGGCAATGCCTTCTCGTCAGTCCTTGCAGCAAGAATTTTGTGGATGACAAATGAGACAATGCATAGTGAGAATAGCCAAATACTGGCCGCCGTTACTTTGCAGGAAGGAAAGTTGGCTGCCGAAAAGCTAAAACTAACTAATCGGCGATGAGCTTTCTTGCAAAATCTTAACAAATTTGCAGCCGTTTTTGCAAAACACTCTTGTCTTTTTAAAAACTGATAATTGTAGAACAACAAAAAGTGCTTCTGGCTCCAGCTAACAAAAACAATGACGCCGTATCCAGAAGGATGGAGTTAAGCGGGGAAACTTTTGTACTAATAGGTTCTGTGACAAAAATAACAAAAAAGGCGAAAAACGCACATGAAATAACAAACAGCTGCAATCGAAAAGAATTACTGACCAACGTTCAAGGCTGAAATACGTTTGTGATAAGCGCCATTCTACCAAGTAATCTTTTGAACTTGTTCTCATTACTCCCTGCATTCTTTTTGGGAACGTCAGTAAAGTAATACAATTAAACATCTAAGGCATGGCGTTTACACACTTCATGTAGATACTACACTAAAGTCTCAACGATGAATTACAACATAGGATGTAGTTTGAGTTTATGCCAAGAGTGCTAAAATAATGCGTCATCGATAGGATTAGTCACACCTGAGGTTGACAACTTACGAAAACGTAGTCGCTGCTGCATGAGTTCATTGTTGCATAATTATTATATAAACACGGACATAGTTTTGCTTCAGTTGCAGTTAAAACTCATATCCGTTTCGGGCCAAAATTCCTGGAACGCGTTGGTGGTCTCTGCTTACCCTACCACACCCATAGTTGAATTGAACCCAAATGTTTACTGGTGTGTGTGCACCTTGCGGTGCCTGCTGCAGTTTTCATGTGCGTTTATATTTGTTCTCCTGCGTCTTTGTTGCTTGTGAGCGGACTCGTGCTGAAAACCTTTACGATTGGTTAATGATGGACGCGCACTGGAGTCCAACAAAGTTGAATATCGCTTTTGTTTTGCGTTGCTTGGCAACAAGTAGCAAGACAAAAAGCGTTTGTGCGTTTTTTTGCGGTAGTAGCGAGTCTTAGTCTGAATCAAGTCGGTTACGAACAAATGCGGCTCGATTTGTTATGAGTTACTCGATTAAACCGGTGAGATTTAACTTAGACAACAGTGCTTCAAGCGAACGATCGACTGGATTTGTCACATCTCGTATAAAGTGTGAAACGCATTCCAGCTTACGCTGATTCATCATCAGCTACAGTCAAGGCCTTTTTAAGGTTTGACACCTAGCTGACTGCAAAGACATTTTGGGAGACCACAACTATTTTATCTGAACATCGTGATGGTCGTAAAGCAAGGTTTTAGTGTGTTTTGATGGTGGTAATAAAGCGAGTTCCTACTTTACTTTGAGAGACCTTTGCGGTCTCTCAAAACACGCCGCTAAAGCATCTTTCGCAATAAATCGTAATGCAGTTTTCAACATAATTTTGAAGACTTACAATACACGTTTTAAGCTGATTCTTCGAATAACTGATTTTTATGCGCTCTGTCAAGCAGTCCTATCGAAATTTGAATAATTTTTCTATTTTTCGAGTAAAGGGGGGATTACTGCCAAGATGGGAGTACATACCTGACGTGTGAAAACAAGAGCTGTGCGTGATGTCTCTAACAGAGGTGGCCATGCATCCGGAGTGCCAGAGTCGACTCTGTCAGGATTCTGCATTCTTTCTTTCGGACTCGGAGTCAAAAATTTGTGAAAAAACGGACCCGGAGTCACTTTTTAATTTCGGCAGCAGCAGGAGTCTACGTGGGCATTTCTCAAGTAAAAATATGGGTAAATTTCGGTTGGATCGATGGTAGCCGGAGTCTGAACAGGATTCGGATTCTCAAATTTGAAAAAGTTCCGGATCCGGATTCAAAAATTTTTAAACAGGAGCGGAGTCGGAGTCTGCAAAAGTGACTCCGGCCACCTCTGGTCTCCAATGCCATTTTGGCAAAAACAAAATTGACACTGTGATGAACGAGCAAGTTTCGCATGACTCATGACCAGCCTCTGTTGTTCATACTTAACCTGTGAAAGGAATTTTGCCATTTCGGCTAGCGAAATGTACCTTGTGGGCATAAGCAATGCAAAAGAACAGTGAAAAACAACATATTTTCATGTCTCAACTTAATTTACATCTGTTGCATGTAGAACACAAGCTTCGAGCAGAATACAATTTTGATCTTCAACCGACTGTCAATAAAGGCTACTGGCGGAATTTCTGCATTTTTCTTGTCTTTATTATGCGTATCTCCCACATTTTTGAAGGAACATATGTTTGATTTTGAAAAAAATGTTTCGAAATAGAACAGGTTTGTTTTTTGGGTAGATACGCTTGAAAATACTTGCTGAGTTTTTGAAAAACGCGCCTGTGCCCCTAAAACGTCAGGAATATTTTTTGTTCATTCTGTCATACCAAAACATTGTTTTTAACTTTTGTTGGTGACCTGAGGAGCCACTGGCTACGGTGTTGGTCATCCAGGAAGCTAAATCATCCTTTAGCGAAACCTGGTTTGGCCATGGTCAATTAACCACTGTCCCATTGTATTTTATTTGTTTGCTTTGTCTCTGTTTCTTACATTGTTCCTCTGGTGGCAGTGAATCCGCTTTTATTATATTCGTTGCTTTCGATTGCCATTGTCATAGTTTTGAGTAGATCTTGGTAAAGGAATGAAACTTATATATAAAGGAAAGTTAGATCCCGAAAGGGTGTGGCTGCAAAAGTCCCAACACCACATGACATCAGCTGCGCCTTTCCGTCACTATCCTATCAAATGGATTGGTTCTTTTTCGATTACTTGAAGACGTTTACGCTGATTAAGTCGTGAAAAAGACCTTACCAGAGTTGTGTTTTTCAACATGCTGCATTTGCATGTTTACCTTTACCCGCATTTGCAACTCTGCTTACGAGTTATCCTTTCATGCGGCAGTTATCTGCTGTAAAACACACGGCATTCGTGTCGTTTTCAAACGTCAGCAATGTCGGTAAAAGTCCGTTATCCTCGCAACGTCTTTTTCGTGGCCATCAGGCTATGTTTTGCGCTATTGTTGTGTTTCAAAGCGTCCCATCGCGCCGCCATTAATTCGCGTCTCCGCACGCACAGGAGCAGTTCCGTCGAGACCCGGAGACCGGCTTCGACACAGTCCGCTACAAGCTTGAATCTCAAAAATCAATTACGATCGACGGCGCGCCGGTGACGATATACAACGTCGAGCTCGAGTGCGACCGAGAGCTGACACCTTGGTGCGATCACCACCAGAAGAAGAAAACGTAACTGTCCCAGGCTGCAGCTCTCAGCAAAGCAAGCTGCTCATCTTTCCGTAGAAGTCGGGACCACGTCGCGTATGTTTTTTGACCCAACTCGGAAAAAAGTTTAACCGGCGACACCAAGAAACAGACAACAGCAGCAGGTCTAGTAACGCGCAGTCTCCTGCGTGGGAGCATCTATCACGCCATTATCAATCATCACCACATGCGGAATTTTCACTTGGTAGCGAAG
>Ga0210059_1006146_pt1 | contig 19279 bp, 11 predicted proteins | sample Ectturendosymbi2_FD_188042 | JGI IMG/M metagenome (GOLD analysis project Ga0210059, IMG submission 188042) | Ecteinascidia turbinata endosymbiont from Florida, USA - Sample 2 (SPAdes) (version 2) | ecosystem: Host-associated > Tunicates > Ascidians > Unclassified | place: Key West, Florida... | reverse complement strand
CATGGCCAACTGGGGTCGGAGGGGGTCCATGGTCTACTGGAGCGCCATCCTTGAAATAAATGTTTGCAAGAGCGTTGCGTTAACATGCAGGAAATGCAAAAATCCAACCTCAAATTTGTTCTTCATCTGCAAAGGATAAACAAATCCTTTTTCTTATCAAGCGTGCGTAACGGAGCATCGACGTAAGAAATTTGCAGCTTGGTGGATAAAGGTTTAACACGGGTGGCGCAGGAAGTCACAAACAGAGCAGCAGCATTTTACCAGCCATAAACCGGAACCAGTGCTGTGCCGCTGCTCACATGACCTACTTCCAGAGCTGCTGAAGCAGTGACACGTATGTCTATCGAGGCAGACTGATGCGAAGAATAACAAGAACGTCTTCGGGTCTGAGATCGCGAGGGTCTTGTATAACAACATTTCATTCGACTGCTTTTCAAACCTGCGCAGTTCTCTACTGCGCACGTTCTTTCATGAGGAAGTAGCAACTGGAGAGCAACAGCAACTGCCGAAGATATTTTTATAGGGACAAAAGGTCTGAAAAGTAGTGATAGACCTACATTTCCGGCAGATATTTGGGTTTTATCGATATATCGGAATCGGCCAAAACGGCCGATTTTATCGGCCTCAGTAGGTGTTTACAAAACGCTGTTCTATTCCTCACGCATGCAGACAACTTGTGCAATAAAGCACAACGAAGCAAGTCAAGACAGTTATCTTGCAACAACGCTAGCAGGTGCGTTTTCATAAACAAGCAGATAAGATGCACCATGGAGCACGCGTTGGCCATTGCAGCCAAAACAAAAGCATAATCATTAATCAGATTAATTAAAAATCATAGAAAAATATTGAAATTGCTGCAATTTGAAAAAATTTAGCTCATAAATCCTGATTTTTGAAGTTTTTCAAAAAAAGATAAGGCACAGAATACATTATATTTTTGATAATGAAGCAGAAAACAAGATTTAAAAATATTGGAAACATCGGTATCGGCCATCGGTCCATAATTGGCCGATAATATCGGCATCGGTATTGGCCCCAAAAAAGCCATATCGGTCGATCTCTACCAAAAAGAACAAAAAAGACTCAACTCTTTTTGACGGTAACAGTCGATTAAAGTGGAAAAAAGGACTGAAATTAATTGGAAGGTCCTTTCTGGCCACCTCCGCACCGGGGATGATACCGGTTTTAAAAAAGTGGATTGCAACTACTGAACTTGACCCAACAGCTGAAATTCACGGTCCTACCTTGATGTGCGCCATTACGAGTTGCTTCAGCTCGAAGAAGGCGCAGTGGTTACAGAAACCCCAGGGCACGTCGCGAACGGCAAGGGCAGTTGGCAGGAGAAGAAGAAAGTGCTTGAATTTCTCACAAACAGATTTCCTAAAAATTCAACTTGTCGTTTGATACGCAAGACAGTCTTTTCAATGCATTTACATTAAACACACATAACCAACCACGGCTTGGTCACGCATCATTGCACCGTTGGTGAAGGTCGCTGGTTGGTGAACGGAACGAATTTCCGACACACGTACTTGCTACAACCAGGATTTCAATTTAGGGGAAGCCGCAGGTTCGGCACCTACACGCGATCGTCAAGCGCTGACGTTTCTGATTCAAACAGTCTCATTGAAAATCTTGTCTGAACAGAACAAATGATGGCTGACAATTGTTCAGAAGGCCTCGCTGCAGTTTCAGTGGGGTCCGTATGCGAGCCTGGTACACTTACGACGACTGGATGAGGTAGGGTTATATCGAAAAAGTCTTTTGAACCGAATGAGATTAAACAACAGAAACAGGAATGAACAGACCCGCAAACACGCGGGGGAGGCAACCGCGCGTTTGTCCTCCCGAATCTTTCAACAACACTTTGAAAGCTACAAAGACATATTTCAGTTGTTAGGTACAAAGACAAGATACAGTCAATTTGCTCCCACGTCGAAAATATCAGCTGATTGCGACCCCCGACGATGAACTTTGAGGCTTACCAGGACACGTCAACGTCGAGTCGCAGCAGCGATCTTTCGATTCTTTCGGAAACGCTCCCGTCGACGTCCAGTCGATCGCCACCGACCCTCAGCAGGATTTCGTCTTTGTACGCTTCCAGCGCCGAGTCGACCCGTAAAAGTTTGTCGAGTTCTGTTTGATCGTGCGATGACGTGGCGGGGGGAACGTGCTCCTGCAGTGAGGTCATTGCGAATGAAGTCATAGCTTTCTGGTCACGGGTGAGCTGGGATATGAGCATTTGCATATAAATTAATAGCTGGCGCGCGAAAATTTTGACGTAAGTTTTGAATCGATTCGAAAGAAATTATTTTTTTGAACCATCACAACAACCCGCACATTACGCGCAAACTTACGCACACGGACGTCTCACTCAGCTATGTCCAACCCGCGGCCAGCATGCGGCCCAGTTTAGATTTTCGCTGTGTTAAAAGTATCCTACATACGGACAACTTGCCTTATTTTGACATTCTTGAATTTGACATTTTTTATACAGCTTGTCCTCAGTGCCACTTTATCACGTCTGTCACCATTGCAGTTAGGATAAGGTTAAAATCATTCAATGTGCGGCCCTGGTTAAGATAGTAACATGATTTTTGGCTCAGCAAGACATTTGGGTTGGACATGGCCGATCACTAGACCGGGTTCTTGTAACCCCACCTCAAGAATCGCAGGCTTCTCGACAATTTTGGTGACTTTTTCCACCACCCGCACCAGGTAGACGGACCTCCATTGCAGGTCGTGGCCATCAGCGTGCCCGGCAAGGTAGGAGCGCCCAATCACGGCCAAATTGACCAGTCTGTTCCACAGCAGGACCACATCGGTCCTGCAACGCAGGGAAAAAAATGACGGGGTCGAACTTTTCGTAACTGGTTTTGCAGCCCACGCATGACGACTGCAGCTCATGCGTGGCGACTGCAGCTCATGCGTGGCGACTGCAGTCCACGCGTGACGACCGCAGCCCAAGCGTGACGACCGCAGCCCACACGTGACAACAATCGTGGAAAAATGTTAATGAAAAACCCAAGGAACCGTCTGATACTGATAAAACACAAACCAAACTTATATAACTTGGATCAGCGGTTCACAAACTTTTTCTGATCGCGCATCATTTGTTGGCCCTGCCTTTTCACCGCGTACCACCTTGAAAACACTTTGCTCCAGGAAAACTCATTCTACCCAATATCATTCGATCAAAAGTTTGGCAAACCAGACTTGACACAAATGCGGCATAAACAAAATGGCTGTGGGAAATTATAATCGCCATTTTTCGAAATTAATAAGGGAAGTAGACAAAAATGCAGGAATTTATTAAGAGAACCCGATAAGTGAAAACAAAATGTTTTTTGTGTAGAAGAACAGAACGGTGTCGTGTACCACCTTGAAGGCCTTCACGTACCACAGTTTGGGAACCACTGAATTAGATAGTCGCTAGATGTCTCAAGAAAATAATCGGCTTGCTGACCGCACGCGCCAACATATTGGCGCGCCCTTATTTGGCCATAAATCGCCAACCGCTAGAGCTAGAGAGCTGTTCAAATCCTCTACGGATTCAGCAAGTCTTCTAGTTGACATCGAAAAAAAACATTTTTCGTTTTGGGTTTGAGATTTTCGGGGGGGAACGTCACAAGTAGGTGTGTTTTTGTGTTATTTTGGCCATCTTTGCCTGGCCCTGGGCGCTGTTCCAATGGGCCATTTTTTGGACTCAAAGTTTAGTTGAAAACTTAGTCAAAATCCGCATCTATAGAGCCTTTGATTGACTTTCTAGCATATCGGGAGCGAAAATTATGGCTCATAAACCAAAAATTGACCAAAGTTTTGCTTCCTCAAAAGCCACCCTGAGGGGCATTTCTCCCCAGGCAATAACTCGCCGTCAGATTGAGCTAGAGAGCTGTTCAAACCCTCTAAAGACTCGTGAAGGTATGCAGTTTGCAATAAAAAAAACTTTTCAGTTTAGGATGTCTGTTTTTTTTTAATGCTTATATGATGATAGGATGTTTATGTTATTTTTTGGTGACGTCAGCATTTTTGCCCGACCTCCCTTTAAGACCCGGAGCCACTTAAATGACATCAAATTTTTTTTAGTTTAGCTGTTTTTTGGTTACATTTCGGGACTTTGAAGGGTCCGAATGGGTTTTTAGCGTTCCTGGTTCCAAGATTAGGGCCAAAAAACATTAAAATACATTAGGGAAATCCCCCAAAAATATTGAAACTAGCCCCTTACCAATTAGCTGTTTTTTGGCCTAACTTTTGAACCAGAAACGTTAGAAACTCAATCAAGGGCTCTAAAAACGCGTATTCTCGCCTAGAATCTTAAAATACTGCGAGCCAAAATATTGGCGCTTGGGATCGGATGATGACGTCATATAATTAACCAAAAAACATGCCCCTGTCATGATCCCATTGGCTCAAAATCCCCCAACCAAATTTAAAACATTTTTTTTAAATCTAAACTACACGACGCCACTAGTCATTGCAGGGGTTGAACAGCTCTCTAGCTCAATCTGCTGCCGAGTTGTGGCTGGCCAAAGTTTGCCCTGAAAGGGCAAATTATGCCTTTTCTGAAAAGTTTTGAATTAGGCCCAAAACTGGGTTTTTGACCCATAACTTTGGCTACAGATACGCTAGCAAGTCAATCAAGGGCTCTATAGACGCGGATTTTGACCTAGTTTTCAACAAAACTTTGAGACAATATAATGGGTCAATGGGTTGGGGCCCAGGGCCGGCCAAAGGTGACCAAAATTTCCAAAACATGCGCTCATTGTGATGTCACCTCCAGAAAATCCCCGACGAAAACGAAAAACGTTTTTTTTTCGATGTCAACTAGAAGACTTGCTGAATCCGTAGAGGGTTTGAACAGCTCTCTAGCTCTAGCGGCTGGCGATTTATGGCCAAAAAAGGGCCGGCCAATCGCGGTCGTTCAAGGGTTAAGCAAAGCACCAGTTTTCAAGCGTGGTGAATACTGTCATGATCTTTTTTCTGAATTGTATTGAAACAATGCGTTTTCTAAATCAATCACATGTTGGCCGATCTGTCTTGTTGGCAACGAGCAGCGCCACCGAGTGGGGAGGCACCAACAATCGTTAAGTTGGCTTCGTGAACTCGCGGATGAACTCACCAGGACAAGTCGAACCCGCGCGCATTTAACTCGGCCTTCTTATTCTGGAATGTCGTTTCGTCGAGTTGCGGCTCCTGGCGAGTGACAACAAGCTGAGCATCATCGATGACGTCAAGGAGCTTGATCAGCTGGGGCCACTTCAGGAAAGCGGGAGAGTCTTTTGGTTGCTTCTCAGTGGAGACCTCGTCTGTGACGTTTGCGTTTGGCAACAGGTGATTGGTTGAAAAAAGCCTGAAAAACATGACGTTTAGTAAACTGTGATCAATCCGGTGGAAGTGCAAGGTTCATGGCGCGGGCGCTTTTGTTTTTAAACGTCGACAACGGGCGGCACGTTTGCTTGCAAGCACTTCAAGTCATGCACGAACGACTTCAAGTCATGCACGAACGATTTCAAGTCATGCGCGAATGACTTCAAGTCATGCACGAACGAAAGAATGAGTTTCTGTTGCGTAATTTAAACAGTTTGGTTGGGCTCCACAGAGCAACGTTTTCCAATTAGTCAGCGTCGTTTACGTCTTAATTGTCATGGCAACAGAGCGTCATCCGGGGTCGAAGTCTCTGCGCGAGATCATCCACTTCGTACGCGGGCGACAAAAAAATACAGCGTCGAATCGTACATCTTGGATATCTAGATTGCTCTCCTTACACTCCCCGAGTGCACTGTCACCAGCATCGGGAAACTCCCATTTTAAACTCTGGCAGAGTTTCGATTTTTTGCACCAACCAGCAACAGTTACTATCTCCCCCCAAGAAACACACTGACCTTGCGCGCAGCTGCTGCGCTTGTAAATCCGACGTTTCCTTGGCAACGGCGAGCAGCCGATGGGTCGCAAGCACTCCCACAAGCTCGTTCAGTTCATCTGCGTAAGGCAAGCGCTTGAAGCATGAATCCGATCCAGAGCGCGCAGCCATCTGTGTAAGGCGTCTGTACAAGACCAGCATCGCGCTGAACCTGTCGTTGATGTCCGCTCTGCGAGGAAAACAGTAAAATATCGACACATATACAATTTATCTGTTATTGATGGGAAGCCCTCTTGGATAAAGCAACAAGCACAGGCCGCAAGCGTCTGGCCCAGACGCCCTAGTTCGAGTATTGCGGGTCATGATACGGGTTCGATCTTTGACTTTCGAACCCATTGACCAGGGCAGTGATTTTCAACCCGGCTGTCTTTTGGAGGGGTCTCGAGTAGATATATTATGTACAGAGCTGCATTGCATTCGCGTTATTCGAGTTTTAAATGGGGTCGCTGGATTATAGTGAGTTGCTATTAACGGGTCGCAGTACAAAAAAGTTGAAAAGCATGGAAGTCGGGAGAAAAGAATTATGAGATCAAGAAGACTACTCGCGGTAGATCCGAACATAGGCTCAGTTTTTCAGGCCGCAGTACGATACCTCGCCGAGCCTTGAAAAGTTCTAAATGAAACGTGTGGCGTCGATTGGCTGATAGCAAAATCACGTGGTCTCGGATAAAAAAAGAAAACTTCAAAATGATACACATGCTCGTTGACTCCTGACGCATCCAAGTTGTGTTTACAAACACATCTGCGGGTAATATTCAAAAAGCGCTCACACGCAGCTGTGGCCGGCGCGTTTGAGATCATCGCCGACTTCCGCGAGCACGTCGGCGTCACAATGCAACAAGACGTCACGCAGCGACTTCTCGCGAGCTTTCCGCAACATCAGCTTGATGACCGCTTCGTTCCACGTCGTCGCACCAGCGGGCTTGTCGGTCGCGACGGCCTCGGCTGTCCGGGGCACTTTGTTTGGGGGTGGTCCGGAGGTTGGGGGTGGTCCGGAGCTTGGGGTTCTGAGCGAAACAACGATTTCTTGTGAAACGTTTGTCGGCACAACTTGTGTGGCGACAGTTTCTGGTCCAACATTCAACAAAATTGTCCGCAAGGTTACTATCTCGTGCCGTCGTTGCCTGCATACGTCACAACCGCATTGTCTGCATACGTCACAATCGTACCACCTGCATACGTCACATCCGCGCCACCTGCATACGTCACAACCCCACAACCCGCATACGTCACAACCCATCCATCCGCATACGTCTCAACCGCACTGTCCGCATAGTCACAATCGCACCACCTGCACACGTCACAGACGCACCACCCGCATACGTCACAACCGTACCGTCTGCATATGTCACAACCGCACCTTCTGTATACGTCACAGTCGCACCATCTGCATACGTCACAATCGCACCACCCGCATACGTCACAACCGTACCGTTTGCATACGTCACAACCGTACCGTCTGCATATGTCACCACCGCACCGTCTGTATACGTCACAATCGCACCACCTGTATACGTCACAATCGCACCACCCGCATACGTCACAACCGTACCGTTTGCATACGTCACAACCGCACAACCCTGATTCGAACACGCATTCGATTTTCGCAGCACACCTCACTGAGGACGAGCCGACATCTTCGTTTTCGCCCAGTTCGCCGGCCATGGTCACGGGCGGTTCGCACACAGGAAGATCCCCCCACAACGCGTCCATTACGGAATAGTGGCACCACTGCGGGGTCGATCCCGAAGCGAGGAAGAGGTACTTTTCGCACCGGTAGCGAGAAATCAGCTTCTCCAGCTGTGACTTGATGCCGCGCCTGAAAGAGATACCGGTTCGGAGTCAGACAGGAACGACGACATGCTGAACAAGCAATCGCGGGAATGGCGTGCGATTCGCAGCGAGTTTGGACCGAAGCCACGTCAGGATCGATTCTTATCTTGCTTTTTCATTTGTTTCATCAGCTTTGGACATCAACACCGTCAACAATCAGTCAACACCCGGGCATTTCTTCTCGCGAGCGATCTCTGCTAGTTCTGATGGATTCACAGTCAACAACAATCGGCCGATAATTAATGTGATAACATTGCACTGTCCTCGGGCGGCGTATGGGTTCACAACCGGCCACGTCCACCGTTCCGCCGGGGTATTGCCTTGTGAACAGTGTTTTTTCTCATGGTTTGAGAGATCGAAAAGGCCTCTCAAAATACAGTATAGAATCTCACTTCCACGAGAAGGTGCTTTATGCCAGTGGTTCTTAACCTTTCCTAACCCGGGGACCCCTATTCCTAAAGATGCTGACTTGGGGACCCATTGGTCTGCGGTTATTGTTGTTTGTGCATCTAGGGGTGAAATGACAGCACTTTGGTATTCCTTCTGGGCACTCCCAGATTTTCACCGAGGCACTGTTTTAAGAACCACTGCTTTAGACCAAAAAGGTTTGGAACTGCCAGTACAGACAAAAGCCAAAGTTCCAGCCAATCAAAGTCTGAGACGCGGTAAGAACAAATGGTTGCTGCGTGGTTGAAACGCAAGTGAAAATGCAATTACTTTGCAACTACACAAGACACTTACGCGCCACAAGTATATCCTTGCGCTTGGAACTCGTGTGCAAGCTGCGTGTAGAAGCTGTCTTCTAAATTAGTGGAAGCGGGAAGTCTTGAAGGGATTTTTTCCTTGATCATGTCCACCAGTATCCCTATCTGGTGAGGGGTCCAAGATAAATCGCACTGATCGTAATCCGTCGAGTCCTCCTGTTTCCTTAAAACCGAGACGCTACCGTTGCAGGAGGTACTAGCAAAATCTTTCTGAAATGTTCTGACAGAAGCAGATAACCTTCGAATCGTTTGTTTCAGAGCGAAATATGCGGAGCGATTTAATAGAGCAGAGCCAGAGCGGAGACAATTCTTGACGACTCAGCTGCAGTTTGTTTGCAGACACTTGACAAAAAGCCTCAGGAAAGAGCGTTAAGCAAAGCGGGAAGCATTTGTGATCACAGATGATGAAATGCAGTTCAAAATTTACCGTGTCCATTACAGCTGTAAGTAATTGTTTCTTACGCAGAAAAAACGACTAAGATACAACAGAAAGGCCGAGTGGGGGGGAAGTAGGGTTGATGAGGAAGGTTGTCAAACAAACGTATTTTCATAAATTGGGCGAAGTCCAGCGAAACATCACTCACAAAAGCGTGTGGGCGAAAAAAGAAAATTAGAAAAGCTGTTTGTGAAACAAAATTGTGATGTTTACGACCGCGTGGGTCGTTTGGGCCGACTTAGAATTGTTTTGTGTTGCTGTTCCTCCCATTTCTTCGCGAAAAAAACAAAAGCGTTCGCTCGAAAAAGGGAAACTAAATTTCACGGTGCTTTGTGTGATCCGTTATGCATCAGAAAAAAAAGTTAAACTCACGGGACAGACGTGTGGTTGAGACGGCGGTCAGCTTCTAGGGTTTGCTGTAGTTTGTGTGAGTTGAACTTTTGCGCATTCGCCATCAGTTTTCTGATTTTGGTCACGACAAACGTCTTGGGCATCCTTCCTGTTTTTTGATAAAGCTTTTCTGCATCTTCGTGTTGTTTTTTCAGCGACAGCCATTTGTCTCTGATCTGATGCCTGCAAAGTACGATTCGGAATCGCACCATCCGTTATTCGCATCCAACCAAACAAAATCTCCTCACCAACCACGCATCCAACCAAACAAAATCTCCTCACCAACCACGCATCCAACCCAACAAAATCTCACCAACCATGCATCCAACCCAACAAAATCTCCTCATCAACCACGCATCCAACCAAACAAAATCTCCTTACCAACCACGCATCCAACCAAAATAAACCGCACGAACTAAAGTCCGACTCAGAATCGCGCCGGCCTTTCAACAACTAAACATCCTTCCACAAAGGTGCACGCCCAGCTTCGTGTTAATAGCATAGCATTTAATGATGAGCCTTAGCTTAGTGTTAAAATACACTGCAGTTCGTAAACTGGGACCCTTTTTGCGCTGTTGGTAATGATGAATTGATTCGACACAGGACCACTCAACCACCTCAGCAACGACAAACATCGTTCATGTTCAACAACATTTGGCTGTAGGAGGAGGGAGCCGATGACTTTGTTAAGTTTCATAGCGATCGAATTGACTGGAAAAATAATTCCTTGCTCAGGTTGTCAGGCAACTGATTGCTAATTGATAAACCTTCACGTCTATTTTTGTTTGAGTAAAGAGAAGCGAAACACTTACCACGTTAAATTCACCCCGAACTCTTTCATTTTAGACTCAAGTAGCATGAAACTGGCTTTGTACAAACGATCCATGTTCGGCGACCCCGCCAGCATGTTGTTCTCATCGACCAGCCTCAGCAAAAGCGCGACGTTTTTTCGCGACCACAACTCCTTCGACTTCTTCTCAGATTTTCTCGATCTAAAATCCGAACAGCAAGAATTAATATAACTAGGGCAACCATTATTTTACCTAAAAATTTAAAATTCTGACTTCATTACTTACAAATTTTGACTTTATTTTGACCTATCAATTTTCCGCGTTTTCAGTTGAAATGCGGAATACAAAGCATTTCATATAAAGTATTAGACAACAAACCGATAGGTTAGGTTTGTTCTGTTGAAATGAAACCGATAGGTTTGTTCTGTTGAAATGAAACAAAAAGTAGTTCATCTGCAAAATCTGGTATAGCATGTTTTAAAATGTCTGGCTACTTTCAGTTTCATGAAACAAACCTCATTGACGCTTTGCACTGCGGCGATGTGCTTCCACCATAAACCTTTGGTCACCTTTCACTTTCTAAGCAGTCACAGAATTTGCAAATATTTCACCCTTAGTAGGAGTTGAGGTAAACTCAGAAGCATATTCATGCAGCATACTTCGAACTTTTGCAGAATTTGGTTGTTTACCCCTAGGCATGGTGTGCTGATAAGTACATTAACAACTACGTTATAGTCAAACCTGCGGGTATCATAAAGTTAAAACACTATACGCGTATATGCGTAATGGCTTGAGCATCTGCCAAAACAAGTACAGTAAGACCACGTTTCTTGCATTGCCATGCCTAGTTTACATAATATTCAAACATCCAGTAGTGGGCTAAGCAATATTATTACATCAGAAGTCGCAACAAACCCATTACTATTTTAGACTTGCAACTAAACTTGAAAAACCATATCAAAATCTATTGTTGTAACTTCAATAAAATATCGATAACGAGAAAAAACTCTACTGCAAGAAAATTTTCACCTAATGATAAATTTTGACTTTTTTTGACCTAGTTACTTTGGAATGGCTCGTGGTATCAGTTTCAAATTTGGTTTGTGAACGTTTCATACATTTTTAAAACGGCAGAAAAATTTTGACTTTATCGACTTTTGGTTGCCCTAAATATAACAAACTGCAAAGCGATCGCAGTAAAACACGTACAGCAAGCAAAGCCAAGTTAGATTAACCTCATGATTGTTAAAACCACTAGGTTTGCTGCAACCTTTCGAGGAATTAGCCGACAGGGTTCTGCTTTCTTGTTTTTGCGATCCATACTTGCACATATGCATACACGTAACTAATATCCGTAAAATCGATTTCCTATTTTTTAAAGTTAGCCCATCGATTCAGGCACGTCGCATTGATGGAGATTAATTACTGAAGTCCATGATTAGGTATGAAAACAGGTTCGCTCGATTGATATTAATACAGGCAAAAAACTTGTGTTCCACTTGCTTTCGTACTTGTGTAAAAACGTTGGTCAAGCACATTGAAAAAAACTTGCTTGTCATGTTTCCATGGCTGGTTAGAAGCAACCTGATTCGATATTCAGATACACGAGTTGCATTTCTCTGACCACTGCTTGCTTTGTGTCAACAACAGTGCTTCCTCTTATGCTATTTCTTTCTTCGAAGCTATGTAATGTTGCGGGGTACATAAAATTCTGTGACTAAAGTCTTTAAAAATCCCTGCTTATAGAAAGCAATAGCTTCAAGGGAAAAAATAACTTACAGAGCAACAAACAATTATGTTTCTTCATGCCATGGTTGCGGAGTCGGAGTCGCAATGAGTCGGAGGTTTTTGGCTGGAGTGGGATTCCTAAAAACGCTAGTTGCCGGATTTTTTTAGCTGACGATTCCGGATTTAATCGACAGAATGAACTTTTATTATTAGTAAACATTCCTCAAATAAACAGATAAATTCAAAGCCTTAACTCATGTTGCTAATGAGGACAGCAAAATGCTTCTTCCTAAATTAATTTCAGCTCGCTTCTCAGCCATTATTAACACTTGATTGTCAAACTTGATTCACGTTATTTTGGGGAGTTGGAAATCTTGGAAGGTATAAGTCGGAGTCGGACATTTTGCCTCCGATTCCAGAACCCTGCTTCATACAATTTCCTACTACAAAATCAGAGAATTAAGGTAATTGTTTTCCTTACTTGCTTAGACGAGCAGCTCGTAATGGCGTTGTCATGTGTGTTACTTCCACTCTTGGCTTGCTTGCTAACAGCATACCCATTCTTTTGTAAAAATGCCAGGCTGGTTTTCTTCCTGTTGCAAGCTGGTTAGCTTTACAGCATTCATAGTAATCCAATAATGCTTGCCACTTCTGACACATCTCCCAACTGTTGAAAGCAAATATAAACACACATCAGCGCAGTATTACAAACAGCAAACAATCATTTGAAACATATTTCAGTTTTCTGCATGATTTTTTAATGTCACTGATTTAACAATTATGCACAAAGTTGGTTCACCCTCTCAACGTTCCATTGTATTTCAAAAAGTCAAGTATAAAGGTAAATGAGCAACAATAACAAAAATTGTAAGATGTCTTACTGTCTTTCATCAACGCCTGTTTGTTGCTCCAGTAGCTACAGATACAAAAAGCACCAGACATCATTGAACTGTAAGGATTTACCAACCATGAGTATTTCAATCCAAGGTTTTTCAAATCTTTTTCAAGATGTTGAAACACAACAAAAGTTGTGTTGGGCAGAGCAAAAAGTATGTTGCCATAATTGTTCCTCTGAATAAATTCCAGCAAGTTTTCAACATCAGAAGTGAGCCACTGATTGTTACTTCTTGAGGTAGTGCTGGAAATCGACCATCTAAAAAAGCTATATTTTCACGATTATTTTCTTTGAAAAGAATCAGATGAATCAATAAACTCTTAACCACAAGCTACATACGAGTATACCGCTTGCAGGTCAAAACAGAAAAAATTTCCAGCTGTCATGAAAGACATTTCCATGAAATTTCCTCACCTACTGCCTGGCAACTCGTATTTTATATCAATTCGGCACAACATAATGCTTTTGGATTCATTACAATAAATCATAAATTTCAGTACAATGTTACATGTGCACAGCTTTTATTCATTACACACTTTTGCTTTTACATCTTATTCAACACTTGATTTGTTTTTAAAAACTTCATGCATTTGATGAAGAGACTTTCACCTCCCACTGGCAAACTCCTCATTGTCTGTTTCTGGTTTCATGTAGCTGTAGAAAACCTCTGCGACATAGGGAACAATTTCCTGAAAATAGCAAAATTTAGCGTAGAAATCATATTGACACATACTGTAAGTTCACACATCATACAAATAAATATGGCATTGTGCATCTTCATGTTGTTGCTTCTGATAGAATGCTACAAATTTGTTGCAAATTCAAACAGTAAAAAGTAACTAGAGATATCCTTTTCTTTTAAATTGTGTTTATATTGCTCCTTTTGTCAATTTGTCACACTGGGACGTATCAATTAACACTTTGAGAGCCAGCGTACGATATATTCGTACCTAGATTTCGGCCTAAAACCGGCAGTTTTCGGTTGCCTTACCAACGCCCTAGCTCCTCTGCCGATTGCACTAGAGAGCTGTTCAATGGCTCAAACAGATCGGCCAGTCTTTTAGTCTGCACTCGAAAAAAATTTTTGGTTGGGGGTTGCGGTTTTTTTGTGAGTGACGTCATAAGTGAAGTAGTTTTGGGGCCATTTTGGCTCATGTTACATGGCCTAAGGCCCAACCGCTAGGCCATAGTATTTTGCTGAAATTTTTATCGGAAACTAGGCTCGAGTCCGAGTCTTTTGAGCCTTTGATCAACTTCCTAGCGTTTCTGGGTCAAAAGTTATGATCTAAAATAAACAAATTAATTAATTATCTAATTAGTCAAATATTTTTATTACTTTAGATCATAACTTTTGAACTCGAAACCCCAGCAAGTCATCCAAAGTATCAAAAGACTCGGATTGTAGCCTAGTTTCCAATAAAGGAAAATCCTACCATCTAACGGTTGATGCCCAGGGCCAGGTAAAGTGGGCCAAGGTGGCCTAAAAGTAAATCCACACCCCCCAAGCAAAAAATTTTTTTGAGTGCAGACTAGAAGACTTGCCGCATCTTTTGAAACTTTACCGGGTCTGTAGCGCTTACCAGACCGGAGAAATTCTCGCGCAAAGCCATGTGCAATTCGGGGATTTTTTCCCGTAAATTCCCAAAAGTGGCTGGACACCAAAGTCTTAAATGTCACAATGTTCATTTTAATGCCAAAAACATTGCATGTTAATTGGTATTTCTTCGAACTGCCAATTTGATGATAGACTTATTTTGATTGTACCAAAACCTATAAAAGGATAGCTTTTGATTTGAGCTTAATTGCAACATTAACAGTTTGAACAATTATTGCACAAATGTCACTCATTGTTTTTTGTTTTAAACTACACAAATTCATGATGAATGTCACATATTTTGATTTTCATTTCAATTTAGAAAAAGTTAACCTTCGACTTGAAATACAATGAATCCAGTTGATTGTATAGTCAACGTGCCAGGCTGTATGATGTGCTTAACCAGAACATGCGATTATCCATATCAGACAAATATCCTCAAGTCTACCACCTTGCTTTATTTCTGTCCACATTCTTGCTAAGTTGCTACGTGACACCATTGATATCTGGTAGCTTGATGCCAAACATGGAGATTTTGAAAACTGTGGGATAGAAAAGCACTTCTATACACTTTAAACTCTGAAATCCTGCTGTGTTTAGCAAATCAACAGTCAGCAGTTGAAAAGTAAATGCAAAGTTGTTGTGGGGCCATGTATTGCATGTTATCTTTGACGTGCATAGTGCACACAGCGTGTGAAATAATAATTGCCTGTATCAGTCGTGGAACATTTCCTGCACTTGTGGCCATTATTCTTCTTGCTTTGGAATGTGTAATGTTGTTGTTAACATGTCCATGTCTTAAAGCTGTCGCATACTTTTCAGGTACCCTAAGAGCACCACGAAAGTTGGGTACTGACTAGAGTCCTGCGTGGGTTGTAATTTTGTGTCTGGTCCCGCCCCGCACCCGCAGGAGCTTGAGAAATTTTGCCCGCTCCCACCCCACACACTTCTAACCCACACCCAATTCGCAGACCATCCCAACCCACGCCCACCCAGTACTTTTTCGGTCTCAAACTCGCACCTGTCCGAAAACCACTAAAACTCACAACTAGGGCAAGATTTTGTTGCAATAAAATCGTGAGAAATATACATTTATTTTTAACAAAAGTTGCAGTAAAAAGTTGCATTTATGCACAAGCATTTTAAACGACAGTGACTTGCTCAAGCGATTTATTTGCATATAATGCTAAATATTTCCAAACGTTATCTGGCACAAAATGGCGATCATTTGCCAACAGTTTGCGTAGCATGTTAAAACTTCGCTCCACAGTGCATGAAGTTGCTTTGCAATTTAACAATTTGGCCTACAGTTCTGGACTGATGTTTGTTTGGCCAGGTCATTTCTACAATTGCTTTTAGGTCATTAGTCAGTTTGAATAAGCTAATCAAAGAGAACAGAACTATACTGAAATAGTTCTCTAGCATGTTTTTTAAATCGCACTTTTACATTTTGCGCAATAGGCCTACTTGATAAAAGCTGTATGTGAAAAAGGAAAAAGTTGCAATATAGAATTCCTGCAACCAGCTCATCATATTACATAAATTCTGAGTATTTCAGAAGCTGAAAAAAGTTGACAAACTTGCCCTCCTCATAACATCTGAAGACAAGTCTAACAAGCAGCAAAAACAAGCTACTCCTTTTTTATTGACAACCAAACCAAAATTTTCCACAGATCTGATCTTTCACAGATTTGAGGTGATGAAAAACACGTTTTAGTCCAGTTGTGACTAGCTGTGCGTTCAGCGTTGTTTTATCGGTTTAGAAGTGCTGCTAGACTGAATTATTCCTCACCAAGCATGACGGTAGCATTGGAAAATAGTCACTTGCCCACTACATGGTAAGAGTCTGAGCTAATGTTTTGCAACAGTGGGTTGTTACATCATAATGTAATAATTGCTGCAGGCTGGCTGTCCTAAGCGCAATGCTGACAAACAACTCTAGTACGGCACATCCATGTGTTTTACGATTTTTGAGCTGATTTAGTTCATGTGCTTTGGCTCAACACTCAGTTACCCGCACAAAGAATTTCTCAACCCGCAAGTACAACCCGCACCCGCCCCACTTCACAGGATGTTCAACCTGCACACGCACGCAAACCAGTGCCGGTTCTCGTACCCACCCGGGTACCCGTAACCCACACGAGTTAACCTGCCCCACGCAGGACTCTAGAATTTTACTGACACTAGAATTTTCTTTTTTTGTTCTGTAGGAGTAATAATTGCAAATCTCTATAATCACTTGAATCTACAAATCTGCCACTTGACGTTGAACCTGTGGTGTTGATTTCACCATCTCGCCCGAAGGTGGTAAATTCATTTTGTAGCCATCCCAAGGAAGACAGTCGAATTAATAGCACTGCAGCTTTTGTCAGCGCAGTGCACTTTACCTTTTCTGAAGTGAAATATGTGATTAAGTGATACAACTCTAGAAATGTAAACAATATATATTTCCTTGCAAATATCCAGTATATGCAATTAAACGTAAGGTAATTACCTGAACTATTTTTTTCTCATATGAATCACTTCGGTTTGGGATCCCAGAATCCTATGCGATAAAGCAGTTTATGCATTTAACTAATTTGAAATTAACTGAAGTTACATGTATTTCACTATTTGATCTTTTCACACTTTCAATATAAAGGGTTTTCCCTGGGAAAATGGGCCAGATATCAGGTTTTTTAAAGTTGGCCATATTTATGCTAGTTTCATAAAACACCTTGCAACTGAGTCCCACACCTGTGCTTCAGTTTTTAAACTATTATTTATCTTTATAGTTTTTGTATGTAAATGTACAAAATTTCACAAGGAAAAGATTATAGCCAGTATCTAATAGAAGGCAAATTAGAATTTATACGTAGTCCCACCTCTATTCCATAAAAACCCATTTGATACACATATGTATGTTGTTATTCAAAGTGTGAAATGATAATGTTCATCTACTAACATACAAACAGTTCTGCTAATCCTTCAAAAATTTTGACATTCCATTGACTGTCAATGAGAAACGCAAGATAAAAACTATTCAAAAATGAACAATCTAGCTTGGAGCTATTTTCTTATAACCCATAATTTTGTCTACCAACCAGATAAAAAAACAAGAAAATCTTAACTAGAAAGGCACACTTCTACAAGCTGCTTTGGGTCTGAAAACAAGAACTTTTGTAAGTTTGAAAACATGCGCCATTTTTTAATTACTTGTTACTTGCATGTTAGGCGACCCCCATGTGACCTGATAAGCTTTGCTGGTGGTTAATGTCACAACGAAAATTGCATTCCAGTCAAATTTCCAATGTGCTCAATAGACTGCGATGAAATGTTATTTACCAGCTAGGAGCGTAACAACCACCAAACCTTAGTTCCTGGTTCTTCAGCATTATTTGTACAGCAGTCACAACTTGCAAAGCCCACACGCTTATTAAGCCCAAAATTGTCCAGTCCAGAATTACTCCATTTGTTCAGTGTAATAAAAAAAGACTTATAAGCCCAAAACCCCAACTACTAAGCCCAATTTTTGAACACATTTGCTTAAATTTAGGTGAAAGACTGTTGCAGCTCATACTTGTTTGTCTTGCTATCAATGGTCTGACACTTTTTTATGCTGCTGATCTAGTTCTTCATTCAACTGCTTCATCACAGATTGTTTATTTGGGCCATAATCGATAGGCAAGACAACTGGTGCTCTGTAGAATTTATTTTCAAAATGGCAAAGAGACGTGCTAATGATATGAATATTGTTTTACCATAACAACAAAGAAAATTGCTCGTTACTTGTAACTGTATTACACCGTGTTGAAAGATTTAGCAACAATTAGGCATAGTACAGTTGGCCATACTCATTTATGTGCATGAGAGTGGCGAAAATTTGGCCCCTGGTTAATAAGCCCACCTACTTAATAAGACCAAAATCCGAAGTGGGTTTAATAAACGGGGACTACAGTATATTTGCTTTATAAAATGCAGATACTTCCAAAACTACCTTGCAACAAAACTGCCTTTTTGTCTATTATTATTATAGCTGAAATTTCATAGTACCACAAGGGAAAAGCAGCTAAATCTTCCTGCAAAGCGTTTAACTAAGAAATCAATTTTCTGTCAATTATGGGTTTTCAATCCTTATTCAAAGAAATATAAAATCACAGTATGCTAGGCAGATTCCTTGAATACACTCTACACTTGCAGCTGGTGTCAGTTTAAGTTTTCCTCACATGCTTCTTATGCCCTTTATTCATGCAAACAATTGTTAGACAAATGAGCAGATGCATAATCAGATTTGAATTTCCATGTAGTAAAGACATTAAGTATTAGTGATGTTATGCTGACAAAAAAGTGTTCTTTCTTTGGCCTCCATGACATTGCTTCAATTTCTTTATAATGACCATAATCGCACATTTCCCCTTGATCATATTCCCTCCTCCCATAGCTATCTTTATTCCATACTTTTCTTAACCCTCTTGTACATACCCCCATTTATTTACACAACTAGGTTGTGTTTGCTTAACTAGGTTTTGATTGTTTTGTTTTTTGTTTGTGTATTTATGATTTGGTTTTCTTGTTGCTGCTGCTGTTCTTTTGTTTTGCAGGAACAACACGTTGTTTCCCAGTGCTCCCACATATCACTTCTGGTAACCGACCCAGCACCTCCATCGCAACTGTGTTGATCATCTAGCAGCTCTTTCCCATGCATATGCAACACCACGAGTTGAAACTGGACAGTAACAAAGCTAGCTTAACTGTTGAGGGGCAGGGTCAAATCATTATAATCCAACAAGGGGTGTAACCCAATGTCACAAAAATGCCTCATTTTTTTATATAAGGTGCACCCACATGTAAAATGGCCTGAAAAAAAAACATAATTGAAATCCATCAAGGGGCAGCTGAGTTATTTGCTTTTGAGTGTATCACTAGGTGGCGTTGCTCGCGATGGGCAA
>Ga0210059_1006145_pt1 | contig 19280 bp, 13 predicted proteins | sample Ectturendosymbi2_FD_188042 | JGI IMG/M metagenome (GOLD analysis project Ga0210059, IMG submission 188042) | Ecteinascidia turbinata endosymbiont from Florida, USA - Sample 2 (SPAdes) (version 2) | ecosystem: Host-associated > Tunicates > Ascidians > Unclassified | place: Key West, Florida... | reverse complement strand
GGGCCAGTCTATCTTGGAAAAGGGCCAAACAAAAATTTTGGGGCCAGCAAGTGTTATTTGGGACCAAATTTCCCAAAAGGGCCAACCTGGCAACCCTGGCCCACATTAGCTAATACAGAACATGCCTAGCATCGTCCGTTTTACGTAATGTGATTATTTCGGGATATGTTATATTCTACAAAATCAACAAATTTTCCGTAATAAAATTTTTTTCATCATTGACAACAAACGTCTTTGCGGGTCGGATGAAATGGCTTCGAGGGCCGCATTTGGCCCACGGGCCGTAGTTTGGAGACCATTGGGTTAAAGTATACCTGCCTGGGGAAAACAACAACCGTATTACGCACAGCAAGTAACACGCTGCTTGGGACGGATCTTTCATTTAAGCAGCTCGACTTTGCAGCCGACGAAAGTAATTCAGTTGAAAGTCCACAGCGGTTGACGCGTTACGGGGAGGGCAGTCCGATGAACGCCGCCTACCCCAGGTGGGGGTAACATTTTGACAAGTAGCCCGGATCGGAACCAGGCCGACGGATTGTTTGTGCAAACTACTATACATGAAACGTAGAAAATTGAAATGAAATTGACTTAATGGGAGTGATGGGACGTAGTTTGCCTGGATACAGGATCCTTCGAATATATGATTGTAACCTTTTCGTTCACATAATTACACCTTGTCTTGACTGGCTTTGATTATTTCCACGAGTGAAATGAAGTTGCTGCGCGCAGAAAAATTGATATGACGCACGAAGGCCATTTGTATCTCACAACAGCGTCGTGTGTTTTTCAATCCACTGCACCGCAAATACTTTGTGACAAAGCCATGGTTCGCGGAAGCTGCATTCAACAAATAACCGTGGCAACCGTGTATCCCAAAACGAAGATCGGTTGACAGAAGTTCGCTAAAGCTTTGACTGTCAGTAAAGAAAGCCCACGCTGAATTTTACTAACAGCAGTTGCGACTAATAAACCCACTGATGAACACCAAAGCCGGAAAAACTGCAATCTCATTTTACTGTACTATCGCAATTATTTGTAACAAACCAAAATCACGCGAGTTTTTGCCGAAACATCACCTGGAATGAGCCCGAGATTTCTTCTTTTTGGACGAGTGCTTTCGCGTTGAGTCAGTAGATTCGTCGGACTCGTAAGCAACCAGAGCTCCTTGAAAATGAAAAAACGACAGGTTGTGGAGGTTACAACAACAGCGAAAGCCATGTGCGAACCAGTACTGAAATTTCGTCAGCCACATTAGAAACTCCAGTCACACGAACAGTGCTGTTTTAAGGTGTTTTGAGACTCAAACTTTTCCGGCGGTCTCTCAAAATGCAGTAGAAACTCAGTTTACTACCACCATCACAATGCACTAAAACCTTACTTTACGATCGGTATTCAGATAAAATACTTGCGGCCTTTCAAAATACCGTTGTGGTCAGCAATGCCAAACCTTGAAAAAAAAGCCCTTGCACACGAATGTACCAAACAATATAACCATGAAAAGTAAGGTTAATTTCACTGGAGCGCTTTGTACCAACCGGTTCCCAGCGCATTTTTTAACAAACAACAACGTAACTGCGTACCATGGCGGGATGGGGTTCCACTGATCTCCTTGGTTTTCTTTCTTCGTTTTCGTTTCGATCTATCGTCGGAGCTCGAGTCTGATTCGCTGCTGCTGCTCTGCCCGCTGCTCAACCAATCGTTGTGAAGCAAAAAAGAAAATAAGGAAAAAAAGCGATGTTCAATTGGTGGCGAGCGGGGCAAACAACAGCTTCCACATCAGAACTTCGCAGCCACGTTTGATGCCAGGCGAGTTTAAACATGCTCAAGATCGACTTGAATGTTGGTTGAGTAGAACTTGAACGGCAGATATGTGGCGTCCATGATTTTTATTGTTTACCTGCTATTCCATTCGGCACCGTTACAAAAATTTCAACACAATTTCCAGATGTTTTTTTAAAACATCGGAAAACCTATTTTCAAATCTCTCCAAGGAAAAAAAACGCAATATACAGTAGTTCTAACCAGGGCTGTGGAGCCGGAGCGCAAGCAATTTTGACAAGCTGGAGCCGGAGCCTGGAATTTGGGTTCCGGTTTCACAGACATAGTTTGTGGGGCAAGCGAGTTATACAAATAATAACAATGTTTTTTTTCTGATTTTTTGGACCAAATTGTTCTGGAGCCGGAGCCAAAAACTTTTAGATGGTGGTGTCGGAGTCAAAAAAATTAGATGCCCGGAGCTGGAGCCGGAACCTGATATTTGAGTCCCGGCTCCACTGCCCTGGCCCTAACATTGTATTGATGGTCATACCGTTTTCGTTCTTTCTTCCTGTCAGAGTCGCGACCGACCTTCTTTTGTTTCTCGTCTTTCTCAAGTTCCTGACCGAAAACAAACGGGCGGGATCAAAATATACCAGTTTCAAAATAAGCACACACGTCGTCACGCGTCGTTACCCGTTCCACTAGTTTTTCTCTGTACTGGGCAACTTGTTCAGGTATGGTCAGCCCGTGCTTCCTCTCCCGCTGCCCTAGCTCCAGCTCGTCCTGGAACTTCATCACTTTCAGCTGAAACAAGAGGTGAGGGAGGTTACCCGAGGTCACCGAAACGTCGACCCCTCTGCTGGCACACAGTGTGGCCGTCAACTCAATTTGGAAGCGATGGTGTCATTGTCAAGCGCAAAAAACACCATCATTTTCTGCCTGGGACTGTGTACAGGTGGCATAGGTGGTCCCTGAGTCGAACGGCTTCACGTGTTTCACACAGCTGGACACAATGTGCTCTGTCAAAATCATGAAATAATGCGCATCTAATTTTTGGCTATAAATTAAACGGTAACTTTAGAAGCAACAGTTGGTATTTTCTGAAAATAATGCACCTCGCACGGCAGTCCATACCATCTAAGCCAGTTATAGGATAGTGTCAACATGTTTTGGCTGAAAACCTGCACTTACGGGTCAAGCCCAAGGGCTGCCCGAAAAAAGCAAGCAAACCGATCATATTTAACAAAGACAATTGTAAAAACAAAAGAACAAACTTATGAAGTTCACAGCAACCCTTAATGACTAAATATTTTGTTATGAAGAACTTCTGAAAAATTTCGCCAAATACGCAACTTCTTTTTGGGACCGCACATAATACAAAACAAAGCCTAACCTCAATTTCGCGAAGGCGTTGTCGCTTCAATTCGTTTGATTTCGGGTCTTCCTTCACTTGTGGTTTCAAGTCCTGAACAGCGGTGGGTTGCTAGATGAAGAAAAGCAGCATATATCAGAAACTTTTCAGCAAACTACTTTAACGAAAGCCAAGTACTAGCGACGGTCCCTACCGCTGGAGCAAGTGGAACTCCGTCCAGGTTCACGTCATCAAGGGGTTCCCCGTCAAGGGGTTCGCCGTCGAGATTCGCGTTTTCCAGAGTTTCCCATTTGGACGTGGTCATGGCCTGAGCTTCCACATCTTCGGGATCCACCGTTTCCCATTTGGACTGCACAAACCTTGGCTGGGCCGGTGCAGGCTTCTTGGCCTCAGGTTTTGCATTGACTGTAAAAGAGGATTGTACCGATTTCAGCGAGTTCGTAGGTTAGTGCCAAGGTTCTGCCTGGAAGCTGTTACCACGACGTGCATGTATTCAGGGGCTTGCTACAACAGAGACGTGTACAAAACATTGCCAAAAACGGGATGTGCCGGTTACAGCAAACTACATCAAAAGCGCTGTTTACCATTTAATGGACCACTGCAGAAAAAACGTTTCGGAAAAATGCAGAAAAAAGACTTTAACAGAAAAAACAGCGAATAGAATCGCCAACATAATTGATCTTACGAGGTACTCCATCCAGTGGATCGCCATCTAAAGGAGCCCCATCGACGTCGGGATCGGCCAAAGGAGCTCCGTCCAAATCATCAACTGCCTGATTAGCAGCTTCCGGCGCAATCGCGAAGCCGTCGACCTCATCGGCAACAACATCCTGACGACGAGAAGATGCTTGCGTAACAAACAACTGCAGCAACAAGCAGACTGCTCGCAGCCATCATACACGACAGGTTTTGGTAACTTTCCTTTGAAAGTTTATCTTGCAGGAAACATTTAAAATGAAGTCCTACTTTAGAAAGCACCATCACCTTGGTACAAGACTAATCTATTCCACCTTGGTGTTTTCGTCAAATAAAAAATTGCATTAATGTTCAAACCGAATGCACCGAATGCAAACCTGTTTGCAAACCTGTTTTTCGGAAGACTCGTCTCCGAACACGAGACCGAGGAAAGTGTTCTGCAGGTGGATCAACAACTTGTCAGGATAAATCGCCCAATCGTCCCAGGCGCGGAAGCACCCGAGAACTTTCTGCTTGAATTGTTCGGCGCGCAGCCTGCTGCTGATCGCGTGGTGCGCAGCGTGAAGATGGCGCATCACTTGCTCGAGACGCGTTTCGAAGCTGACAACGAAGTAAAGCTTGATGTGGACAATTTTTGGGGTGAAAACGGTCTATGGAGCTGGTTGGAAAAGTTGTCACCATCAGCAACACACTTCAATAGCTCATTGCTGGGGCAAGTGGGAACGTCTTATAGACGTGTTCAAAACACCCAGCACTTGGCATAATGCAACAGTGCGGACTTTGTCAAAAGAAAGGTTTGCCTCGAATGAAGTAATTGCGAAAAGCGAAATTAAAACAAACGTCTACATTGAATAAAATATTTACAAAAAAAGATATAATTTAAACCCACAAAACCCAAATGCGTTCAATCAACAACAATACTTTCAAAAGAACAATGTTTAGCTTGTACATGACGCACATCATAAAAATACTAACTGCTTTCGGAAGAAAGATGCATTGGCAACTTTTGCAGAGCTGTTGAACAGGATATCTGAAACGAGATAAAGACGGGCGATCTTCTTAGTGAGCGGAGTCTCTAGTATTGACATGCTCTCGGTGATGCATTCAACAATCTCCTCCGCGCTGTCAGCGTGATCGAGGCAAAACGCCATGGCGTCGCCGATGTCGTTCTGTCTCGGCATCAAACTCCGCAGTATATCTTCAAGCGTATCGCGATCTCTACAAATGAAAACGGGTACATGTCCATTGAAGACAATTCAAAGACAAGTGAGAAACCTACGAAATTTTGCAGTTAGTCACATGAACTACCACAGCAACTCAACCAGCAATCGAGACCCTTCTTCGCCTGTGCGAGCAACCAATGCTTCCTCAGCAGCCCGTAATGGCGAAATCATGCACATCGATTAGCTGAGAGTACTACAAGAAAATTGCGGAGGTCTACCCCAGTATTAATGAACCGTATTAATGAATCGCTGTCCTTGCTATCTTTCTAGGCAACCAAGCTGATGCATAAACCTATGAATAAAACCCTCGGTCATCGTAAATCCTAAAGAATGATACTGCTTAAACCGAAACACTTACTCTTCACACATTTCTCCTTTCGGTTTATCGCTCTCGTCCGTGGCATCATCCCCGTCGCCATTTTTCTTCGACGCCTTGTTTGCCCCTTCACCTTCGCCCTCAGAATCGGTGTCGTCCATGCCGGTCGAGTAGGGGTTGAGCGGGGGGGGACGCCACAACGATCCGTTCTTGAAAATCCGAAAATCGTTCTGACGGTACCTCGTCGGCGTCTCCCCCTGAAAACAACAAAAAAAAACAATATACAAAAGCAATGATTCTGCTGAGACTAACAAAGCAAGATTTTGCTGAAAATGAACTAGTCTTACTTGCAGGATTGAGTACAGGCGCCACCTGTAGTAGACATGTGCCGGGCTCTTGTTTTCAAACAAAAACCTGAATAACAAGCAGTGTGTTGATAAGCAAAACAAAAGGAACCGACGCCATTATACAGGGCATGAAGGGCTTACCTGAAGAGGGGATTGTTCATCTCCCTGTGCATTATCATGGCCTCAAACATGGGTCCTTCTCGAACCACGAACTCTATCATCCGGTGTACGACGCTCAAAAGGTTCCTGTAATTGCGCTAATGTCACGAAGGAGGCTCCAAGCCTCTTAAACAGCATCCGAAAAAGAAAGATCGCGCAAAGCTACAGTCACAACGCTGCTAGACAGTCGGTCAACACAATTTAACCGTATTTCTCAACATGTAGGCATCGAATGTTTGACGTTAAGGGGCATAGAACTTGAATTTCACTGATCAATCACTCAAACAACAAATCAAACATAGGCGTAGCCAGGGGGGCCCAGGGGGCCATGCTTCCCCAAATTTTGCATATCTAGTCACTTTGCGCTTTGAGAAGCGACGTCCCGAACAACAATACTGTTGCTCGCCTGAAGTCAAACATTTTGCCCCCCAAAAACGGTTGGGCTGGCTACGCCACTGAAAGTAAATACCTTAATTTGAAAGCAGACAAGTTTTTGTTGAGTTTTCTTTCAACAGATAACTACATACTTACCACCAGCACCATCACGCATCATCACAAACAACACAACATCCTGGTTTTACTATCAACTGCAACATAACATATCAAACACCATCAAGAGGTGTCGGTACCTTTCCGTAGGAACTACCACACGCACAATTGAGTTTTTCAGTGTCTGTTGATTGGACATCGTGAATGCAGATTGACGAGCATAACATGTAGAACGAAACAGAATTTAAGCAAACGTGTTGGTAACAGGAATACAAAAAAAAGAAAAAAAACTAAACAACCAACAACAAAAGACAATTAAAAATTATCATTTTGGATGTGGTGTGTTACTGTATGTGCAAGACGCTTATTTCAACGTGAATGCTCCCATTTGGACAACGTAAGTTAACAATCAATCCACTACACGGCTCATCACAAGTATCAACGAAAACCCTCACACAGATTTTATGCTAATTAAATGCTCAGATCCATTAGATGACACTTAGTGGCACATCACAGTTTCTGGTGTGGCTAAAGACAGTCACGCAAACTCACGTTTTCAAAATCTTCATGATCAATAAAGTCTGGAGGTATTCCGGGACCTTTCGGCTGTTTGGCAGAATCTTGCGGCTGTGCATTAAATGGCAGACCCGATGGCGGTGGAGGCATAGTGCGTTCAAGCAAAGCGGGAGGAACATACACAGGGTGCGGTGGAATAGGTACAGTTTTGCCCCAACCGATCTTCATTTCATAATCACTAACCACGCGACCTGCAAAAAGCACACAAACGCGGTCATTTCATCTATGTTTTCGGCCAGTTTCAAATTTAAATGAAACGCTTCTTGAAACGACATCAAGTCGTGGATCCAGCTTGTTATGGGAAACGTACCCATTACTGTTTATTATTTTTCATGGCAAATCATGACATTTTTTCAATAACATCAGTTCGCTATGTAGCGAATATTCCAGTACTGGAATAAAGTGGTCTTTCACGCTCACTAATTATTTTTTGACTAACAACGCATTAGATTGTGGAATTAGAGCGTACATTTTCGCAAGCCGATTATTATCGTCATTCACATAAATACGACAAAATGAAGGCAAAATAACAAAAGTTTTGCATTTGATAGTTGCTTTGAATTGAACACCAAATAAGCTACTGATAATAATTTTTCACAGCACACCGCAAAGAAGGCGTTTGGCTTCGATAGAGCTGTTTCCAGCCAATACTCAAGGATCCTAAAATTTTTCCTCCAATCGCAAATGACGCTCCAGCTCAGAAGACAATCGCAATTTTCATGCCAGTTTCGTTGCGCATATAACTCGTTCAAATGCACCTATCACCTTGCAAATGACGTAAAGCTCGCTCTGCATCTTTACGAACCATGAACGCAACAAAGGCACAGTTCCTCTCACGCGAGCGTTCCTCTTCCGTTCTCGGCCACATCACCTGCAGCAAAACACAATGTAACCAGAGCAAGCGTCCCGGCCAAACACCGAGAACCGATGATGATCACGATATTTTAAATTATAGTACAACACCAACTCGAAAAAGCACCTTAACACTGGCCAAAGGCCCATACTTCCCAAACACTTCGCAGAGCTGCTGCTCATCCATTTTAGGATTTACATTTCCTAAGAACAAATTTGTTGTCATTGGATCTCCGCTTTCGTGTGAGCTAGCAACAAGATCGTCAAGCACTGTTTCGTGTAAAGGAAAATAAAACAAATGTTGAAATGCGAAAAAAGGATATTCACATCAAACACCAAGCAAAACAATCGAACAAAACGCAAGATACAATTCGTTTAACGTATCGACCGCATGTCAGGATAATGTCGCTTCGAAACACCAAACTTATAGTAGATGCAGTGCCTAGGTAGCATTGCTCTGCATACGCTTCCAAACAGGTGTTACCTTTGGTCAAGGATCACAAGCGATTGTATTTGAACGAGTATTTAAGAGCATATTTAGGAGCATGTCAAGCAATAAATAGCAATGAATGACATATAATTGGCATACACAAATAGCAAAGAATGCAATATACTTACAAGACGGATTGCTTGATACTGATGCCACCATTTTATCATCAACAGGCTGAAAACGAGACGACCGCGAAGGTCTAATTCGCTCTGGGCTCAGCGAAATCATAGCTGATATGCCAGTGCGAGCGCGTTTCACTGCATGCCGTTGCTCGCGCTCCAACTGTATAACTTTGAGCTCTTCTTTGAAAAGTTCTAAGTTACTTTTCCTTTTATCTTCTTTTTTCTGATTCACAGAACACAACACAAAATGCGTCAAACTCCCACGTTGGAGGAAAGTAAGCACTATTTAGACGTTTAAGACAGCGTTTTCCAATCGGTTAGGTAAACGGTGGTTTGCAATGGGGCAATGCATATAGCAGGTAAGCATTTCGAATGACAATTATGGTTCGCAAACAAGTAACAGCCGATTCAAAGATACTATGTGTAACTAACGCATGAATTGCAGTTGTAAATCACATCTTTGGTTTACACCTAACATAAAACCAAAACAACGCTAACGAGAGTGTGCCGTTAGATTGTCATACAAACATTCAGCTAAAGACATTGGAAATATTGATCAAAAATAACGAAAGTCTAACTCTTACACGGATCAGGAAAAAAAAATTTACTGAAACGAAAATGAAGTGCTTGTAAAAATCAACATGCATACTTTCAGTGTTGGTCTAACAGGTTTTGCTGGCTTTGGAGTGACAGGCATGCTATGAGTCTTCTTAGGAGCTTCCGGCTCTTCGAATCGAGATTTAGGTTTGTACAATTTACCTTTCGTATGTTCCGCTGCAAAAAGAAGCGAATGCTACTTAGTTTACAGCATGGGCCAGTACAATTCATAACAGCAAAATCCCGTCAAAAACGACAAATATTTAAGGAAATCTAGTTGGGTGTGTTGAAAACATCTTGTTTTCATCTACAGGAAATTTCATTGTTGATTCAGGTTTCACTCTGATCATCAAATCTCTATGAAATAAAATACAGTAGTGCAGGTTTTTTTTAAGGAAAATGTTAGGTACCCGGTATGGATCTGCAGGGACCCGATTTCTCTGATTCTAGGGACCCGATTTTCTCTGATTTTAGGGACCCGATGATAATTTTCTCTGACTCTTGGGACCCGATTTTCAATTTTTCAATTCTAGGGACCCGAATCCGGTCCCTAAAACGCCATAAAAAACCTGCAGCAGTGATAAAAAACAACTTGGCGAATCACGCCGGGAGATGAAACAGCAGTTCAACAACCGCAACAGAGAACACACTAAGGCAAACCATTCGCGATGATAAAATATGTAACAAACTACGTTTTCAGCGTCTGTGCTTCATCCACAATATTTTTGTCACAATTGCTCGAGTTTTAAGGCGGGTTCACACAGAATCCGGCTACGGCTTACGATCCGGTTTATGGCCAACGGCACTCTTCACACAAGCTCAGTTGGCCGTATCCGGGTGAATTTTCTCGGTTTCGACCGGCTTCCGGCTTGAAATTGTTTTAAGCCGGATTGCCGGTGTTGTCGGTGATGGTGTTCTTGCTGCATATGGGAAGACTGCCGTTGGCCATAAGCCGGATCGTAATCCGTAACCGGATTTTGTGTGAAACCACCTTCAAAACACATGTCATTTTATGATACAAACCAGTCAATACAGCCCACATGTTTAACTTACAGAGTAGGCATTGTTAGCTCTCTGCAAAGTACATGAAATATGATTTCTACCCATGAAATATATACAACTGGATATATGCAGAAGAAAAAGGAAACCCATCCAGAAAATGAACTACAACTACAATATGGGATAACAAGTAGGAAGTAATCAACTTCCTGTGTACAAAAAGTTGTATTCGGGTTAACTTGTTGCAGGGCATATCTGATGGGTTATAGCAATAGGCCAAAAGCTATGAGCAGGTAACTACTATAAAAATACGCTACACTAACTTCCACTACAAAGCAGGAAAAAGTTGACTCATAAACAAGGAAGATGAAGCAAAGCAGAAAATTGTCAGAGCTTCAATAACAAGTAAGTCCGAAACACTAAAGGCGGTTTCACACAGAATCCGATTACGGCTTACGATCCGACTTATGGCCAACGTCAGTTTTCCCACATGCACCACGAACACCATCACCGACAACACCGGCTGTCCCGCTTACTTAAACTGGTTTTAAGTCGGAAGCCGGTAGAAACCGAGAAAATTCACCCGGATACGGCCAACGGAGCCTGTGTGAAGACTGCCATTGGCCGTAAGACGGATCGTAAGCCGTAACCGGATTCTGTGTGAAGCCGCCTTTAGCTATGAGGAAACAACATGGGCAACAAATCATAACTCAATCCTGACAGTCCATGCATGTCAATACCAACAGTTTTAGCATATATTTAAGATACTTACCAAAACAGTCAACACATTAATTTTGATAATAATTGTCCTAACGTAACTTTTCCTGCTAATCCTTGCATTTATATTCAAATTTTCCAGCCAAAACGTTTTGTAACCAAATTTCTTTGATTCTTAAGCAAAACAATCTGCACAAACTCATCACTAAAAATGTAAAAAAAATTTTTAAACGAGAAATTCTGAAGAAAAATTTGGGTTTTACCGATATATCGGTATCGGCGAAAACGGCCGATTTTATCGGCCTCAGTAGGTGTTGACAAAACGCTGTTATATTCCTCACGCATACACAACTTGCGAAAGAAAGCACAACGATGCAAGTCACCAGTTATCTTACAGCAACGCTAGCAGGTGCGGTTTCATAAAGTTTAACCATGGGGCATGCGTCGGCCTTCGCAGCCGAAACAAAAAGCATATCAGGAAGTTTCGCAATGCTTGAAGCTGATTGTTTAGATCAGGGGTCTCCAAACTACGGCCCGCGGGCCAAATCTGGACCCGAAGCCATTTCATCCTGCCCGCGAGGCCATTTTATCAATATTGAAAGAATAATATTTTTGCGAAACATTGTTTGATTTGGTAGAATGAAACCTATCCCAAAACAATCACATTACGTAAGATGTCCGGCCTCAACTGTTGTGCGATAGCTAATTTGGCCCTCGGACAAGAAAGTTTGGAGATCCCTGATCTAGACCGCGCTACCGCGTGCAAGTGTTGTGTACGAATAAACTCCCGTTGTACTTCCGGAAGTTTTCGCAGCACGAAAAGTTTGACTGTAACTAAAGGTGCAGAAGTCCAATCGATGCCTAGTTTAGCGCAGATTAATTTAAAAAAAGCTTGCATGACACATGAATTGTGTTATGTTAAGCAACATTTGTGGCGTTATGAATATGAATATAAACGCAATCGCTACACATTAGTGACCACAGCTGTCGCTGTGAAGCAGTTGCACGTAATATCTTAAAAGGATTAGACTACTTTTCTTAACTTGATGTATATGGGCAGGCTATAAGCGCGCTGGTTTATACTGCAGGCAAGCTAAAATATCGTGTTCGTGGGTTAAATTAATCGACATTTTCCACGAGGTATGATAATAATAATTGTGATCTCATGATCCAAGCTGTTGCAACGCGCTGGTTTGTGGACATGGCACACAAGTTAAGGAAGCGCTACTCAACATTTCACAAATACGTTGAAGTGATGATTTGGCGATTGGTCCGATAGCAGCGCTGTAGTCAGTATTCATTGTTGGATGACAATTGCTGTTGTCCGTTTGTTAAACACGACCAGCAAAAGCAGTGTCTGCAACTTACCCAAGCTAACAGCGCAGTGTTTATGATTGGATCAGAACTACCGTGGCATTATTGCACAATCACGGGGTGCGTAATTCGCACATGTGCACGTTGGCCATTGTCATGGCGACCTGTTCTTATGGAATTTACTTCTGGTGGACGGGCGGTAATCGGTTATAGCCTGGTGCTGCTTCATATAAAAATTTGTTTAGGCTAGGTTGTAGATGACCGGCTAACTTACTGCAGCCTAATTGGTGAAATGCAGAAAAACTTTGCTTTCTGCATGACAATCTTAAACTGTTAAGATGAAACTACTGAGTATTGACAAATCAGTTGAGGTGTTTCATTTCATATACCAATGCCAGTACTTCGGTTGCAGTAACTGATGCAACTAGTTCGCTTTTTTAAGGACATGCAGTTATTTAATGTTGCATTAGATCAAAATTCCAAACTTGATTATTTAGGAATTGGATCAAACAAATCGAAAACCCACTGAGTCGCAGAGGAGTCTGAAAGGCTGATTTGTTAAATATATACAGTGAACAATTAAATGGTTATAGTAAGAAGGATTTAGTTTTAAAGTTAATTGATGATTTTCTTGTTAGTCTTTACACTTCACTGACCACAAAAAGTAGTCATTTTGTATGGTCCATAATTTGCGAAACCTTAAACCAATTTTTTGAAAAATTAGTCTGTTGGAATCATCATGAAAGTTCTAGCGGCTTATTAAATTTGAGGAACATCTGAGATGGTTGGTTGACTGGCTGGGACGGTTGACATGGAATGACCCGTACACAAGAACATTTAAAATTATCTTGATTTAGTTACACAATATTTAGACATGTGATTACATCTCCGACCTTACTTGGTCAAGTCTTGGTGAGGAGCCAGTACAACAACCTGAATTTGCTGAATGAGTGAAAACTGTGGGGTATTTCGAGACCTGCTAGGACCACTGCCTGCAATGCTCAACAGGGAAAAAAGATTTTTACAATAGTTGCTTGCTGAAAAATATTCCATCCTCTTACAGTGGCAGAACCAAAAGGGGATTGGCAACAAACCACACGATGCTAGTTTTGAATGGGTGGACTCAACAAGGCTAGGCTAGTTTAGCTCAAATTAAAGCACCGAATGACAGTCATATTGAATCAGTGGGACTGTTACATAACAGCAGTGATAAATTTTCAGTAGAAGCAGCTGGGCTGGGTGACATGAACAAAAATAGTACAGTTATGCAACAAGAACAAGATGAAATGTCAGCAAGAAACTCGTGAAGTAAATGCAGCATTGGTCCACGCCCACTAACTATAAAGATGAAAAAAGGTCAAAGCACTTGGCAGCAAGGTAACTGCCATTTCACTTTATTCTTTTCACATCACTATAAATTTTTCAGTACCGTCACCAAGCCCAGCTGCTTTTATTGAAAATTTATTGCAACTGTAGCACAACCATCTCATTGTTCTGCAATGGGAGTTTGGTGTTCCATAGCCACATCCCACACTATGAGGAGCTGTGCAAAGTGTATGCTAGTGGCAACTCAGGCTTCACCTGAGAACAAGGGCTGGCAACGTTTTGGTAAATGTGTGCCAATTTAAGGTCCTAAATCATTCAGTATGCCAAATACATCCGTTTTGCACAAGTCAAGGTCAATAATACTTCTTGTGAATCATAACAAAATTGACACGTAAAACTTGGAGCTTCTGCGTGCCAACAGAAATTGCTTGGCATGCCAAGCATACCACTGGTTGCCGACCCCTGTTGTAGAACGTGAACTTTCTTTGTATATTTGTGCTACCCACTTCACTTATTAAAGTTGTTAAGCTCGAGCTCATTGTCACTGTTCATATATTTTTGTTACATGCCTGGCCTTCTGCATTCTTGTTGCAGTTGACTTCAATAAAAAATATCGTTTGTAGTTAAGTGTACTCTCGACTTCATCCGCTCAAGCTTTACTTTGACTCATCTGTTAGAGCTTGAGCTGCCCTCTACAATTAAGTGTTTTTTAAAGTATAATTCATATCTGATTGAATGTTTTTTGAAGAAATGGTTTTGCATTGAATGTTGGATTTGAATCCAACATTTTTGCATTGAATGTTGGATTTGAATTGAATCTATGAACAGTTCCCATTCAAGAATAATTTTAAACAAATGATAAATTGTCCAGTAACTCGGGCTAATATGAATAAGCCCAGCATGCAGAAGACAAACTGGTATTATCATTGGTCTGTGACATATGTTACGCAACAATGGACAAGTTTTCATGATTAATTTCTCATTCATTGTTATGTCATTAATGTCACAGTCCAAGTGTCAGCTGAAATGAGAGCAAATGGATATTTAAGTGACGCAAGCCTTGAATGGTTGTATTCAGTCGGTATAAATTGTGTGATGATCCCAAGTGACGCTGTTGACCTGGAGTTGCTCCTGGTGTATGCGTTGTGTTTCTTTCTAGAATTAGGCGAGCTGCTCTGCGATACAATGGGCTACCTTGAAATTCTAAGCATACCATGCTGTTCTCAAATGCGAGACTGTCATAGATGTTAAAGGGACCTGGCATGCTGACTTAACAGTTCCTGTATTTGTGCCCCTATCCTCTTAGCAGCCCACAGTATTAATTACAGCTGCAATTTCTACAATGAAACGAGGTAACTATGTATCTGTTTTGCAGGGAGCAATTTGCTTCTTGTTATTCATTGAAAAACATCAGAAAAATGTGATGATGCCGCACAGGCCACATTTTCATCCAAACTGATTTATAATAACATGCACAATACTGCAGAATAGTTAAAAATTTCAGTAAAAGGTAGCTACAAAAGCTAATGTTAAATACAGAAATTTTTTCAATAAACGTATTATAATAGAAGTAATAATGCAGTAAAAATTACAGGGACTTACATCCAGGATCAGCATTGATCACATCTCCACGCACAAATGTTTTCACAGCTGATTTGTTTCCCTCAAAAGAAGCAACAAACTCCTTATAAACTTCTTCAGTTTTTTTATCTTCCTCTTTCTTTTTCATATCTTCTTTATCACGTTTACTTAGTACATTTCGAGTGACATTCATTCGACCTATACTGAAGGCCTTCAGCTTGTTTTCAGAAATCGACTGAAAACAAATGAAAAGTGATCAGTTGAATGAAATCATCACAAAGTTAATAGCATGAGTTGTATGGCCTTTCTTTGTAATTTCATGCATGTGGGCTTCAAAATCAGAATTTTTTTATCCAGTTCCAGAAACGAATTTCTAAAATTTTTAGACTCTAACTCTATGTGGCTCAATATTTTTAAACTCTGACACCAGGTAATCTTTTAAAAATTAGCACTCTGTAAAGCAGTTTTTTCAGCAAAATTTGTTGCGATTGGATGGCCCAAGCAGCAACCACGCAAAGCTTCATAGTTCATACCATGGCTGTACGCAACAAAAGAGATTAAGCAATTCCTGTTTTGCATTGCATCTGCTTTTGACATTTGACAGTAGTCCTTGAGGCAAATATAGATGCACTTTAAATTATGCCATAACACAATACAGCAGACCCTGCTTCATAAATTAACCTCTGTACCAACCATTTTTCAATTTAATAAGAGGCAGATTTTATAACTGGTGTCACAAAAATTAAAGTTAAATAAACAGCAATGTACAGAATGCTTTGTTCAATTACTACATCCTACACTTTTCAGAAAATGCTTTAGCAGGCAATTATTTTCCAAAACACATGCTGTCTACATGAAACATGGTTCCTGTGGTCCATGAAGGGTTTCAGGCAGGGTCTACTGTACTATTTCCTGAGCACCACCTCTTCAGTTTTCACATCATGCAACCAAAAGGACTTTTGTTGAAACAGGACATCTTAACACCTTCGATGCCAGTCAATTTCGCTTTTTATCCTGCGTGAACCATGTTTCTTGAATCACTCCATAACTCACCCGCCGATTGAGTTAGAAGAATGCTCAAACAGTCAAAACATGCAGCAAGTCTTCTTGTTTGGATTTTTTTTAAATTGGAAGTTCTGGATTTTGAAATTTTTGTTGAGTGTCATCAGAAGTGGGGTAGGGTCATCGGGCCCTGGCTTCAACTGCAAGAGCCAATTTTTGACTCAAGTTGTAAGTGGAAACTAGGCTATAATACAAGTCTTTAGAGCAGTGTTGCTCAACCTTTTTTGGTGCATCCCTCCCTTTTTTCATTTTGGAACTTTTTGTTCCTCCCATGTTTGGGTTCGTAGGCTAGTATTAACCATAATTGGAACAATGGTCTTTATTGACGACAATAACTTGATATATAAGCGGGACAAACACTATTTGATGTCAAATAATGGCACTAAAGTTTGTCAACAAAAACATGTGACACATAGTGATAAAACTATTTGAAAGAGTCAATGTCAACTTAAAAATAAATACAACACTTACAGTGAATAGATAACTTAACTATAAAGTGAAAATTCCTCCCCTGAACTCATGAAATTCCTCCCTGGGGAGGAATTTCTCTATGGTTGGGAGCCACTGCTTCAGAGCCTTTGATTGGCTTTCTAGCATTTTTGGTTCAAAAGTTATCGCCAAAAAACAAAATTTTGGCAAAAAAACAAGTTTGGCTAAAAGCACAAAAGATTTGCACACGATATGTTCAGTAAAAGCTCCATATTGGTAACAGTGCACACAACTCACCTTCATGTTATTATTAGAGTTGTTCCAACAACTGAAAATTCAAGCCTGAAGCAACTGTTTTTGAAACATATAACTAAGATAATTTCACCTTTAACAAACACATCTGTAAGCTGCAATAAATCACTTTATTGAAAATGAAAATATTAAGAAAATATTTCTGTATACAACTTGCTTATGACCAACTATCATTGAATCATCCTGCTGACAAGTACAAACCAAACATGATAGATTCATTATACTTTGCTGTTTATTGGTTTATGATTCACTTTATCTGAAAAAAGGTTTGGGGTGAGAATTGCATTTTAGTTCATGCCGCAGCTGAACGACATGACATTTCGTCAAGTATATATTCAATCCAAAAATGTGAAAATGTGATTCAAATTCTTTCAAAACTTTTGATATCAAACCATAGACCTCATACAAAAAGATGATTCAAATCAACAAAGCTCTAATGACAACAGGGCTGGAAAAAGTGTGAAAATCGGCAAGGATCTTCCTGGTAAATTGTACATGCTCACGGGAAATTAATCGGCTGCAAGTCAAGTGAAATCATATTATATGCAAAGAATTTCAAACAAATCACAAGACAGACTGTACAAATTTCCTTGCTGAGTCACAGTGGCCCAGTATCTGGCCTTGTGATGCAACAGTTATGTGTGTATAAAAGTAGTAGCCTCATGCAGTTGCTGGTCACGTATCGCAATGGTGGCATAGCGTGATGTGCCAGTTACTGATACAAGGAAAACTAAGTTTGAATATTGCTGATGGCACATGTAATCAGAGGGCACTAAGGCCAACACAATTTAGGACTATGTGCATGGCGCATGTAAGCGAGCAAACTTCATTGCATTTGAAAGCAGAGTGGACAGTAGCATCAGCGGGAAGCTTTTAAATACATTCAGATTGTAAATATTGTTTGTACAGCTGCTTGGTGAGGGGTTGGCATTGTGTCAATTCCACCATTTTACAACATGCTGATTATAATTACGATGTTATTTTTTACTGTAATATAATTAGAAAAAAGTCATAGCCATTACATACAAAAACCTGTGTCTGAAACAGCTTTTCATTTAAAAAAATTTGTGTGATGAAGTATGAATAATCATTTGTGCAGAAACAATCAAACCTAAAACAGGTTTTTTGAAATGTTTTTGTAAGCAAAGCTATGGCTATCTCTTAGTTTTTTGAAACAAGATTCTTTAAACAAATGCCTCTCCTTGTCTTCTTTAAACATACTGTTTGCTTTCCAAAGTTTTTGGAGACTCAGAAAAAAGTAGTTGTGTGGCTTCATTTGTCAAAAGAGGATGGCATTTAAACCATCTCAATTTTGGTTTACATCAATTGCTCATTATGAGTTACCTTTTCAAACCCTTGGGAAATCACAACATTTTTATAGGGACTTCTTTGATGTTGAAGTTGTGACTTCTTCTATGTGCTGCAGGTCAAATTATTCATCATGGTGTCATTATTATTGATTGGGCCTAACCAGTGTTCTTGTGCTTCCAGTGTGATTAAGAGCTTTTGTAAAAATGGAATATTTTGTTGAAAATATAACCTACAAAAAACAAAAGGGGATTTTCCTGCCATGATCAAGGGGCAATCCTGTTATGGCCGCTACACTGGTGATCACCCAAGACCTTTATCAGTAGCCCTATTCTACATCTGGGTTTAATTTCTGGGCATGGATACTTCAAGTCAAGCTAAATGAAACCAATCATACGTGAAAAACAACGTTGTAACAAACAGACAATAATGCAGCATATGAACACTGAAACAACTATAATCGCCAAGACTATGCACAGTTGAAAGAAATAAATAACAGCAACCACAACAATAAAACAGTTTCATTAGAAATCTTCATAAACTGTCTTGTTTGAAAAATATCCAAGATGCATAAATTGGGCTTGATCTCACAAGACAAGCTGTAAAATATCTGAAAAGGCAATGGTGAAGTCGCATTAAACAACCATGCAAATAACAAAAGCTCACTTATACATGCAAAACAATTCTGTTATTGCTGCTTTTTTCAGAGAAACAAAAATCTGGGATATGCTTTTCTGTTCACTTTCTGACACTGCATATTTTAACACTTTGAGAGTCAGCCTACGATATATTCATACTTCGATTTCGGCCTAAAAAACAAGCAGTTTTCGGTTGCCTTACCAACACCATAGCTCCTCCGCCAATTGCGCTAGAGAGCTGTTCAACGACTCAAATGGAGCGGCCACTCTTCTAGATTGCACTCGAAAAAAATTTTTTGGTTGGGGGGGCGGATTTTTTGTTATGTAGTTTTGGGGTCATTTTGGCTCATGTTGCCTGGCCTAGGGCCCAACCGCTAGGCCAAAGTGTTTCGCTGAAGTTTTCATTAGAAACTAGACCCAAGTTCGAGTCTTTTGAGCCTTTGAAACTTTCTAGCGTCTCTGGGTCAAAAGTTATGATCTAAAATAAACAAATTAATTAATTATCTAATTAGTCAAATATTTTTACTAGTTTAGATCATAACTTTTGAACCTGAAATCCCAGCAGGTCATCCAAAGTATCAAAAGACTCGGATTGTA
>Ga0210059_1006144_pt1 | contig 19283 bp, 10 predicted proteins | sample Ectturendosymbi2_FD_188042 | JGI IMG/M metagenome (GOLD analysis project Ga0210059, IMG submission 188042) | Ecteinascidia turbinata endosymbiont from Florida, USA - Sample 2 (SPAdes) (version 2) | ecosystem: Host-associated > Tunicates > Ascidians > Unclassified | place: Key West, Florida... | reverse complement strand
CCATATTTCTGAGCTGTTTTCGGTTATTTGAAAGACCAAGCCCATCCATAAATAATTAGAATTAAGAAAATAGAAAAGAAAAGTTTTGAAATGTACCTTGAATAAAAAGCCCCTAGCACTTTGATATGAGAATTTTTAACACTAAGCATAAACTTTTTGGGATAGAAAACGTGTTACAAAACAATACACTGTTCACACAACGTCGGTGCAGGACGCGTGCTTGCAACCACTTCTACATCCTTACTGTATTTCACTATTTCAACCTATTGCATTGCTCTACAATTGCTTTCTTTTTTAATGTGTAGCCTAACCACTGAAGGAACAGTGAAATTCTAACCCAAACTTGTACAGTCTAATCCACAGCTTTAGAGCGTTTTGCCTTCCAAGGTTGACGCAAGTGTTCACGCAAAATATCCAACAATACGCATTTGTTCAGCAACGACAGCTGAAACCACCTCAGTGCAGAATGCATAAGTGCAATCGTGTGGTGACTAGCAATGCGGAATAAGCTACAACAACCAAGCTCAAACATGCCTGGCCATACTTGCTCATTTGCAAGCCGTTTTACTGTGCACGAGGCAGCTGCGGTTACCACCGAGATACTGTTACCGAAGGCCAAGCAACGGTCGTCCAGACTTCGACATGCCGAAGTGGTCTCGACGATCGGGTTTCGACTCAGTTAACTGTCGATCGTGGTCGCAAAATCTGCCAACCATACTTGACCTTACTGTATTTATTCCCATTTCGGGCACAAAATTTTAGACAAAAAATCTCGAGAGCGCGGACCGTGCTGGTCGTTTAAAACTCGCTCCGGGCCAGTGACATACAAACAATAAACATCGGTTTGCTGCAGACTCGTGAGCGTTTTCTATGGTAAAACGTTTCTAAATTGAACATCGTCGCCGTTGCTGGAACTCAGACCCAAGTCTTGGGGCTTGGAATCGGGATAAGACTACGTGAATTAGTAAGCTGCTACTGGCGCTACATACTGTATCAAAACCAAGCAAACAATTCTTCGATTAAAAAAAATCTGCGGTTGTTATTTCAGGCTATGGCTCAGGGTGCTGTGTCCATAATTGCAAGCTGTATGCGAAAGGTCAAAACTCTATCATCATATTTCACGATGCCTATGCAAAATGTACTGCAGTTGCTCAAAACATTGCGCGGTAAATTAAAAGCATATACAAGATGGACTAAAAAGCGTGAAGGTCGTTTACGCATTAACCGAACGCGATCGAATTCCTTGGTGAGATCGATACAAACTGTCGTTACAATTTCACTCTTGTTTCAAAATAAATCAAAGGTAGATTCAACCGCAGTCTTACCAAGGTAATTGCCTGTTGCGTCAGAAATCCTTAAGTGCATCGCTCCAACTGGAATAACCACCATCACCATGTAGTTGAAGTTCACTGCAACGCACCAAGATGACGAGGCGTAATTAATCAATGTATTTTAAACATACGTAAGTTTGCGGAGCTGCGGCGTTCGAACGAATCTGCGGCAGGGTCAAATGTCGTCTTTGTTAGGTTGGCTGTGGATTGCTGATTAGGATATGGTGCGATCTGCGCAAGATTTATCCCAGCAGCAGGCATCAGCGTTCTTCGACCAGAGAAGATGTGTTTATTAAACAAATACGTTCGGGAACAAACAGTCGCATACTTGCGTTCGCCGGTAGCCGAGTAACCGTGTTTTTGTAGAAGGAACAGGTCGTGTTGTCACCACCGCAAACACCACAAGCGTCCTCGGTCAAATTCGAGCCGATGATGTGATCACATCCCACTTTCTGCACAAAAGGCGTGGCTGCATTACCAACTCATTCCAACTCATTCAAAGCTTTTTAGCATTGCTTCCAGCAGATCATCCACCGTAACGCTCTAAACGGACTGAAACCAAAAGCGTAAAGAAAAACTGGTTTATTTTTTATCCAACGCGAAAATCCGCACAACCTAAACAGAGTTTTTTTGATACAAATAGAAAAAAATCATGTAAAAAAAATTTGGCTACAAAAATCACTGGTGCCTCCTCCCTGCACTCTCGTACACCACTCCATCAGCGTTCGAAAAAGCGGGACGCTGACCGGTAAGCCCGTGATGGTAGGCCGACAGCCGAAGCTCGGAATCTTTTTTGCGCAGTTGTTGGCTTATTAAACAAAAGCACTGCAGGTCACGCTTACCTGTCTTGCCGTCTTAAGCACGAGCTTGTTCTGTTATGACTTTGTGGTTGAAGTGACCGAGTCGTAGCGGGTCAAATAGACAAGTGGCGCTAACAGCGGAAGTGACAAGCCAGGGGCAATAGCACGAAGTTCTGTCCGTTTTTGCGCGTTCAAGTGGTTTCAAAAGCTTCATTCGGTAAATGCAAGCCTTCGCAAACGCTAGAACTTGGAGTTTTGCACAACTACATTTGAAAGCCGAACATTAAAATTGATTGAATGTGAAAGAGACTGGAAAATCGCTTCTGTTCTAACGTCCAACAAGATTCCATTAACATCCGTGTTTTTTTCACTGTTGTGTCTAGTACGAATCTGCACAACTTCCAAGCTTTCTTGTGTTCAAGAACTACCTAGTGTTTGGAAATACGCAGTTGCTAGAAGTTAAATTTTAAACTGTCAGCGGTACGTTTTCACAGCTTCCAACGCGGCACTTGTACCTTAAAAATTCTCCTGAGTACGTTCCCTGGAAATCTTTTTGATTATGGTTGTGCTATACGTGAATAATTGTTTTGGTAACAGTTTCCTCCTGAAGTTTCTATGCTGCGCGTTACATGCTCTCGTGGCGGCAGATTGACGGCAGCACAAACACACCGTGTGAGGAACTTTTATAGGATACAAGCAAAGGTTGGTTTTACGGAAAATACCGAGCGGCCAAATGTTACTAACAGTTTGAATAGCAACAACGACTTGAAAAAAGTCAAAGGCTTTTTGTCATCCATCAGAGATCAGCCACCAATAATTTTCTTATTAAAACAACAGATGCCCATTTGTGTTTTGCCAACAAGCATGCACATAACACTGCTCCGTAATTTTTGTAGTTTTTTTACTGTTTTATTTGCGACACTCAGGCAGAAAACGACCATGGTTACTTCAAAATGAATCACTGTATGCACCACGCAAAGCCTTACTAACTGAAAAAAGCCGCGTTCCAATTTAAACCATTACGTAATGCCGTCATGTGCATAACAAGTTGCATTACATCAAGGTGCTGGGGTCCATCTACGTCACAAGCAACGTTCGCTGAACACCGAAATGTCAACCTTCACAACAGACGAACTAGCTCCAGCTTCCGAGTAGCTCAATTCGCTGATCCGAATGAAATTTGTGAGATTACGGTGGCCGATCCTACCTCATTGTCAGAAATAATGCGCCTGCTACGCCAAGCACAGCATGCGATGAGGGACTTAGACTGCCAAGATTACCAAATCTTTCTAATCGCAACACCGCAATAGAACCAGGACATTACATGCGGTTTTCAAAACAGCACTTTTCCGTTCGCGCAACAAGCGTTTAGAGTTCAAGTAAGGTTGTAGTCACGGAATGTGATTGCTGTCATGCCAGCGCGATCTTTTAAGCTTTATGACAACCGATATGATTGATGAGCAAGTGGAGATATACTGTAAATACCTGTGATGCTATAACCGGAAAATCTCTACCGGGTGCGGTCCCCTTCCGACATCCACCGGAATATCCACGGCATTCCGCCAACAACGGCTCAAATAGCAAACTCCGACATAGGTGTGCCCTAGATTCAGCGGGATGTCACAGCGCTAAATATGTCATGTAAAGAGCTCTAAGAAAGTTTTTTTACTGACAAATCCTTCATCTCTGTCTGTTTGGTTCCAAAAATGTCAATGATTTCAAGTTTATCTCTACTCGTTATCCAACAATACAACAGCAAGCGTTTTCTCACGCACTCACTCTGGACATTGAATCGCTACCGCCCGACTTTGACACCGAACCTTCAGTGGATGATTACTTATCAATGCAGTAGCATGACGACATGCACGTCAAATGAGACAGCAAAAGACGAATGCGTTCTTAAAGCAACCCACAAGCAACTTACAGCAAGAGGTGAATCATATCGAAAAACAAACGGCAAAGATTAAGACGCTTATTGTAAAGAGGTCATCGACGTAAATCTGTCTTTCGCTTGTGCGAGCAAGCAGCTCGAGCTCTGCCAATTTCCATTGGGTGATGTGTTCGTACGCAATTAGCGATGGGTAAGCACGAACGCAGTTACCGCGTCGACAAAGCCCCTATTCATCAGCTAGCACGAGTCGCGGTGGCTTACCACACTTAGCGACATGAGTCAGGGTTACTCAAGAACCCCAACGACACCATCAGCGCTTTAAAGTAAACAAGCAATTCGTCTCAGCTGATGCCCAGTTCATTCACCGGTTTCATATTCGACTTCGGTTTCCCTCCGCCTGAAATCGGGTCAAAACAAACGAAACCCTGCCAGACAGAAATCAACCTGATTCTCTACACTGACACAGGGCTTATATCCCGTTCCATCGCTCTTCGGATAGGATTTCGTGACAGACCACCTGCCATGTGCGAACGTCTAGAATAATTATTCATGCTTCTGCGAGCCCTGGTTGCTTATTAAACCCCAAACGTTTGGAAGAAATTGCAGCCCAATGTTTGGCGGTGATACTCCACCAAAACTTCACCTTCAAGAAATGCTTCGTGCAGATGTTTCCTTAAATTCATTAAAATATTTGCCCATGTAGTGAAACAGCAAGCTTAAAGTCAGTTTTAAAGGGTAGATCGGCTCTGAGAATGTTGAGAAGTTCATCAAAAGCGAAATTCCAAGGAAGAGGAAAGGTCTCTGTCTTTCTCAAAAAAGCAGCACTGAGGCTCACATTCGTCATTTAATTACGTTTATACACGCGACCGTTGCTTTTACGGTTCGGAAGGCGTTTTACCGTTCGCCCGGCGATTACGGTTGACCCACAAACAGATCTGCAGTAAACCATACCGACAATAACCCAACTGTTTGACGCACACCAGCAGCTTCAGAAAAAGGCGACAGTTAAGATCGCCCACTCTCAATTACCGCATGCGGTGCAGCAAGTCAAAGGAATCTGTTTTTCGAATTGCACAATAAGATTAAGTTTTCCTAAAAACATTGCTGCAAAGAGGTCAGTGAACAACTCATGGCGAGCAAACTAATTGATTCTATTGCTTGGCAAAAGGCAGAAAAGTTACAAATGCTCAACCGATCCAAAAAGTTTTTCTCCAGCGTTGAAACACCGAGTCACACTTGGCAAAGCTCTATTTTCAGCAAATTTTCCTGCTTGACCAAACCCGTATGATCATGTTTCACCCGAAAATCCAATACTTTCTTGGAGCATTTTGAATCTATCGTCGTTCATGTTAATATAAAATAAATCATAGTTTTCATCACGCATTGGTTGAAAGCAGATCTGGCATCGCAACGTTAACTGCAGCGTCAGGAAAAATATGTTCAATTCAAAATCAAACAAAATCACATGACGAAGCTGAGTGCGCCGATTGCTGGCGCCTCAGCGCTTTGTCGCCTTGCTGCCCTGCCATCGTCAGCCTTTCCAAGAGCCGGTGTTACGCCAACAACTTCTTCTGTGACGAATGAGGCGATTCTCGATGTCCGCGCATTTCGAATGTCAAATCAATTTAGGGAAACATTTCTCACGGCGTCTTGCTATCATGTCGGCGGGTTTGTCATGCAGTCAGCCACGAAGTAATTTGAAAAAACGCGAAATTTCCAATAACAATGCGGCGGGCGGGCTCATGTTAACACGAAAGGAGTCTCTTGCCAGACGTTTACTCCGGTTTTACGACTTCGTTCCAGCGCAACGAGGTTTACAGCAGTCGAAGGTCGAAACGCCTTGTACCGGATGTCAACTGAACCTCAAATACCACTCAACGAAATTGTGAGGCAGCGCTACATTATATGTACATAAGATACCTCTGTGCGAAAACTGGGAGCAAACATGTGGTGGGAAAGTTGGAAAAAAAACGGACAGCCCACTTTTGGGTGTGTCTCCGCCCACACTCAATCAACAATATGTGCACAACTATATATAGCATTGTGTCTGAAAATAGTTTTTTTTCGACGTACCATGCACTTCCCAGCAATGCACGTGTCGTAACGGTCTCTCCAGCACCTCGTGCCGTCCCGCACCGGACCGAAGCTTTTATAGAAATTGTACCTCTCCGATCTGCAGTAGAGAGTGCATGGCTCCGCATCCTCACCTGTTGATACCAGGTAACAAGAACAATATTTGTGAATTCTCTTTGCTTTCTAAAATGAGCTTTCAGAGGACACAACTGACAGAGAAATTATAGAAAAAAACGGCTTAGGCAAAAAATTACTTTGGCCAAAAGCACGAGTTGCCTGAACCAGTTAAATGTAAAGCGTGAACTTTTTCCACACTTTGAAAGATTATGATCGTTTTAACGAGCACACGAAATATGTCAATTTGTTATATGATTGGACTCACAAAAATGCTTTTCTTTCTCGGCCGTCACTCTCAAGCGTGTGAGGTTGCGGAAATGGCCAGAAAGTAGATATTTTACGAGAGTAAAGAGCAGCGAAAAGAGGCGACATTGGAAACGATAAAAATATTTCAAAAATTCGATAACCAGCAAACAAAATCAACCCAGTCACCGTGCTACGTAGTGAATGTGGTGACATAGCAAGATTCGCATGTCCGTATAAGGAGCAACAATAGATCTGGCAATCGCCTGGGGTCACCGGTGCTGAGCGTCAAACCACGCTAAAATGTGCCAACCGCAACCCTATACAGCCCTCAATTACGCCTCAGTTTCGGCGCTGAGGTGATGACAGATTTTTCGCGCTGCTGCGCAACCACTCAGCGGAAAAACGAAAATTTTAGCAAAGCCATGGGCATGCGAAGGTGTTTTGGTGCGGTCAAGACGTTAAAGTTATGTTAGTGACGACCTTCTTTGTTTTGAAATTCTTTTGCTTTTCTTTTGCCTGGCTGCATGTTCTAGGGAAGGGTGGACAACCTTTTCGCTCTTGCCGATCGCATTACGTTTGTTTTAATTAATTACGACCGGCCAGTGAGTTTCAAGATACTTTAATTTTTTGCATTGCTTCTGTTCTACTTCCACACACAGCCTATTATAGCCTGCTTCCACACATCTATATGGCAGTCTTTCTACTAAGTGTCCTCATACAGTAGAAAGAGTTTTGATTAATGCACGGCCGCCTTATATTTTCAATTACATGTGTGCGTCTGCATAAAGCTTTATCCAAGGCCGGAGGTTGTGCACCCCTGTTCTAGTGCCTTTCTATCGTAAGGAGCACGTTATGTCTCCGTATTTATTCGCGAAATCATGGCTTTGCTTGGCAATCGTCTTTCGAGTTTTTGAAATTAAAATACCAGACAAAACGTTTTGAACTGCAAGTGTAAGCGGCAGGAACACATCGCTGCTGTGCTGTCGCGGTTTGCACCGTTAGGGTGGCGACAGACAATCGCGTTTGAAAAGAGCTACGCGACTGAAAGCAAAGACGTATTTTGTGCGCATCGCCAACATCGGGATGACAGAATCGACCAGCAGAACAAACGTGCACAGCAAATTGAACAACAAAATCCGGCAGACAAGGTCACCGTACCGTAGTGAGGCAGCCAATTGAGTTTCGCAGAGTTGTAGACGTTTCTGTTGTTGTATTCGGCGCACTGGGTTGTCCTGAAGTCTTCGTCCACGCCAACGCAGTCCTGCGCAAAACAAACAATGCTGTTTACACAGCCCACAAAGTTGCGCTCTCCTGGACCGGCCGCAGTTGACCGAAAAGCAGCAAAAAATCATTCGCACGACCCCGAACGGGAGACGATCGATTCATCGCCAACAAAGCGCAGCTTACTCCTCAGACGCGCGGAGGATGTTGTGCATCAAAGGGAAAAGCGAGGCAGCTTCGGCTAGTTAGTGGATGTGTTGCCTCCTTGCCCGGGCATTGCAAAACAACGCTTTCCGATTGTGACGTATGTCGTCGGCAAGTGACTCTTGCAACTTGCGTCATTTTAACGGCCCACTGCAGCCTATTGCGTATTGCAGTCAACATCGCAATGAAGATCCTGTTCCTTGCCAAGCAACACGGAAAATTCGAACGATAATGAGAAATCGTGTACCTGTGAGTGCGGCGACTGGTCACGTTGAAGCGGCGGACAAATAAATCCGCGCGATACAAATCCCGAAAACAATCCTATCGCTTTATCTTGTGGTTTACCGTAACGTGTCGCGCGTCATTTCGCAGCGGACAGCGTGTAACCCTGTCACGAATCACCAATTTGGTTCCATTGCTGGCCCTGATTTTAACACGAGCACCGTACGATAGCTAGGGCCCCCAAGTTACTGGTAGTTCACTACGGCGAAGCATTAAGTCAGAGAAAAAACACACAAATAGTTATCAAATTATCGACAAATTTTACAATGTTTTGGGAGTGTCTCCCTTGGGGTCCAACGTGAAAGAACCAGTGCGAAAATCAAAACTGTTTTTCATATCTGGCAGCGACAGGACAAGATTTTAAATGCAAATTACAAATTAAAAGAATTTGATGAGACCACCAAACACAAAGACACATCTCAGGAATCTGAGACTATCATCGCATGTCAGATCCTTCTTCGTGAGCAAATCCATATGCAATTAATCGAAGGAGAGTGGACAAGTTTATAACGAGAAACCAGTGCAAAGAAACAACGTAGAGAGCATTGAGTTGAAGGAGCTCATTTTGGCCGCTTCGAAAAACAGGAGCAAAAAGTCACGGAATGTTTTGTTCTGATTCATTTTTTGGAACGTTTTGCTTCTTATACGAATTTGCAAGTCTTATAAATTTTTACTCTGTCCCAAACGAACGCCAACTATTCGAAAAGTTTAAGATGGACTCGCTTCACAGAATTCTTAACAAATTTTCATAGAACGTGTCTATCTATTTACCGTACACCACCCAGTACTCTAAATGACTGCTTGCACTTTCCGTTGGGTGATTAGGTTGGCCATTTATGTAAACGAACGGAATTAATTCTGAACAACATCAAAGGCAGTCCACTCAAACGGCTTCAAGTACACAGTTAATTTTGACTCACCATGGTGTTGCACGTCTTGTGTTGTATGTCGCCCCCGTCACAATCACGTGCGATGTCGTTCAAAGTTCTGAAAAAAAAACGAATCATTTTCTTGTTTTGGCGCTCCGGTGCTGTAGGATGATTTTGGCAAACAAGAGCTGGTTGCATGTCTCAGCAAAAACGTGACATCGAGCAGTTAATCCACACTTTACAAGTTTATAGCGAAGATTATATCACCAGCACTTGCAGGCAGGAAAAAGCGCAAAACAATGCAAAACACGTAAGATAAACGAATATACAGGAGCGAGCTTCCCAAGTTTAAGATTTGCATCACATGCAAATAGCTTCTGATCTAATTTTAGCGAAGAACTCGATGACTAATCCCCTAAAACACAACAAACTGCTTGGATCTCTAAGTTACAATTAGTTCAGTCATATCGTGAAGCAACTTATTTTTACTCGTCTCATACAACTTGCTTGACAACAGTATAGGAAGTCTATCAAAAAATAGTTTTTACGTGATATGTTTGTCATGTTAGCAACAAATTCGGAAAGACGACTGTTTCTAACAATGACCATCGCACATAGACAATAATCTACGATTGAAAATATAACTTTTTTTCCTTAAACAAATATCATCAGAACTGTAAGCGAATGTATGGAATGGATATTATTTGCGTTTCAGAAGAATCTGGTTTATCGTAACCAAGAGCATACTGGCTAGTTGCGCACCTAATGCCGCATCTTCGCGTCCTCATGGCCACACCGCCTCCGCAGGTTCTTGAGCAAAACGACCATTCTGTCCACATGCTCCAGTCTTGGTTAAAACCGTCCTCGCCATCTTCGTAACCTGTAAACGTGCGAGCAAAAAGTTGCAACAGAGCTTGTTTCCCTTCACATGCAGCCCAACATCACGTGGCTTGAACTCACTTGTCGCATATCGTCAATTTGCCCACAACGCACTCAAGATCTTTGCCATCAAATCTCAAAAAATATCACAGCCGTGCAGGCAGCTGGCAAGAGCAAAACGTGGTGCTGGCACCCACGAGAAAAGTATTTTTTAAAAAGACAAAAGTGTGGCCATGAAACCTGTTGCTGGCGTGAAATGTGAAAAACTACGATTCGAGCTTCCCAGAAAATTGTTTTTAATGAAAATTACTCGGTTCTTGCGTGGAATTTTACAAAACACACCAATATTTTCCTGCTCACTTCTGCCACACTTTGAGAGCTTCCTTGTGGTGCCCACGTTGGCAGCAATATCTTACAAACTGTTTCGAACAGTGCTTTCCGCGAAACTTGCAACGTTTTGGGATTGCTAATCTTGTTGCGGTTTTGCAGCCGAATCACCCAATACTTGGGCTGCACACACTGGAAATTTATTAGTATAGTTGAGAATCGTTGACATTCAAAAGCTAGCGCGCTATTACAAGTGTCATGTTTATCATATGCCGCGTTACGAACACAAAAACTATTGTGTAGTTGACAAGTGCAGCTGCCTACCAGTCGTATCGAAGTACGGATCGGGCTGATGGTGATAATTGACGAAAATGTCGCTGTGCTGGGTCACTTCGGTACGGCCTTCGATGGAACTTGAAGATGAAACGTCGCGGTGGAATAGGTCGTAACGCCTACCGTGAAAACGCCCGGGTTGAGCCTGTAAGAACAATGTAAACACAAAAAATAGTTAACTGTGCTCTTGTATGGGTCTGAAAATACCATACCAACAAACTTTGATAGATGCGACATTCAGTAGCAGTGACCTAAATCTCTTAAGAGAAGTTATAGCGTCTGATGTGAGGTTTTATAACTTAAGTACATTTCATCATTCATTCTTTTACGACTTAACTGCCAAGTGACTTGGCATAGTGATGGCGTTTTTCCTGGGAAAAATGTCTTAATTCCTAATGTTCTGAAAGCTACATTTCGTATAAAGCAACAGAAGCACTGCATGCTTGGACAATTTTTTCCAGTAGTGGTGACATGAATGGACTTCCTGAACAACATTCGAATAATAAAAAAATGATACGACGAAATTCCGTTACTGTTTGATAAAAAAAGCATAAGCGAACATCCTTTTTGCAAACTAATCGACAACAAATACATTTAAGTCAAAGGCATACCTGTGCAAGACGCCCAAGCAAGCAGAAGAGTGATAAGAATTTTAACAGAATCATCGTTCAAAGTGCGTGCTAGAGCTGCAAAACACAATTCAACAACGGAAAGGTTAACAGCAAAAACAGCCCTTTTTGTTTGGAACAAAAACGGCCTTTGAAAAACTCCACCTTTGTTTTGTTATACCCTGGCGACAGAGCTCAGACAGCAAAGCTTCATACTAAAAATCGATTTTAATTCTCGGCCATCCCAGACAAAACCACGTTGCTCAAAAATATTTGAAAATTGGTCGTCACAGTCGCCAGATCAAAAGCCACTGGTCGATACTTGCAATATCTCCCTTCTTGCCCTATAAGCTACTCAACCACGAAATGGACTTCGCTTCATACGCCTTATCGACTTCAACCATCTCCCAACAAAAACACTTGTAATACCTTGCTGGCTGCAAACGTTTAGCAAGACAATGTAGCGTTGTTATTTCAATAATTTTGCAACAAACTCTAAACAAGAATTTATAGGCATGATTTCAAAACTCCAATATAATTAACTTCATGAAAGCGTAATGTGATTTGTACGCAATGCTTACAAAAGTCATTTTAAATAATCGCATGCGCAAGTGGCGCTACCAGGTCTGACATGGTAAGTAAACTGCAGGCTTGTCTGTGCAACTACATATTCTCATCATAAAACATCTTGACCTCAATATGCACTTACGATTAATCCTTCATCCGCTGCACATATTCCTCTAATTTTCAACATGTTACTGTTCGCACCTGACCTGTTGGTACGTGTGTTTTCCTCATGGAATTTTACATGAACCTTGAAATAAGCTATCTCTGTTCCTTCGCCGTTGATGGCATAACTTTTTTGTTTTGTGTTGTGAGAGACCTGTACGCTTCTAGTATACTATTCGAGCAGGGCTCATTAAGTCATAAAATTCGGCAAGTGATCAAAAATAGCTTGTTACAAACAATCGTCTTGTAGAAATACGCTTACTACGGTGGAAGCGAAAGTGTGAACCTGTTTCAGCAAACGTACAAGTGTAATTGCGCTGCTTTTCCAAGTCGTAAGTGGAGTACCTACTTGGCACTGAAGAGTCTGCGGGTTTTGCCTTCAGAGGCATCACTCGAAATTGCCTTCAGTCTTTGCGCCACAAATCAGCGAAACACGCTGGCACGTGTTTTCAGCCCATTTTTATCGAAGTTAGCGCATAACAATAAACATAGCAACGCACAGTGTTGGTGTAAATTACATTTCTTTTTACTGATGCAGAGCCAACTTGAAAGACATTAGAAGTTCGAGTCTTTGAAGCCTTTGCACAAAAGATCGGACCAAAAGCACAACAGCACTGTTACACAAGGAAAGGGCAGTTCACGAACAGCAACTACCGTCGTACAAATATAGCTTTTGCCGGAACAGATGGTTTGTAAACAACAGGGTACGCTTGCTCTGGTTGACGTAGTTAATACGTGTAACTGGACAGCGTGCGAGTTCAGCGTCACTCTTTTGTTCGTTTGCTGCATTTGATCTTGCCCGAATTAGTGTAATCATGCTCATATGCACTTCAGGATGTTCTGCGGGTCTCGTACAACCAAATTGTGATCAACTTTGTTTGAGATACGAATTTAGTTGCCTTAAAACGTAAAATCACTCCATGACAGCGTACGAGCAAACGGCTCAGCTCATGCATTGTGAGACTTTCTGCACAGACTACTGCTTTTTGTTTAACAAGGTGCAAACGGTTTTTTAATCTTCTCGGGTCGGCTTGGATTTTCCTGGTGAAACACACTGCATGGCGTTCTCTGGATCGGTCAAATTGATCATGCTCGGACAACAAACTTGTCTACACGGAATGGCAGGACGTGGGGTTTGATCGAACACGTTTCCGACAGGAGTTTATCACTCGGATACTGGACACACGTATTCACCAATGTGCGCAAGTTGAATGAACTATGGCAATAAAAACCTGTACAGACCGCATCGGAACCCTCGATAGCCATGACAACTCATCAGTTTAAAGCCCCAAAAGAATATTTACAAAGCTACTTTTGGTACAAAATCGAAAATGGTTAACTAACCAACAACTATAGTATGTGTGCCACATCAAGGGCGGATCCAGCCAGCAATGTTGGGGCCAGGGGGGGGCGATTTCAGTAATATTTGGTAGTCAAGTCTCATACCGGCTTCGCTACTGTAAGAGGGATGAAGTATACTTAACAAAACTGCTGTGAAAAAACAATGCGCGACAAAACGGCCTTATATCGCGAATGCTGTTTTCCGATTTGAAAAAAATCATGGTGAATAAAGTTACTTTCGTAGGTTTAAGGGGGAGCGATCACCCCAATCGCCCCTCCTGGATCCGTCCCTGCGCCACGTGGATCTACCTTCGCGTGGAATGCAAAACACCACCCAGAAACTAAATCGTTTTCTAGGCGTGTCACTCTGTCACTCTTAAAGTGTTTTGCTGGAATTTTATTAAGAGACATTTTCTTTTGACGCTGTGACGTATCGCAGGCAACATTTGGAACAGCGTTACACAAACTTAATTGTTTCAGCTACGCAAGCAATCTCCATCTTGAAACACAAAAATGACATTTATGTCATTTCGAAAATAGCGATACGCCCGTCTCGAGTTGCCCTCCCTCTGGCATACATGCATTATTACCTTTATGTGCGTTTAGCCCCGACACGGAAAGCAGGGTTAAAACGAAACACAAGAATGTTGTGGTTTTGTCGTAATATTTGCCACGACCATTCAGATTGAGCTTCCTACAGAGCAGTTGTTTTCAGCCTTCTTTGTACCGCGACCCATTACAGCAACCAACTACTACCCAACGACCCCCACCTAAAACTTGAAAAAAGCATGTTTAATACAGCTGTGTACATAAAATATCTACTCGGGACCTTCAAAAAAAGACACCACCTTGTATCGTGTTCAAAGCAGTACTCACAGCTAAGCTCAACTTAAGCATTGCTGCATGACTCTTACCACTGCAAAGGGGAAAATTGTTTGGCAGTTGCATTTCCAAGTTGACAAGAACTTCGAGACATTTTTAAGAATCTGATAACGGACTTCGCGAAAAAGCATGGTTTGAAACAACATTCGAGCAAAAACACTTTGTTCGGTCAGAACAGCGTGAAGAATATGAATCAAAATGCATGCTGGTTACTTTTTTTTTAATCTTTCACCAGATATTGTTCGAGGTTGACAAGCGAGAAACGTCTAAGCTAGTGGTAAATTAAGCACTTGGTCCCACCAACATTTTCATATATTTCTGTTAGGCAGCCATTCACGACGGATGACTATCAAAGCGCTGCGAAGATCATCATTGCCGATTAGCCTGTTTCAGGCAAACGATAAGCTTAGCGTTATAGTGCAACGGTACAGATACGTTTCAGCTCAAAGATAAAAGCCTGACAATATTGCTACTCAGTAACGTTAACCCGTCACGTCAGTGATCCTGGTGATCATCTTGTTATCACTCAGCCATTGACGCCTATGATGTCAAGATAAACACCACTTGACTTCACCGAGGCGAGACCGCGGCCTGTTTGACCACCGTCATACACCAAACGCACTTACACAAGTGGTGGTTGTGGGTCGCCAACAAACAGCCACTCACCGACTTTGCAAAATAGATAAATACTCCTTGTGCACATTTTCGTACTTGCGCGAAGCGGTGTGCATGAAAATCCATCTACTTCACGTCCATCAACAACTATCTGCCTTTTTCTAGTACAGTACAAACAATGGTTGGGCCTCGGTTCCGGTGGCTACGGCTGGCAAACGTTTTCGCTCAGATCTGATTACGATCATCCGTTGAAATGACGCAGATGAAATTCGTGGCAGGACTGCCACCTACTGTACAGCGCTGAGTAGCTACTCTCAATTACGACTATCACAGTGCCTACCGCATCGACACCAGAGATAACGGTTTACCACCTAGTGGACTCAATCAGCACCACCACGTTTCCCTTGCGCTCCTCATTTCACAATGTTTTCTACTGAGAGCTCGGTCAAACTGTATTCTGAATCCCTCTATGTTGTCGGCTGGAGTTTTCCATCAGTTCTTCAAAAACACTGTTATGCAATGCAGCGAATCTGACACCCAAGAAAGCCACATCCGCCAAACTGCAGACTACCATTCAATAAGCAACGACAGCTGGAACTCGTTCAAGTTAGAACTCAAAACAAATTTTTCGTATCATACCAGGGTGTTCACCGAATGAAAAAGTTAATGTGCGTTATGATAAGAACGCATTAGCGATGCTGTCGAAGTATCCTATGAGATCTTCACCTCTCTATAAGCTCTTCCGCTAATGCTATCCTGGATCACTACGCGAAAAAAAACAAAATTGTTTCTACCACTGGTTATGCAGCACTTTGAATGCTGCATCCCGCTGTCCCAATATTGTAACGCAATGTTGGCATGAGCTTGGTCATTTTTTCATAAATCAAGAATCTGATAACGGATGACAAATTGTAACGGTCATTTTTTCATAAATCAAGTACAGTGCACTTCAAATTTGGCGAACCCTTCGAGGATTTTTCAAGTGGCTTGTACACCTCAGGAATGATTCAGTGCTTCCCAAAATATTTGTTCCCACGCTATACGTTCGTTTAAAAAAACGGTAAGTTCTGCCATGATTCACAACATTACTACGTGATTGCACTGAATTTGAAATGAAGAGCAAAAAATGTTCTTCCACATCGCAAATCACTTGACAAATCATTACAATTTACATATCGGGTTATTAGATTTTGCTGATGAAAGTACTGTATTGCACCACGTTCAGAAACACTGATGTATAGTTAAGCACAAAGTTAAAAAATGTTCTAAGTTCAATAGTTCGTGTTATTTTGATTTTCTTTTTCACACTTGGTACCCACTTTCGCAGTGGTACACCATAGTGAATGATCTGGTATACACTGGTGTACCATGTACCTGGTTGAATAGCATTGATTTAATACTTGACATGCATTTTGAAAACTGCATTCTGCACGCACTGCCACATAAATTTCAAAGCTTCTGCAGCAGGTAACACGTGTTTCGTACGATGTTTGAAAATTTAGCTAAACATTCTCGATTCGTTTTACTTAGCAAGCTGCTTTTATTGCTGTATAAACCACACTAAACGAACACAAGATGCCAAGGAACAAAGTGGTTTTATTTTATCCTATAATGATACTGCCGTACACCTTTTCTGAATGTTGAAAGCTGATGGGTTCTTTAAAAGTTGCCAGTGTCAGTGGCATTATTTTTTGGTTGTGGGTAGACTGCCGAAAACTTAGAAACGTAAGACTAACCAAAGCTTTTGGCTTTACCTCATTTTGTCACCATCACTTTCCCTCACTTTAAATTATGACATGCTACTTAACTCTGTTCAACTCAATCGAGTGCTAATTGCGTATCAACATTAGTTTACCGAAGTAACGTTTATCGGAACAGCAGAAACCGTACGTTGTGAACACTGAACTTCTTGTGTGAAAAATGCCGCACTGAGAGCAGCTGAGGACCGCAACAGCGGGCAAATCTGACAAGAAAACAAAACTTTTCTGGAACATCAGACCAAGTCACCTATTTTTTTCCTGACTGAAGAGAATCGCACTAGCTAGTCATCAATCGGTAAATGACGTCCGATATCAGCATGAGCGAAAGGCAGTTTTCAAATCGTGGAAGCATGAGCGATTGGCAACTCCCGGCAAAATACTTCTGAAGTTGAGGTGCAGCGCAATTGATCTCTCACTACTCATCAAAAGAATGCTGGCTAATGCGCCAGAAATTACTCGCAAGGGTAAGCAAGGGTCGACATCGTGGGCGTAGTGGATAGAAAATTTTGCAAAATTACAAGCGATGTTATCGGAAAAACTTCTTCGTTTCCAAGTTTTAAAAAACTTTAAAAAATTCACCTGCAACGAGGCAGCGCCTTCTCAACGGAGCAGAAAACCCGCTGAAAACCTGTTCATTGGCAATGTAGCTGACCCAACACGGTCAATTGGGCAAGAATTTCAGGTGTTCCTAATTTACAACAGTCATTTTCGCGGAGCTGGCTTAAGCCAGCATGCTCCCGTCGTTGGTTTTCACACAAACCTTGTTTTTGTCAGCTTCAGCTTGAAAGGGTGTGTGTCAGCCAATGTTCCCTCTAAGGTGCGCAACTGCGCGATATACCACCAGACAATTTGCACGTAAAATCTCATTCTCGCGCATTTGGAATACCAAATTTAAAAGTAAAAAATCATAAAGCATTTTCTCGGTAGAATGCTTCTGAGAAAATCGCGTAGCCCTTTTAGAAGCCATGTGAATTAAAAGTGTACTTTGTTCCTATTTTGATAACATTTTATGGTTCTTTTAATAATTCGCAAATTTTGTATTTCATTTAGAACAGTTCATCTGAAAGACTTTCACTTCTCCCTGGAAACCAACTCAGCATTAAAACAATCGTGCTCACTAACACAAACATTTGCTTAACGTAAAATTTTCTTAGAGGGAACACTGGTCTCAGTCATTTACATACACAGTCAAAAAGTTTCGTTTCAAATACGCGACGGGAGCGTAGCAATCAGGCAATGTACCATTTAATAAATAATTAAGCAAGTTTTCACTCATGAGCACTGCACAACACAAGCAAGAACGGTTTGTTTATAACAACAGCTAAAGCAGTTCAAAATTACACATGCAGGCGGGCATTTTCTACTCTGCAAGGAGATAGGGCATTGCTCCATCGCAATAACGATAGCCCGAGCACCCAGATACCAGTGAATTCGAAACTAAGCAGAGTCTTGACAGCTCACCTAAAAGACTTTCACTTCCCCCCTGGAAACTAAGCAGCGGCGGACAAAAATTGTTTTTCATTTACACTACGATTGCACACTTTTCCTCCTAAATTCGCCGGCTTGTGGAGGGTACTAGTCGAATGCAGTAGACACAAGCATTACTTTCCTACGATTTCGCTTCGTGGCGGACAAACATCGCCTAAACGCAGCTGTAACAACCGTTTCGTCTTTTACGACATTCGGCGAACTCGCCCTGCCGGTATGTCGACAATTCCAACAGAACTTCCGCAGTACGTATACGTAATAGGCGCTTACTCAGACTGTTCCTGGCACCAATACCCCGATCGTGATGATTATGACAGCTGCCGTTGTTGGTATCACATGCAGTCAATATTAATGCCTTTTTCTTCCTGGATGACTCAAACTAGCGCTTATTGGTATCAAATTATTACTATCCGGCAAGCAATAAATTGTGCTGGTTTTCTGCTATTGCAGTTTTGGCATTTTTCCGAAAATTGCACAGCGGCTAAATTTTACATCATAATTGGCTCGAAAACGCACTCGCCTCCGCTTAACCTTGCAGTAGTAATGCAGCGAAGCACATGATCGCATTTGCGAACCTGTAATCCATGACAAAGACTCAAATGTTCTAAATTTAACATCCAAAACGCGATTTGAAGTGAACCGCGCGTTGCGGAGTTCAGCGTCTGGCCGGGTCACTTCAGAAATGCGAAATTGACGCCATATCTCCAATATCTTGACGTCTGCGCCAGTCAATAACTGTTGTTGCCAACTCCACTTCCCTATCGGCCTACCTACACTTACTATGGGACAGGCAGTATCACTTTGCAAGACGCTGGTAATCTCCATGCTTTTGTTGTAACTGGGGAACCAATCGATAAGATCGAAATTGATTGTTACCGCCGCGGTTCATGCAAGGAAAATGTGTGATGGTTACTCACATGATTGCCGAAGATTTGCGCAAAAGAGCTGTCGGTAAAAATAATTCCAGCACATGATTTTGCATCTTTGGGTTATCTACGAATGGCTTGAACTGTTTTTTCAGAAATGTGACACTCAAATCCACTGCATGGGTCATAATGATACTCTCAGTGTCCAGCACATAGCACGCTGAACCACCAGCCGGTGGTTGCAAAGATGTTAAATAATTAGTGAGGTTGGCATGAATCAATCTTAGAAATGCTTCCGATAATTTTGGATTGACCCCCAGCTTGCACAGACGAGATCGCGAAAGCAGCCGTTATTTTGGTCATTAATGAGATGTTTATGCAAAAACAAGCTGATCCCCTTTGTTTCGGTAAACAGAGAAAG
>Ga0210059_1006143_pt1 | contig 19286 bp, 16 predicted proteins | sample Ectturendosymbi2_FD_188042 | JGI IMG/M metagenome (GOLD analysis project Ga0210059, IMG submission 188042) | Ecteinascidia turbinata endosymbiont from Florida, USA - Sample 2 (SPAdes) (version 2) | ecosystem: Host-associated > Tunicates > Ascidians > Unclassified | place: Key West, Florida... | reverse complement strand
CGTGTGTTTTGGCTGATGGTAGTACTGTAGAGCTGAAATAAGCTACCCACTATTCGGTTTCAGGTTTTAGTTTTTTTATGCTGAATCTTGCACTTTGCTGTATTACTTCACCGAACTACGGAAAATACCTATCGATTTTGCGCTTCAAATGTTCCATGCTAGTTTGTATTTGTTATGCAAAAAAGCAGCGTATGTAACGCCGACGAATTAAAAAAAGAGCGTAAAACTGAGAAAGGTTGTTGCTTTGACTTTTTGGGGTTTGTTACGGCTCATGCACTCTAGCTTTTATCGTTTTCGATATAAGATTCTTGCAGCTATGCAGCCATTCAACTAAGATATTCATCTGAGGTCTGCAGGTGAAATTTTAAAGTGCAAGTTCAATCATCAGCAATCGCAGCAAGCAAAACCTGGTTTCGTGTTGCTGATATATGGACAAACATTGTTTTTGTTTTGAACGAAGATGTACTGCTGATATTACAGTGAGCAGTAAAAATATTAATGAAACAGTCAGGTCTATCGTAGCCTTCATTTTCACTGTGAAGACGTGTCTCCAACTTCAGATATAACTTGGAAAAGTCATGGCCGTCCGCAGATATTCTTCCAGCGGGAGACAACATCGACATTTTGCTTATCCTTTTCAGGTTTCAATGCAAATGGTCGTTCACTAAACGCGTTAAAAGTTCCTGGTCCCTATTTGCAGTGGGGGAAAATGCCTGTTTTCCGCCTTTGCGGACGCCCATGGGAAAAGTCACTTGTCTTGTGAACTTATTGGTATGCTAATGTTGTGCGATTACAGCCAAAAGGTCATGTTTTGATTTGTGTGGCTTGTGTACTTAATATTTATCCATAATTACGATTTTTGCAAATGTTCTTTACGTTTGCACTAACTCAGTTGCTTTTCGATTGCACGTGTGGCAATATGTGTGCTCGGCAGTCACATTTTTGTTGCCGGTGTCTTTTGTGTGATTAAGTGTATAGCAGCCTTTAGTTACTTTTTGCTGCATGCATGAATATTGTTGCTACTATCGTGAATTATTTTTCTCGGATTTTTTCGATCGTTTTGTAAACTAGTTACGCTGGGTTTTTCTACCAAGAACTCATAAGAAAGATTTGATGCAAGTTCTCTCTTGGTTCTCATTACCAAGAGCATTTGTGCGCGAGTTGGGAAAAGAATCTATTACGTTAGGTAAAGTGCAAATGATTTACGGAAGAGAATCCCATTTGGGGTATGAGACAGACTTCTAGGGGTGCATACTACTCTGGTTAATTGCAGGCCTTTATGTAAAACAACATGGCTACTTCGTGCAAGGGGTGCAAAAATGATTTTTCCTTCTGCAGGCCGTGTGAGGTGCAAAACGAATTTAGAACCGCTGATTTTCGGCTGCTTGAATAGGTTATTTCGTTTTAGGCTTCCTATATGTTTTTGATATTATTATTTTGCGGTTAGTTTGTTGAGGCTACTCACCTCCCACTGAAGTCTGGAAAATTTTCAAAATCAGCATTTGTAATACGTTCAGGGATGTAGTTGTAAAAATTTGAAGGTCTGCCGCCGAACTTTTGAAATTGTCAGAATGAAAGTTGAACTGTTTTTGAGTTTATTTTCTCGCACTTGTGCATAAAATTTATATCCAGTGGTGCAGTTGGGGGAACGTCACCACCCCACTCTTCATGTAGAACGAAAATGTTTGTTGACGTCATTTGTGAATTTTACAAAATAACTCAAACAGTGACGATGATACCTGTTTAGAGCTCGACCAATAAGGCTTTTTTGGGCCGATACCGACGTTTCTCATTGCCGATACCGATATTTTGCATTTCTCAGACCTCGGTTGAAAAACATTACAGTGCATTTCCCTCTTCAGTATGTAGGCCACATGAGCGGCGTGTATATTACGTACTACTTATGCAGTCGGAGGGCTGCGCGCCGTAAGGAACAGGACAGAGAATTTGTGTTAATCAGAGACCACGTAGCAACTTGGTTTCGGACACTCCGCGCAGAACAATAGCGTAGCGGCTTCTGTGAACAAATATTGCCGGTATACATCGGTGGAATTTTGTCGATATGATACATCGCCATATCGGCCGATATGGACCTACAGTATCGGCATGCGATGCACCAGTCGAGCTCTAACCCTGTTACATCTTCGCTTGAACGAAACGTGCCCAGTTTCTATTTTTCGCGCTATAAAAATGTCAAGATGGCACTGAAACATTGCGAGGTCCAAGAAATAACTTGGTTTATATCAAGATCTTTAGGAGCTGAACCTTGTTTTCAAATTTTTTATGGACTGTGTGAAGAAACCAGTTTTGATTAGAAGGGATTTGAGACATCGCTTCTACCCTGGCTCATTTTTTTCGTGAGTGTAAAGCGGTAATTCGCAAACGCAGTGTGTTTTCGAATACAGTAAATAACAAGAAACTTCATGCGAACAAATATAGTTTCAACATGTTCCAAAGTTGAAACATTTCGTAAAAGGTTTTTTGAAGTGGGAGAATGTACAAGGTCTCTGTCGGAAATATACCACACAACAGATGTTTACATAATCTCACGTAAAACTTCCATGAATGTAAACTTGCAATTGCGGCAGGAGGTGGTGTCCAACTTACTATGATTCGCTGCTAGTCACGGGAACGTTCGTCATGCCGCTACGTTAACGTCGACGTTTTAAAATTACATCTTGAGTGTAAATAATTTGTGCTCATTCTACCATACCAGCCAAAAGCATCGCCGAGTAACTTATCAGCGAATACAGCCTGGAGTGTCGATAATACATGACTCAACGAAATACGATCTTTGAGACTCCAAGAAAGACACAACCACCTAATTAAAGCTTTGCCCTATTTTATAATATTTTCTTTTTAACACGAGCTGAACTTCGTAGTGGTTAAATAGACAGCGTCGTTTGCAACGAGTGTTTTTCCTGTCTTGCACATGGAAGCTACAGTCAAGATTATTGATGTGAAAGTGGCTCCACTAAGTTTCAGGGCGACCACCAACGGCAGTGGCTCTCCTCTCGGACATGGCTTAATTTGTAAAGGCGCGGCTTTATTGTGTTTTAACGCTCTTATCTAATCGTCAAGAAAGTTAATTTTTCGTGAAATGTTCCAGAAAACAGGGTTACAGTTAAAAGGCAATGGGAATCGATGTAATAACATGTTTACCGTGTGTGCTATGCTCATTCGGGATGTACTGCGTGTACTAGTTAAGAATACCGCTCATGCAACATTGGTGCGTGTTTTTTAGGGGAAAGGTCCATCATTTTGCCGCTAGTTTATATTAACACACTCCGTACCACGAAGCTTTTGCAGCAAACCTCCCTCTTTGAATATTTGCTTCCGAGTAATTTTGGGATGCTCATTCATTTTATTTGTGTGTTTTGATATCATCGTTACCCGTGATGCAAACGTTGCTGTGAAGACGGTGTTGAGAAATTTTTCGAACACCATTGCGTCTTTTCTCCTGATTAACCAATAAGAACATGCAGCAAGATCACTGCAGTTCTATTGCTATGCACTGAAGATGATAACAGTTGTTATCGAAACGTTTGCAAGATGTCAGTTGTATCGTTTGCTTTGGCCGTAGTATTTATTATAAGACCATTGCGTCTGTACATTGTATTGTTTGCGATGGATCGTTTGGCATGGATAAAGTTCAGAACTATTCTTTGTGATTGAACGCTGGTAAAGCCAGTCTGTTACCTTGCACGCAGTGGAATCATGCGCGCCCATGTTGTCATCCTCTTGCAATAAGCAAGTTTCTTCCGGTGTTTATTTTACGGTAAGAAGTTATCATGCTGTATTGATGTTTATACGAATCTTTCGTCTGTCTTTTTCTTTATGTTGTAAAAATTGAGGGTTGTTTGCTGTATATGAGATCAATTTTTATTTGTTATTTCGACGGTACTCAAAGTTGTCTGGTTTATGGTAGTGCGTTTCACTGCAACAGCTTCAGGTAAGCATTGTTGTGTGGTGAAAACTAGTTGTCAATAAAACTTGAACCTTGTAGTGGATATGTTACAGAAGTTTACTTCGTGAACATTCGACACAGATATCTCCTCGCTTGCAACAACAGTGCCCAACATAGCTACAAGCACCCAGCATTGTAACGTTTTTTTAACGGTCCCAATATATTGAAATATCTTCGTTTATTTCTGTCTTTAACATGCTTAATACCTAAGAATTAAAGCTTCTCGATAAAGCCGTATTCCATATAAATTTTTCTCTTCGCTTGTTAGCATTCTGTTGTGTAAAATGCCACTGTCTAATTTTTTCACTCTGTACTGAGCACTTATTACACGGAATTTTGCATACTGCTAGACTTACTTGCGGGAAAGTAATTCGTGAGTCGCAATAAACTTGTGGGAGTACACGAAATTTTTTCCCCAGCAACTAGTATTTCGGTCAACTACCAGCGAATTTGCTCAAAAAGTAGATCTTTCATCCCCTAAACTGATTTTTTTCTGTGTGGCACCTGGTCGGCAGATTTTATTTTTTACCCTTTTGGTAGAAAATATAATTGATAGCTGCCCCATTTTGAACAGTGCAGTATACCTCAGCCTTTATGATTTACTGTAAGTATTCTTAATACACCAGGAATTTTCGAAACTTTTGCCCAACAAAGAGCAGTGGTAAAGTTTTAGGTTGATCTATGCTTCAATGTATGCTGTGCACCAGAGATATAGGACGTGTAGGAGCTAGGGGTGCAAGCGCACCCCCAAATGTTGTGATTTGTCAAAATTTGGACAAAGAAGTTTCGACATTTTTTCAACAAGATTAATGAGATTATACTTTGTTATCGAGTGTAAGCTTATAAGTAGAAGTTTTTTATACCATAGGAAACACAAATACATTAAATATATGTAAAACCAACAAACTGTTACTGGTAACTTCGTGTATCAGTTCGTGAGAGTTGAGTAATTGACTCACTTGAAAGTTTGAGCAAAAGAAGGCATTAACGTTTATGTGCTTTATTAATTGTACACTGAGGGAATCCAGTATAGTGCATGGTACCAACTTCATATTAGAAGGGTCCGTGCTAGACAAGTACAAAAAAGCTTTTGTTTTTCATTTTAAGTGCAGTGTTTGGATGAATACCGTTTGTTGCATATGTGTGCAGTTGAACAGACAATGTGAGAATCACGACATATTCACAATAGAATTAATATGATACCATGGGCGACGGGAGGGTGAAGGAGACATTGGCCCAACTGGATTTTGAAATTTGATATTTTCCTTTTAACTTGTTTGTAGAAAAAGATTTTTATCTTAGTTTCGATTTGGTATGACGAAATTTTGCCACTGTTTGGTGGCGCCGTTTTGGCGACAACTATTTAGCGCCGAGCTGTTTTGGTGCTGAACTGCTAACGATAATGCATGAAAAGATTCTTAGCAACAACCCCTCTGTTTGAAAAAACAGAGCGATACTTACTATGAGCAGTTGATGATTGCTTTTCAATGTAGGCTATCTAAATCGTTAGAGTAGACAAACTGCGAGAACAATTCAAAGTCTTTCTGGAGGAACGTCACTGTGGTCTGCTTGAAGAGTTGGAATCGCAAAAATTCAACCAAATCTTCATCACATGAGCCAGTCTCTCAATCCAATACTAGGCTGCACTAGATCTCGGGCCAGGTGTTGAGCAGTTATTCAATTGTCTCAGCATCCAGAACCGTCAGGCCATGCAGTCCATGGGGAGGTCGATGGGTTGGACATTGGAGGACAACATGGTTGTGGAGATTTGTGTGTTGTTGCCTCTCGTGATTTCTCAATCGTGAAACGCTGATTGCAGTCACGACAGCTCGGGGTAGTTGGCGTGTGTATATCACTGCGAAGCTTGAACGTGCCGTTCTCGGTCATTACGGTGAAGTGTTGTTGTCGGTGTCACCGTACTTAACTGTTCTGTGTTTCTGCAGATGATAGCTTCGATTTGTGTTGATTAAAGCCTAGCGTATGATAATCGCCTCGTAGGTTTTGCGTGTCACAATGTAATCAGCACAATATGGATAAGCGTTTACTTCGTCCTCGCAAGCTACGCATTGAGCCTGGGCAGCCTGATACTGCTAGCGTGTTTAACTTCTGGTTGCGAACAGTCGAAAATTTCATGTCTACGTTGCAAGAACTCCGAAGAGACGACGATCCTGCCGTGAACAAAAGGCGTATAATTATTAACTGTCTCTCTCCGGCTGTTTACTCTCACATCGAAGAAGCAGAGACCTACGACAGGATCGTTCAAATTCTGAAAGCGCTCTATGTCAAACGGCCTGTGTCGTATCGTGCTTTTTCTGCGGTCTAGACACTCATCGAAACCGATCTTCGTGCCCTGCTCGCAATGCTTCCTGTCGTTTTTTTGGAAAACGGGGTCATTTTGCTCGTGTCTGCTGGTCGAAAGATTTATCAACTGATGTGCCTTCGGCTGCTTTCGCTGCTCCTGCTCACTCTGTCAGCCGACCTTTCCTTGCTGCAGCTCCCTCAACTTTAGCAACTGCCATCGTACCTGGGATGTTGAACGACTCCCCTGTACAGGGTCTCGTTGACTCTGGCGCGTCTGAAAACTTCATCGACCTCGATGTTTGCGCTCGACTGAACCTACCTGTGAATGGAGAGAGGTCTTCAATCAGTACGACTTCGTCAGAAATCGCTGTTCAAACCCTCGGAAAGACAGCGGCAGATTTAAAACTCCTCGACCAAACCTACCCGTCATCTAATTTCAGAGTCTTGAAGAATCTCTGTGCCGATGTCATAGTAGGTCAAACATTTCTTAAACTGCATTCTTCCGTTGCATTTGTGATGAATGGACAAAAAAAGGCCTTAACGATAGCTGCCTCGTCCAAACTCTCAATTGCTGCTCACACAGCTGTCGCTGCTGCCGATTTGGAGCCTCCGCGTCTATTTGAATTCCTTCTTCCAGATTCCAAACCCATTGCTGCTCCCTCGCGATGTTATAACTCTGAAGATAAGAAGTTTATGAAATCTTAAGTGCAGCAACTGCTGGATGCGGATATCATTGAACCTGCCAGGTCCCCTTGGAGAGCGCAAGTTCTTGTTGTGAAACAACGTGAAAAGAAAAAGTTGGTCATAGACTATTCTGTTACCATTAACCGCTTTACCTTGTTGGATGCCTACCCGCTTCCTAACATAGAGGACTTGGTTAACCGAATAGCGCGTGACAAGTACTTTAGTTCAACTGACCTTCGACTGGCGTATCACCAAGTGCGCTGTTAGCTGAAGAACGTCACTACACCGCCTCTGAAGCTGATGGTCAGCTTTTTCAGTACAAACGCTTGTCGTTTGGTGTTACCAACGGCGTCTCTACCTCCCAACGCTCTATAAACGAATTTATTAAGAAACACCGTCTTAAGAAAGTCTACGCCTACCTTGATGACGTGACCATTACTGGCGAGACTCTTGAAGAGTATGACAGAAATCTGAGATGCTTGCTTGACGCCGCTGCTGCGTGTAATTTAACCATTAACGAAGAAAAGTCAAAATTTCGCGTTACTGAACTCGAGATGCTTGGTTACCTCGTAGCCTACAAACAAATCAAGCCAGACCCTAAAAGTCTGCAAGCTCTACTAGACCTGCCTGAACCAACTTGTGCAAAAGAGCTGAAACGAGTGTCTGGTCTGTTTGCACATTACGCTGAATGGATACGGAACTTCTCGAAGAAAGCAGGTCCCCTCTTGCATTGCAAGGCCTTTCCTCCCAGCAACGAAGCTGTGATTGCATTCAAAACGTTGCAACATGATCTATGTAACGCTAGTCTGGGCTCTATTCAGGACGGCGTCGGCGTACCCTTCGAAGTCGAGACGGATGCATCCGACTTTGCGCTGGCTGCTGTGTTGTCACAAGATGTTGGTCCAGTTGCGTTTATGTCGCGAACTCTTTCTGCTTGTGAAAAGCGGTATTCCGCTGTCGAGAACGAAACAACCGCAATAATCGAGGCGGTACGCAAATGGCTGCACTTTCTTGAAGGACGCCATTTCATAATTGTTACCGATCAGGAATCCGTCTCGTTCATGTTCTCGCAAACGAACCGCGGTAAAATTAAAAATGCTAAAATTCTTTCGTGGCGTTTGGAACTCAGCCGACTTCATTATGACATCCGCAATAAACCCGGTGTTTATAACGTTGCACCTGATGCCTTATCTCGTTCGTGTGCCCTTGCGCCCTGTATGCCTCTCCGCCAATTGCACGAATCACTCGGCCACACTGGTTATGCACGACTTTACCACTTTGTTCGGCAACGCAATTTGCCTTACTCCAGCGAGGAGACGAAAACTGTATGTCGATCGTGCCGAACTTGCGCTGAAATTAAGCCGCGTTTTTTAAGCCGCCTGTTCAAAGTCTGATAAAGGCTTTACGACCGTGGGACCGTCTAAGTCTCGATTTCAAAGGCCCGGTGAGGGGTGAGTGTCCGTACCTGCTTGTTGCTGTAGACGAATACTCGCGTTTTCCTTTCGTTTTTCCTTGTAAAAATATTAAGTCGAGTCCTGTTATTGCTTGTCTGTCTTCTCTGTTTACGGTTTTGGTTTTCCTAGCTGCGTCCACAGCGATCGAGGCTCAAGTCAAGAGGCACGGACTTTCCTTTCCGCTCGTGGCATTTCTTTCAGCACGTCCACCGCTTACCATCCGACTGGGAACAGCTAGTGCGAACGGTTCAACCAAACCATTTGGCGAACCATTCAGTTGTTATTGCACGGACGTGGTCTTCCTGAGCATCGATGGGAGGATGTGTTGGCCGAGGCTCTTCAACCCATCCGATCGCTCGTCTGCCTGTCTACTAATGAAACGCCCCACGAGAGACTGTTTCGCTTCCCTAGGGGATCTATGAATGGTATGGCGCTGCCTTCATGGCTGCTGACGCCCGGAATTGTGTTGCTGCGTTGACATGTGCGATCCTGTGGAGCTTGTGGAAGGGAACCCGACTCACTCTGTCGTGCGTCTACCAGATGGCAAGGAATGCACGGTATCTACCTCCGATTTGGCTCCATGCCCTCCTTCTCCCGTCGAAAGCGAGAGCCCGCCTAACACTGACTTCACCCTCCTGGAAACTAGCGGTGTTGGCCGCGTTGACGTGCGAGATGCGGCAGTGGATGAAGCTGTTGACGACGTACGAGGTGAAGTGGAGGGTGACGAGGACTCTGTTTCAGAGAAAACTGATAGTGAACCGGTTTTGCTCCGCCGGTCTACCCGTAGTCGTAAACTCCCTGATCGCCATGGTTTTAATGTCGCTTAGTTTGGTTTTTCTTTTAATGTCGTAATGTCTGTTTGTTTTTCTTTTACCGTCAATTTTGAATGCGGGAGATTGTGGAGATTTGTGTGTTGCTGCCTCTCGTGATTTCTCAATCGTGAAACGCTGATTGCTGCCACACAGCTCGGGGCAGTTGGCGTGTGTATATCACTGCGAAGCTTGAACGCGCCGTTCTCGGTCATTACGATGAAGTGTTGTTGTCGGTGTCACCGTACTTAACTTTTCTGTGTTTCTGCAGATGATAGCTTCGATTTGTGTTGATTAAGCCTAGCGTATGATAATCGCCTCGTAGGTTTCGTGTGTCGCAATGGTAGAGGGTTTGTTCCTCTGCGCTAAGCTCACAAGCCGCAGAGGGGGCCATACCCCTTTTGTGTAAACAGGAGCGGAAATTCCCGAGGCCGGTGCGGGGGCGGTTAAGCACAACCCACGCTGTGTTTGGAAGGGCCATTCCGGGAGGGTGGGTGCCGAAGTCTGGGATGAAAGTACGGAGTCTCGTTGTGCTCTCAAACCACTCGGCATTCCATCGGTGATCCGCCCAGAGCGCCGCACTTCTGTTTTTGTCGTCAGATGAACTAATGAGTTGTGCGGTGGATACAAATGGGAGTCTCGATTTGAGTTGTGCCGTACATTCCCACTCGATGGACAGATGAGCGATGAGTGGAGCAGATGTCCTGGCTCCATGGCACGCGTGCTAGAGACAGTGTGGCTCCTTTGCAAAGAAAGCTCAGCAGGTTGTTAACTGCGAGGATAGGATACCTGCGAGGAGAGCAGGTTGGATACCTGCGAGGATAGCTGATTGTCCGCTGGTATAGGACGCAGGGATCCAGTCACAGTTCGCAAGGCGTCGTTGATCACAGGATCAGTGAGGCAGGTATGAGCACTGCAGCACCAGACAAGAGCGCGGTACTCTGCTGTTGAATGGACCAGGGCCAAGGTGGCTGTTCGCAACGTTGTTTCCCCAGCCCGAGCCAGTAACCGCTTCAAGAATCCGAAGCGTGATGTCAACTTTTTGCGAAGTGATTCGAGGTGTCGGCGATACAAGAGCGTCCTGTCCATCGTTCATGCCCGTAACCGGAGGGGGTGCAGGGGAGCGAAGCCCCCCTCGAAAATTTTTCGCCACCCCTGGAAAAATATGTTGGGCATAGTTTCAAAATATTGGACATAGTTCAAAAAATTTAGGTCCCTCTTGGAAAACTCTTCGCCTCTCCTGGTGTCCCAAGCTGGATACGGGCCTGCCAACGTTACCCTGAGGTATTTGGGCTCGGAGCAAAAGGGCAGTGTTTCGTTGTTGAAGTTGACTTTCAGCTCACGTTTAGCTTCTTTTTGTTGAGATAGAAAACAGCCGACACTGTTTTTGTAGTGCTGAGCTTTAACTTCCAGGTCTGGAGATATTCACTTTTGGTTGACATGTCTTTGCTTAGCACCCCTTCCACTGCTTGCCAGTCTCCATGTCCATCAGCATCAGGGCCAGCCTTAAGCCAATGCAACCGATGCAGCTGCATTGGGCCCCGCACCATGATGTTTGGGAAGATTATTCATTTTGCCAGATACACCTTGCGCTTGAGAATTCAGTAGTAACGCCATATAAATTTCATTGTTAACAAAGAACGCCCTCGTCAGAACCAGCAAATTTCCTCTCGGACATTAGCAAACGTGTTCAATTCTCGTGTTAGTGCCGTACTGCATATTTGCACTCTACCACGATCGTAACACGGTCGACTGAACACGATGACGTCATAAAATCACTGCTCATAGGGGCCCCGCGCTTAGGTCTTGCATTGGGCCCCGCATCTGCTACGGCCGGTCCTGATCAGGATGTATGATTGTTGGATCGCTGGAAACCAAATCTTATCGTATTTGAGTGGCATATTCCATCGTATAAATGATCAGTTTATCACTTCCCCCAAGTAAAAATATAAACATTTGGAATTGCTATGAAACGCTAAATGCGTAAAATAATTTGTCTCTGCGGTGTTGGCAAATGAAAACAGGAAATAATTCGAATTTTCCATCATTTGAAGAAATAGTCGGTGACAATGAATCTTCGAGTTTGATTCCTGGTGTTTCTGAAGAAATTGTAGCTTATTTGGAAGTGCTGTCGATATCATTTGATATACAAAGATTCTTAGCAAGAATACCTCTCTGTTATTAGAAAAAAACGGCTTGAAGCTTACTATGAGCAGTTGATTCCTTGTACATTTATCTAAAACGTATAGGTACCATTTGGGAAAACGTTGGTTTATCCCTCTTGCTAAGAATCTTTTCATCCATTTCTGGTATAGGCTGTTATGAGAAAATGAAAGGGAGATTCATTAATGTTAAGAAAAACACGTCGTTCGCAGCTCAGCACCAAAACAATTCAGTGCAAAAACAGCCGGGTGCTAAAGCAGGTAGGAAAATGCCAGAAATCCGAAAAAAATTTGAACTGCGAAGTGGTTGTGATGTGACATATTTTTAGAAACATTTCGTCATAATCCACAAGTTTTCCAGTCTCGGTCTCGAAGTTTAGGTCCCGACTTCATCACTACCTAATAGCAACACCAACAATTTTTCCTTCTTTTGCCTTCAGGCAATGGAGTTTCGTTACTTGACCCCATCATGAAAAAACTTCTACAGGCCGCCTTAATGAAGACAAAAAAAACACACGTAAACTGTTTTTAATTATGTTTGCACACATTGCAAGTACAAATTTTCGTTGCATCAGAATAGTGGCCCATTCAATGTTTGAAGCTTGCTGGAAAAACAAAGGTTATGAGCCTTAAGCGATTTGTGTTGAAGATGCAATTTATACTTTTATGATGGTAGACAGTGGCGTAACTGACGGGGGGGAAGAGGGTCGAGCCGCCCCTCTAGCAAGCTAAATGTAAAAATTGGTCATCCTTTACCTGACATTGCGATATTTAGTAATCTCTTTTGGTTTTCAGTAGGTTGTTGTTTTTTGTGTTTTTCGGGGTGTTTTCGTTGTTTTTAAGCTAGTATAGACATCCACGATATCCGGATTTACTCTTAGTTTTTAACTTTTTTTTAGTTTTGGCTATAGTGGCCCCGTAAGGCGGCCAGTGAGCCCTCTTCAGCTACGTTTTGCCACCCCTGTTTTAAAACTCCAGATACGCCACTGCTGGTAGATCCATCTTGGATTGGACCAAACAAAGCAACTCTCTCAGGCCATAACCGTCGCTATGCTGCGCCAGACGTTATCCGTCAGATGGTGGCTTCGCACCATTGGCTTATCAGCCAACAACACGAACCAAACATCTGAATCTGCGGTTCCTCTCCAACTGAGCAAAATTACTGTGCAGATCTAATGAAATCTAACGTATTTAAAGCAGATTTAAGCAAAATTGACGTTTTTTTATGAATACTGGTAGTTGATTCAAAAGCCGGCACTCTCTTTAGCATGACGCTGTTTTGAAAACTAGGACTTTCGGCATTTGGCAAGAACAGGACTGCGGAGTTCTTGTAAAAATGAAATGCCTCCGGCTCCGGAGCTCTCTGTTTTCGTAAGCATGGCTCCAGCTCCGGAGCTGTGTTTTTTTATAGCATGGCTCCGGCACCAGCTCCGGAGCCGTGTTTTGTTATAACATGGCTCCGGCTGTGCTTTTTTAATACACTTTGACAATTTCGGTGTTCCTAGTGTCCTTCTTGCAGCAAGTGAGCGTGTTATTCCAACATGTTTGTAACTAATACTGCTACGACCACCAGGCCTGGGTAGTCGGAGTCGGAAGAAGTTTGGTCTAAAGTAGTCGGAGTCGGTAAAAATTACTTTTTAAATATCCGACTTCGGGCTGATCTTGTGCTTGCCGAGTGTGACTATTTGTGCCACAAAAAAGTCCGCTTGTGTTTTTGCACAAGGACTTAGTTTCACAAAATGCGCAAATATGCGCTGTGCTGGGGTTGACTGACTTGTTCACACCAGGGCTGCGGAGCTCTTGTAAAAATGAAATGGCTCCGGCTCCGGAGCTCTCTGTTTTCAAAAGCATAGCTCCGGATCCAGCTCCGGAGCTGTGTTTTTATAACATGGCTCTGGCTCCGGAGCTGTGTTTTTTCATAACGTGGCTCCGGATGTGCTTTGTTAATACACTTTAACAATTTCGGTATGCCTAGTGTCCTTCTTGTCGCAAGTGAGCGTATTATTCCAACATATTTTGAACTAATCTTAAACACTGCTACCACTACCAGGCCTGCATAGTCGGAAGGAGTTTGGTCTAGAGTAGTCGGAGTGGGTAAAAATTATTTTTAAAAAAATCCGACTTGGGGCTGATCCTCTGCTTGCCGATTGTAACTGTTTGTGCCACAAAAAAGTGCGTAAGCGTCACACTTTGCGTTTTTGCACAAGGACTTAGTCTCGCAAAATGCGCTGTGCTGGTGTTGACTGACTTGTCCACACCACACTCGGCAGTAATTCCACAGTCTGATGTGACTAGAACAAGTTACAACTTGAAATAAAAACACATTGTGATCTTAAACCCTGGTAGAACAGACCCTCGGATTTCGCTTCGATCACATTAATTAGTTGCGAAGCACGATCGAATCATGGCAATTGTCAGCAGTGGCGTACGCAGAAAATTTTCATGGGGGGGAATGGATTTCATTCAGTGGCAATATGGTGGTCATTTGTATTTGGTGTGCGCTGTTTGTGACGTCACAATTTGACGTCATAGTCATATTTCCAAACAAACATTTTGGCGAAGTTTGTTGACATAATATGCAGTGTTTTTTTAAGGTTTTTCGAAAGGTGTCTTGGTGGAGCTTTAGGGTGTCAACACGATTTTCCATTCTATCCTTGATCCTTTTAAATGATTTTCATAAAAATGCAAGTTTCCGTTCAAATACGCCTAATTTTTTGAACACAACATCTGTTTTTGGCAAAAAACTAAAGACAAATTCGTAAATAGAAAGTTTCAGTGTCCATACTCATTTTCGTGCCCGTTTTTAATTTGGGGAAGGTCGTGGGGGCAGCCCTAGGTGAACCCGAAATACCTCACGATCAACAGCAATCTCAGAAAGTATCCCTCGGTCCACATCAAGACGGGCTCAAGCAAGGTCGGAGATGTAGTCATGCCACCTGGTCCTTCGACGACCTCTCAACTGCTTTGCCGTGGTTGTAGCCAGCAAGACTTGCCTCGCTAATCGTTCTTGGAAGATTCTAGACATATGGCCGAACCAACGCAGCTGGGATCTTTCGATTCGGAGCAGTCCGTCGCCTCGGGGAGGCTTTTGGGGGCTTAGCCCCCAAACAAAGTTCCAAGCCCCCTCAAATGGAATTATAAAGCACTATAAATCGGTAGAGTTTTTATCTAATTTCAGAATGTAAAGGCTCCCTGAACAAACGTAACTCCCCGCTATTGAAAACTTTCTGGCGACGGTTCCGATTCGGCGAAGTGGCTTGAGGTTCCGGGCTTTACGGATTGCAAACCTGCGCACTTCGTCGCAAAGTGTTACACTCCTGAACTCTTCGCAAAAATCCCATCTCTGCCGCTTGTTCTTGGGAAAGTATTATTTCAGTCGTTACTCAAGGTTCATGACCACAGATGAGGATCGAAACAACGACCGATTTAAAAACTAACAGCTTTGCGATCATTGAAAGATCCCATTTTCACCACGGAGTAACAAAGCTCACGAAGAAATTCGTTTGCTTTCGGAATCCGTGTATCAATCTCTTTGTTCCAACTTCCGAACTCGTGAATACCACCACACGGTTCTGGGGAACTTAAACCTCACCTGCTGGCTGCTGCATATTGCCGCTCACTTGCAGAATACACTGCTTTGGGCGCCTTGAGAGACATTCGTTCCTTCTTGGATGTACGCAGCTGAAAACCGACCAAGTGCGTTTTGAAGGCCCTGTTGATAAGTTGCTAGCAGTACCAAATCATTCGCAAAAAGCAGATGGTAGGTTCTGCAGTTCCAACGGTGACATCCTCGTAGACTCGGCTGTGACTGTGTAGCCAAATCATAGGTCTCCAAAATTTTTAGGAGAGGGCCACATGAGCTAATGCACAACAGTTCGGGTGGCGGACATCTTACGTAATGTGATTGTCTCGGGATATGGTATATTTTACTTAACCAACAAATATTCGTAAATATTCATTTTCCATTACTGACAAAATGTCTTTGCGTGCCGGATGAAATGACTTTGCGGGCCAGATTTGGCCCGAGTGCCATAGTTTGGAGACCCTGACTTGTCGGGTCCAGCACCCACGGTGAACGGTTGTGATTAACTCCGTCGATACGGATCCAAACTTCTGAGCAGGAATACAATGACTTGACGGCCAGTAACATGCGGCCGTCAACACCATGCTCCCGGAACACACCACTAAGCTTTTCACGAGGAACCCGGTCGTATGCTTTCCCGAGGTCGACAAAACATGTGTATACGTCTTTGGCATGTTCCCAAGCTTTCTCGAAAACTTGATGGAGAGTGGAATTTTGTTCTGTTGTCCTACGGCCGTGACGAAAACCACATTGGTATCACCCAGCTTTGGTTCAATTATTTAGCGGCGTCTTTGTACAAGGCACTTAGCGTAAAACTTTTCCAGGGAGGCTAAGGCGGGAGATGCTCCAGTAGCTGGTGCATTCACTCCTGTCTCCCTTTCTGTGTATCGGGAGGATCAGTTTGCTAACCTTTCGGTGCCCTTCCGAAACGCCATGCCACTTGACACGCACACGAGTCAGCCAAACCATCCTGCGTTCTTAGTTACACTAATTTACTCTTAGACCTTTCCCAATCAGCTTTAAGCTCGGATTTGGCAGCGGCATCAGAGAGCTTATTGTTGCACAGTTCTACGGAAGCTTTCATCTGTGCTAAGTTACAACATCCCACCTGAAAAACTTCGCTTAGTTCTGTCGAGTGAGGTAGCAATGCTGGTAAAAGGAAAGCACCATAATGAAATATTTTGTGTTCACAAGTCGTAGTAACACAATGTTCTTTGCATTTTTAGTTTCTCCCAGCTGCTTCAGTGCGGCCCAAACAGCCAAAATCTCACTCCTAGCTCTTACATTTGCCTCACTCGACAGGTACTTTGTTTTGAATACCCGCTGCAACTTTGTAGTTTGATGCATCGCCAGGCAAGCCGATCGCAACCGTGAAACAATAAAAGACTTCCATAAGTGCATTGAAAGTGCTTTCGCAGTTTCGTCCTCCGTACTGTACAAATCTGCGGCAGTATAGCAACAGGCCGAAGCGAGGCGGTGAGCATGACAACGCAGAGATGCCATTCTTATAATTTCCGCTTCCAACTTCTGCGCCAGTGAATTGTGACGACCTATCATTGCAGCTGCTGTTGCAATAACGACGTGCAGGAAAACTTGCTTTCCTCAAATCGTTTTACTTTAATAAAAGGCAAAACCATGTCTTCTTGGCTTTCAAAATTTAGGGTGTCATTGCAAAATTTTAGGGTGTCATTTTAACACCCAAATACGGCTGAAAAAAACAGTGATAAATAATATGCATATATTTCTACATCCACTCTATTTTATGTGTAATTGCACTGAATAGTGAATATAAACTATTAGCGTTCCAAGTTAGGCTATCGGAGTGAAATACACCGAACGCTACGATGTAACGGTTCATAACTCCAAAAATATCAGGCTGCACGTTAAAACAGGGGAGTAAAATACACCCATCAATTCGCCAGAGCAATTTACAACTGCAAAATGAGACTGCGCTAATGTCGTGTCGGATACGAGCAGTCGAACACAGAAAAAGTGCGGCTGGACTGGCTGGCGCACACCACAGTTTGAAAAATCGAATCTTGCTAAGCTCCACAAGAATTGAGAGTGCGCATAAAGTGCGCAAGAAATCTTTCGATTTTTTGTTATTTAAAGAAGTCCAGCAAACGTTTAGTTTTCCTTTTTTCCTGCTAACACATTATCAAATGCCTGAATGCTTCTATGTTGACATGTGCTGTTTTTGAGCTCGTGCAACAGTTCTATCATGCTACAGAAATTGGTGATGCAGCCAATACGTTCAGCACTTGCGCTGATTAGCCTTAGCAGACAAAAAAAATGCAGTTCTTTTTGCTACATATGTTATAAAATCAATGCAATTGTTTCGGATAAAGTGAACTATCGCGGAACACAATCTTAAACGTGCGTAGTGGAAGAAAGGTCTGCAAAAAGTGGTGGTATGCTTTCTGGATGCAGACGATAACCCAGATTCCTACCGAAACCTAATTATTTCTTTCTGGCCCATTTGCAATGTTCCTTGAAATTTGCATGCGAATTCATTCCGTGGTATTTGCATTAAGTCGACAAATTAACACGCAAAAGTATGCGAAAACAATTAATCTCCTTTGCGCAGGTAATAAAGTTTTTGTAAAATATCAAGCTCAAGGGGGGTAACCCCAACATCCCCCTTGCGAATGCCCTTGACTGTCACTGCGCGAATGATAATCTGATTTTTGGTCCTCGGTCATGTTCCTGCTTCTAAAGCGTTGCACGTTTTGATCGAACAAGTTACGGTAACACAGTTAGCCTACTTATCTTCGTCCTCTACACCATAGGTTCTCAAAGTGCTCCGTACGCAGCCCCAGGGTTCCGCGAGCTATTCGTTTACTTATTAAAATATTAAAAGAAATTTATTGTGGGGCTCCGCAAATTATGGTAAATCTCTTCATGGGCTCCATTACACCAAAAGTTTGAGAACCCCTGCTCTACACAATAGCAACGCGGCAGAAAATAGTGAATAAGAATTAAGTGTGGAGTTGTTTGGTAGGCTCAATTGCTTGAGCTTTTCGTTACGGTGGTTGCAGAATATTGAAAGAACTTCACTTGAAAAGCCATTTGAGACGGTATCATCATGAAAGCCTAGTGGATTTTGCGACAGTGTTGCGTAGCCGATGTGTTGACTGAGGAGACTGCAGACCGGGAGAATGCACTTTTCCATTTTTCTTGTTTTTCAAAATCCTGGACACACACCGATATCAATCATATCGGTTGCAAAACTCACAGGGGATCTGCGTTAACCAATTATTATCGGCGTTCGGCAATGACTTTAATTGTGGCTTTTTTAGACGAAAGCTTTCTTTTCTGTGAAAACGAATAAGATATTTTTGCAAAAGTGAGAGATAAACTGCATGTACATCGTTTCAAAACAAGTTTCAGTGTTCTTGGAAAGCGCAAGTAGGGTCCATGACATCAGGAGAAAAGAATTGTCACTTCAAGTAACTCAATCGCAATGCTGCAGCACTGAAACTAACCTTAATCTCTCTAACAGCTAGTAAGCCAGTACTGCCACTCTGTTGTTACGGAAAAGCACACGATTTCATGTTAAAAAGACACTAGATTCACAAAAAAACATTAGATTACAAAAGCAAACTTACACACAGTGAAAATGCCCGGAAAATACATTGCTGTGCCAACCACAGACATTGTGCAACTCATTGTAAACCAGAGACAAAGAAAACGGGAGATAGCAGCAAAGCTTGTTTGTTTGTACAGGTGATTGAAACTTTTAACAGATGACCAAGTGACTCCGCAGCTGTTTAACTCAAAACATATTATATTGTCTTGTGTAATTTACGATTTAATTAGGTAGAATTTTTAGCAAATTACAATTGCACTAAATCAAAAGGTCTCGATTACAGTTCCAATTACACAAACTTGTGCAGTTAATTACATTCAGCTCACTCATTAAAAAAACACTAGAACACTAGATGAAATGAAAAAACACTAGATCTAGTGGAAAAACACTAGGAGTTCTACCACTGTAGTAAGCTACTACTGACCTATGTAAACAATCTCGGTGCAATTCCCAAGAGCGGGCAAGCGTTTTGACTAGACAGTTGTGTACATCACTGAGCGCTATTGTTTAGTCATAATTCATAATTGACGATAGTTGGTGCTGTGAGCCACTTCAGAGAGCATTGTTTTTCAGCGCGCTCGCGCTTTGCAAATAGTGGTGGATGATGCATCTCGGAAAGGGTCCAGAGCCGGAGCTGCTAAATTAACCACCAGCTCCGGCTCCACCGAAAATGACCGGCTCCGGGGCTCCAGGCTCCGGCTCCGGCTCCGGCTCCGGCTCCGCAGCCCTGGTTCACA
>Ga0210059_1006142_pt1 | contig 19288 bp, 12 predicted proteins | sample Ectturendosymbi2_FD_188042 | JGI IMG/M metagenome (GOLD analysis project Ga0210059, IMG submission 188042) | Ecteinascidia turbinata endosymbiont from Florida, USA - Sample 2 (SPAdes) (version 2) | ecosystem: Host-associated > Tunicates > Ascidians > Unclassified | place: Key West, Florida... | reverse complement strand
ATAATTAATATTCAGCTAGAAAAAACACAAATCAGTGCAAGGACGCCAGGGCATTGAAGGAACCGGAAGGTTGTCGAGTCGATGCCCCTCAGCAGTTAAATTAGCTTTGCTACTGTCCAGTTTCAACTCGTGGTGGTGCATATATGTGGGAAGGAGCTGCTAGATGATCAACACAGTTGCGCAGGGTGTGCTGGGTCACAACCGGCCTCTCTCGGTGGATGGGTTGCTCAGATCCGCAAGGACCTGGGCGTGGCAGAGAAAGTATAAACCCAGCTATAATGTTTGCAGAAAGTGACAAACGGTACGATTTTCAGACTCTGTTCGATTTCTTTCCAGAGCGCAGCCCCTCTAGAAGAAATACTTCTTTTTCCAGAATTTGTACAGACTCTTTGCATAAAATAATTTTGGTTGTCAGCAAATCTGGTTTTGTATGAATGAATAGTACAAATATTTTTGAAAAAATTGTCAAAGATTTTGGGCAGCGCACCATGATGTAGTTTATGCATAAATTTTGCCAATTCAAGCCGATATATATCATTTAATTTTAACACACTAAGATTTTTATATAAGGGAGTAACGTGACAACTGTAATTACTAAATGTCATTATTCTTAGTATATTGTTCTTAATATAGGGGAAGGTGGGGCACAGTCAACACTTTTTGCATTTTCAACCACTGCTACTTTATTTCAAGTCCAAGCAAGCTCAAAATTTGTCACACAATAAAGCAACTCTATATACACAATATCATGCCAAAACATGAAAACAACACCCATGCATGGGGCACACTCGACATGAGCGTGGGGTACACCCGACCGGTCAAAAAAAGTTGGGTTGCATGCACTGCATAATGTTCATGTGATATCCCATGTAAAGCAGGCACTTGCTGACTGCCTCTCCACTTTTTTCACATTCTAATTATCCACTATCACTGCATGGCAAAACAAATTTGATGATTTCCAAATATTCAATTGAAACCAATGCAGTATGCTGAATATCATGCTTTACCATGCAAATATAATGTGCCTCTAAGCACATAACAAACCTAAAAATGCTCATAGATTATAATTATTCTGTACTGCATTCCAATATAACCTGTACTGCATTCCAATATAACCTACTGAATTTCCAATATATTCTGTACTGCATTCCAATATAACCCCTCAAGCTTTACCTTGTTTGGACTGACCTACTGGCAATGTGTCGAGTGTGTCCCATTTTTTCTGTCAGATGTGCCCCATGCATACCTAAAAAATAAAATGAAGAAGTACCAACTCAACTTAAAACGAATGTAAAATCTGGCATTATCAAATAATGTTCCACTGCCCTGACTACAACGTCACAAAAACTCAAAACAGATGTTGATTAACGTGGGCAAAACTCAAATCCAAATTCGATTTTATAAATTACTTTTGGGTAGCAAAAACACAACTTTCTCTGTAACTTATAACAACGGCTGCCTATCAACGAAAATTTCACGTTAGTACTACGGCTGGTATGAGAATAAATCACTATGGAAATTTTAAAGTTCAATGTTTACAACTTTTTGAATTAATCAAAAAAGACGACTGTGCCCCTAGTTCTACTGTGCCCCACCTTCCCCTATTATACTAAATCTCATTACTCTTAATATTATTTTCGGAAAGGTTGGAGTCAGACATTTTACCTCCGACTCCGCAACCCTGTATGCCATACTTGAATGGGGTTAAGATCTCAAAGGGGTTAAGATCTCAATGGGTTAACGAGTTTCCAGGCCAATCTATAACATTTAATTTTGCTTCCTGAAAATCGTCTTCACTTTTTCAGATTAAGGACACGGGACAATATCCTATTGGAATTTTTCTCCACTATCAGGAAATGCCTTTCTCATATCTGGAATGGCTTTTCTCTCAATTACATCAATGTATTTGTATAAATGCATTGTACCCTCAAGTGACATATGTGAAACTACTACTGAAAAGCTGAAACTGCCCGAAAACATCATTTTGGGTTCCTTTACTGGATCATTGCAATGGGCAGGACTTAATTGCTCACGATTCCTGATTCTAATAAATCTGTTCTGTTTCCCTGGAACACAAAATGACTTTCATCTGAAAACAGCACTTTTATCCAGTTTTCTACAGTCTAATATTTAGACTATTTTTTGCACATTCTTAGTTTTTCTACCAGCCTCCGGTGGGCGGCGTCACACTGTACCTGAACTTCTGTAAACTGAGCATGCACCAGATCCTTCTGTAAATCAAAACTCGTCTTCTTAGCATACCTTTTCCAATGGCTGTTTGGGTATAATTTCATTGTTACGAAAGCGTAAAAATGCAATTCTGCTTCCTAGGTGTGACATATGCCATTAAAAATCACAGAAATTCCAACATGTACAACTCTCAACCTGAGGTGGGTATTAGACTTTAGGGGCCGAGTCAAAATCGCAGCCAGCTGCCCCAAAACATTGTACAATTTGTGACATGTCATTTGCACAATATATGGTCTTGAAAAAGGGCCCCTCCCCTTATGTTTGTTCACGTTACATCAAAAAGGGCCCCTATATTTTGCTACACAAAAGTTTTACTTACTGAAAGCAATTTAAATTTTTCAATTTGTCTGCAAATTTCCTTCTGCGTGAAAGTCCATTTCACATTGTAAATTCTTTGAAGTTATTTTATTTTACATTGTTCTTTGTCTACACATCAAAGTTGTTAAAGGGCCCTCTTTGGCACACATTTCTGCTTTATTTTGAAAAACATATGACTTGCTCCAGAGCTTGCGGCTCCAGAGTGGTTCATCAGCTTTTAAACAGAACAATGCAAAAACTAATGCGAAAGTCTCCATGGAGGGTCCCGCGACATCTCTGAAAAAAGGGGGCCCCGAGACGACAGCCTTGTTCGCCTTTCCTAATATCCACCCCTGGTCTCAACTACATACAAAAGAAAGAACTGGCTTCATTCTGCAACACTATTGAGTTGAATGTCCTATGTGACGTCATAAAAATATTTTTCGATCATTGCGTCATGTTACGCATTACATAGTGCGTTGGGCTAACAATGAAAAAGCAGCAATTGAGATAATTCCAACCACACATCAAAAGAAATAGCGATACATTGTATATCGACTAAAACCACAACTTTAGTCAATTAATTTGCACAAGATTGTTAGAATAAAGTTATAACTAGGGCAACCAATTTTTTGACCTAAGATCTTAACATTTTGACATTCAAATGTGAAAATTTTTACTTCATTTTGACCTATAGATTTTCGGCGTTTGCAACTGCAAAATAATTCAGCCTTAGGTGTTGATATTAACCCAGAAGCATATTCATGCACTGTATGCTTCGAAATTTAAAAATATTTGGTTGTTTAACTTTGGGGATGATATATTGATAAGTACATAAACAACTACAGTAGAGTCAAACCTGAGAACATTGCAAAGTTGAAACCTTATATGCATACTGGATTGAGCATTTACCAAAGCAAGGACTGTAAGACCACGTTTCTTGCTTTACCATGCCTATCCTACATACTATTTAATCGTCCAGTAGTGGGCAAAACAGCTTTATTACACCAGACGTCGCAACAAACCCACTATTATTGCAGAATTGCAACTAAACTTGCAAACGCATATCAACATACGTTGTTGTAGTTTCAATAAAGTATCGATGAAGAGAAAAAACTCTGCTGCAAGAAAATTTTGACTTAACGATAATTTTTGACCTAATGACAAATTTTGAATTTGTTTACTCTAATAACTTGGGATTCCCACATAGCATGAGCGTGAAATTTGGTTTATGGACGTTTCATGAACTTTCAAAATGGCAGAAAATTTTGACTTTATTGACTTTTGGTTGCCTTAGTTATAACAATAAAAACTTTGTGCATGCTTGCCCTTTTTCCATTTTGAATATTGAGGTCAATGGGCCCCTAAGACGCTTGTGGGCCCCGGAGCGGGGCATCGGCTGTACCCCTCTCGTGGGACCTGAGCAGGAATGCAACTTTAACTTTATTACGAATGGTTGGGCCAGGCTCGCCACCAGATGTGAGTGGGCTCATCCACTTTTGCTAGGACTACTTAAGCAACACCTAACAACTTTGAGGCTCTTGTGAATTTCGAATTTCCTGTGGAACATCAGAGCTTGGCTGTGAAACCCCAGCAACGGTTGAATAGTAACCTATAGTAACCCCAGGCAAACATAAAGCTTAGAGCTGGATTCAAGTAAGTAAATACTTAAGTACAATTTTCACTTTTTACTTACTTAAGTAAATTTTTGGACGACTTGAGACTTATAAGTATTTTAAATTGTCAATTTTTGCGTTGGAAAACTGGTACAGAGCACTGTAGGATCAACCAGTTTTTTTGTTTACAAATGTATCCCAGCTACTGGACATGCTTGTTTTGCTTTGATTTTGAAGTTTCCATGTCATTTCATTTGTTTTGACAAATGGCGTCTGTTTTCAAAGAGTATTAGCATTGAAATCCATCTTGTCGAACTTAAGTGATTGGAAAGAGCTTACTGGCAAGAAGTCGGAAGTTTGGAAACATGTTCTTGTTAAATCAGGCGATGATTCAGTTGTGAAATGCAAATACTGCTCAGCCAAGTTCAATCCAAAGCAAGGCCACTACGTCTCTAATCTACCACTTACAGAAGAAAGAAGGCATCAGTTTGAAAAAAGTTCTGAACCCAAGGAAGTTGATGGAAAATCTAAACTAAAACAGCTTACAATTGAGTCACGCTTGCAGAAAAAAGATTCTGCTGAGCTTGTCCTTGTAAGACTGTTGGCTGTGGATTTATTGCCAATGTACAAGCTTGAGAAAAGCAAGGACATTCAAAATTGTTGGGTTGCTCAAGGCCTCAAGATTCCAACAAAAAGAAAGGCCATGAAAAAGGTGTTTCTTTCTTTCACAGACAAAATCAAGACAAATTTCAAGCAAGAATTGGCTGCGCAAATAAGCAATGAAAACTGATTTTCCGTTTCCTTGGATGAGTGGACGTCAATGAAAAACTAAAGGTACATAGGCCTGAATTTGCACCTGAATGCCGTCACAGTACAATCACTTGGCTTGGTGAGAATCAAGGAATCAATGACAGCAGAGAGTGATCTTGATCTTGTAAAGAAGCGATTGGAAGATTGTAGATTGACCCTACAGCATCACATTGTTGGCATGGTAACAGATCGTGCTTCAGTAATGGTCAAAACAGGGAGGCTTTCTGGCATCATCCACCAAATATGCCATTCTCATGGACTGCATCTCACAGTTTGTGGTGTTTTATTCAAGAAACGTCACAATCAAGAAGACACTACTGAAGCAGCAGAAGCTCATGAGTATGACATTTGTGAGAGCTTTGATGATGAAGATGATGACGATCTCTGACAAGTAACATTGCCAGACGATTACAATGCAGATTTTGTTGACACAGTGAGTGATACCTTTCAAAAGGCAGAGCAATTGTCAAGCTGTTCAGGAACAGCCCACTGAAAATGAGTGCTTGTAAAAGAACTGTGAAAAATAATTTGGGAAAACACTTTCTCTGCTCTTGGATACCAAAACTAGATGGAACTCATTGCTCAAGATGTTCACACGATTCCTGGAAGCCAAGGCACCTATTGACAATGCATTGAAAGAGCTCGATCTAGGATCAAAATGCTTGACAGAGGATGAGGCTGCAGTTGTGAAAGACTTTTCAGAAAGTCTAGAAATAATTGAGGTTGGTGTAACTGCTCTTTGTAGACGTGATATCACAGTTTCAAAGAGTGAGAAGATTTTTGAATATGTTCTCAAGAAGTTGGCAGAAGAAACAGGAGCTATTTCGCAGGAATTGTTGACAGCCGTCACTGATAGAATTGAATCAAGGAGAAATAAAGGGATTTGTGGCCTTGTGAGGTATCTAGAGGCTCCAAACAGTAATGAGCAGTTGGTGGAGTCTTCACTCTTAAGGTATTCAAAGAAACGAGAGCTTGCCAAAGTGGCAAGAGATGTTTTTTCACGACTTTTTCCCAATGACCCTATTGATGAGAGTGCTGAAGATCCCGAACATGACATCACTGAGGAGATAGCACGCCTATGAAAACGCCCAAAGCAGAAAAGCTCAATGACATTTTATGCCAGCCAGAAGATCAACATTTGGATCGTGTTCACGAAAATGTTTTGACACACATCAAGAAAGAAATGACATTTTACGAAGCAACAAAGGAATGTACCAAAGTCTTGAAGAGCTTGAAGTGTTGCCTAAACTCACTTCCACCCTCTTCTGTTGAAGCAGAAAGGTGTTTCAGTGCTGCTGGACTGTTTATTTCAAATTTGAGGTCATCGTTGAGTGATGAAAGGATTGATTCTTTGTGCTTTGCATGTAGCCATTTTGTGCGCAAATAAGTCTTCTTTATGGATGTGTAATAAATAAGGTGATTAAAATACGGTATATTGTCTCCAAGTGCTTTTAAAAATTACTTGAATCACTGAAGCTACTTAAGTAATATTTTAAAAATTACTTGTTACTTAAGTATTTGTCTGAAGCTTACTTGAACCCAGCACTAGTAAAGCTTACACAGTATGCAATTATGAGTAGGCTACGCTGTTCCTGTCACCAGGCCTAGTCTACTGGGTGCAAACTTTGCTCTACTGGTGTGATGATAAAAAACAATATTTATCGTTGGCGTTTCAAGAGTGTATGCAAACTCTTCCTTAGAAGATGGCAAGAAACAAAAACAAAACGTAAATGCACACTGCATTTCTGAAAATTTTCAGAGTGGTGCACGTAAAAAAGGATAAAAACTGTCTTAGAAATAGGCTACCAACATTTCATACGATCTCCCAATTTCAGCATATTTGTGGTTAAATAACAATCATTTACGAAATTTTCGATCAAATGGCCTGTCTCAAGATATATCTTGTAAGGAGATGATTAACCAGTAAGACAAAGAAAATTTAAATAAAACTTTCCTTAAAAATGATTAGAATAAAAAATTTCAACTTTATTATTTGAAAGTTTTTTCAAATGTCAAAATTGCTATGCAATGTTTTGAAAATTTCGGGGGGGCAATTGCCCCAAATGCCATACCCCCCTGGTTGCGCGCCTACTTTGGGAGTTATTCTAGTTTTCAATGAGTTGTGCTGTGGAGTGATTAGTATACGGCACGGGTCTCTTCCACTGATATTGACATATGCATGAATTTAATGAGTCCTTGTTCAATATCGCGATGTCGTACGTTATTTCTTAGTGATGATTTTCTATTGTGCAAACACAGCTGCATTCCATATACCCGACTGGAAATTTTTGGAAGGGGGGCGTTAAGTGAAATTGAATTGCAAAATGGGTCGCTGTATGAAAAAGGTTGAAAACAACTGTCCTAACGTATTTAATGCACTTTGGATTATGCCAAACTGCCCCGATATTGTTGCCAGCGCTGAAACGAGTTTCAGCAAATTGAAGCTGATTAAAACCTTCAACAGGTCTCATATGACAGATAGCATAGACTCCTCATTAGCCATGTTGTCTATTGAAGCTTCATGCTTGCGCTCTCTGTATATTTGGATGATGTCATAAAGGCGTTTGCGTGCCAAAAGGCTCGCCCAAAGCCATTTTGATACTACTATAATGTGACATTGTTTATGACATTTTCATGGTTATTGTTACGTAATATATTTGATGTGTGCTACTGACGGTGCCATTATACAGTGATTTCTTTTGTTTTGCTGTATGACTACGGCTCACCAGTTGAATAGCCCTGCACATTTTGGGGGGAGCAGAGTTTCGCTGCTACAGCACTGTTCATACTTATTTGAAATTGTTTGGTGTGCAGCTCCACATTTAGACAAAATTGTTTGGTATTATTTGCTTAGTAGTTGCCATATGAATGTGGTTTTATCACCGATGCAGAGAGACCAATGAACTGCTCAAAAACGTTCTTTTTGGACTTACTACATTTGGTTTGTTGTTTACTCAGTCAGTGCCCAGAATCTACCCCATGCCCCATCATTAAGTCAAGCATTTGGTGCTTAGAGGAAAAGTGGAATTAATATCAAGATTCAGGTCTGTGGTGGGTCTTGCAAATCATAAGTCTAACTTACCCAGTCACAAGTCGTTGATGAGTATCAATTTTAGATAGGATATGTTTCATGAAAACGTGAAATTCTATTGTAAAGTCATTTACTCAATTGAAGGTCATTACATCACCCGACAAATATTTCCTGTTTTTGTGGAATAACGTAGGCCTATATGAGTTTTTGGGAACTAATTGCATACCCAAATGGTGGTCACTGGGCCCCCTTCAGCTGCGTTTGCCCCCCCTGGCTTAAACCTCTAGTTACGCCACTGATCATGTCCTACCACTAACCTCAAATGAGGAGAAATAATGCCTATCCATCAACTACCAAATGTGGCAACGACGCATAATGTGGCATACATGCTAATTGCCCCAAATTACTAAAAGTTATTTCATACTTTGTGTGACAAGTGGTGTGCATGAATTCTCAGGAAGAAAAACTTTCTGAACTATTGCCTCAAAACGTATCCAAAATAAAATTCTGGAGAGGTGCTTATAATTTCCTAGAATTGGAATTTGCTATAACTTTGTTTGTATTGTTTGATAAATTTGGTGAAAGATAAGAAATAAAGGATTTTACGTCATAAAAAGCTCATGATTTCCTCTTGCCCTGGGGCCTCGAAATACCTAAGTCCGCCACGCGCCGTACTTACAATCATTTTAGTTCACTTAAACAGAAAAGTAATAATCAGTTTTTCAATGCATTGAAGGTTCATAAAAAACTGCATCAGCAGTGTACATCAGTGAACTTAACGATTTGTCTTATATCTCCATATAGACATAATTTCAAACCTCTACAGCAGAAAAACTGACCAGGAACCAACTCAATATAAGCATATAATAAACCATGTAGCTACTTCGGATGAAAAAAGCTGTTTCAAATAAATGGATAAACTAAAAATTAAGAAGTAAATATTTTAGTAGAACAATCAATGGAACAGTTTACAATACCCTTTGTCTCAATGGAAGCGAATCGTGGAGTAATTTTGGTGTAACAGATATCTTCACCTGTAATTTTTCTTTTGTTCATTGAAGGGTCGTTCAATTGAAAACTCCCACTGAAGGAAAAGGTAAACCATGAAAACTGAATGAAATGTATTTGAAAGCAGTGTGCTTTTCACGTAAATATAAACGGTGTTCAACCGACTTAGCTTTCGCTTATTGCAAGTTATTGCGAGGAAAGGAACCAAGTTGAAGATTATCTGCAAATGATAATTAAAAGTTTTATTTCATCAAAAATTCCAAGCACGTCAAAGATCATAAAATGCAGTACAACGTCTGCACCGTGCGATAATGCATTTAATCTTTACAGAAAAAAGTAGTGAAGAACAGTGACCAACAGTACAAAAAATCTGTAAGCAACATAGTTGAATTTCTTTTTCCTGAAGTGAAATGTACTGTGTTCGCAACAACAAGGCTTCAAGGTTGATTATGATAACAAAAGAAAACTTCCTTGCAAAAAAGTTCAAATTGCACGATTTGCATTTTATCAAACGGCACTTTGATACTCGTTAGGATTATGGCGTGAAGAAAATAAAGGTACCCGCGTGCTATCTAGGTTTAGTGTTTTAATGCAGTGGTTCTGAATCTTGATTCGATTGAACCCAGGGGCACGGAGAGAAAGTTTCAGCTTTGGGCGGAGATTTGATGCATGGTTTATTTTGGACATTGATAAAATGTATATCTGTATTTTGGAAAACTCACATTTTATTTTCCCAATTGCGAGTAGATCTGTGCACAGGCGTAGAGGGCTAAAAAACAGCGTTTTGCTCTAAAAAGCACGTTCATGCCCAAAAGGCGGATTAACGTCTAAGTAGTAAATACACGCATCCAATGCAATGTCCAACCCATTATTACCCGAAAAAAAGTTAAAAAATTTAAAAAGTTCTGGAAAATATAACAATTTTGATACATGATAAATTTTTCTCCATGTTTGCAATAACTTTTGCCTGAAAGCATAATAATTTAGGAGTTACAACCCTCCCTGCACCCCAACTCCTCCGTCCATATGGTTCGGTAAATGCATTGGAAACTTGCGGGGTTTTGTACCTCCAACAAGGTAAATAACCATTGGCTTTAAACACACACGCAAAAGTTTTATTCTTTGTATATTCAGTTTCGCACGGTAAACGATTACAGCAACAGTTGACATGGGGTCAAAAGATTTGTTATAGAAAGAACGCGACATGTGAAATGTCGCTTTTCAAAGCAAGACCAGCATATCATGGCCACACAAACAAGCAGTTAAACATGAAGACTGACTTGCATTTTCTCAAGAAAGCTTAAATAAGATCGAACGTCATGATAAATGATTCTAAAGAGTGTTTTCGCTTTTCCGAGCAGAAGGCAATAACACTTTTCTGTTCTGCAATCCGTACCTGCAAGAAAGGAAGAATTGAAAAATAGCCAAAAACTCCTTTCAACTCCGATTTGCATTGAAAGGTCTCCATATTGTCTGCAAATGTCCGCTGCACCATACCGGAAATCAACTTTGTTGAGTTCATTTTATCCGCACAACGCAAAAAAAATAAAGAATTACCTACAGTGTACCAAACCTGGCATTTCCACTAGGCTCACTACCTACAACTCTATGCAACGCACAAACAAACAGTTCTTTCGCGAAATAGCGATTGCGTATGAGCAACAATCGTGAATAGATGTCGAGTGGCCTCGCATAACCTACCCTGTTAAGTAATATTTCATCCCTATCGATCTCTTCGCAAATTATGCTATCCTGTCACTATACAAAATATACCCAAAGCAAATAAGAAAGTAAGACAGATTTTGCAAAAGTACCACAAAAAAACGTTACCATCATTCGTAGGACCACTCACCAGCTGAAATGTATTACTGAAAGTTTTTTTATAGCGAGTAGGAGCATAGCACTGCAGAAATGAACGAAAAATGACAAAAACGATGACGGCAGTGACAAGGCATGACCTACTCAGCCTGACAGCCTCACCTTTCGCTCCGACCGCAAATCACCTGTTGAAGGAACGATCCAACGTGCAAGACTACATGAGGCTAAGTGCAGTCTTGCACGTTGGCTCGAGTGATCCGACAAATCACTCAGGAACAGTGTTGCCACTGGGGCCAGTCGCGTTAACATCAGATTGTTGCCTTTTTCAACATCAGATACCATCAAAATTTTACATTGCAGTTTAATATAAGCAGGGTTTTTTTAAGGTCTTTTAGGGACCCGGGTCGTGTCCCAGGAATTAAAAACCGGATCTCTAGAATCAGCGAAAATTATCATCGGGTTGCTAGAATCAGAGAAATTGGGTCCCTACAGCTCTATACCGGGTACCTAACATTTTCCTAAAAAAAAAACTGATATAAACTAAATGCGTCTATTGCCAACACCTGACAAAGTGCCATAACCCACGATGAATCCAAAGCAGAGAGAAGAATCGTCATTAAATGGAAAAATCGGTTATTTATGCGTAGAATATGTTATTTCTATTCCCAATGCTATGAAGAGAGTTTCTTCAGTTTGGAACAATTACCAGACACACAAGAAGGTGTGAAATCGATGGAAGAAACTTAAAAAATCATGAATATAACTGATTTTCATTCTAAAAGTATAGCAAATTCGGACATAAACAACAGCTCAGTCAGCATCAGATTTGTCGCCAAAACATCAGACATCAGAAATATCTCTCAAAACACCAGATCTGATGTTAAAACATCAGAAGTGGCAACACTGCTCAGGAACAACCGCAAGTGTCCCAATGAGCTGCTTGAGTGCGCATTTTTTCAACCATGACCAATTTATAGAATCCAACTACTAGAGGTATTCATTAGGCTGGGAATCAGCCAAAACAGGATTAGAGAGGGATAGGGTTGGATGGTTTGTGAGGGGTCTTGGGTAGCGTTTAATTGTCCAATGCTAAAACTATCACCGTGGAACAGATCAGCCAATTCAAGGCAGTGAAGTACGACATCAAGAGATGGACTTTCTGCAACGGTTTTTTCTTGATCTGATCGCCCAGCAGTTCTCTACGATTTTCTCTTCTGACTGCTATGTTGCCGACTGAATAAAATAACGTCGCGGTTATTCCAACTGCACCTACGAAAATAACGTTTTAGTAGTGGAATCAGCTTTCAACCTATTATTTCCCGCCAGTCATGACGTGACTCGAGTCAATGACTCTAGTCACAATTTTTAGTGACTCGTGTGGACTCACGTTGAGACACGATGCTGTGATCAGTGACCGATTTATGCATAAGCAAAACAGGGCTTTAGCTCAGTGGTAAAGTGTCCGTGGCGTTGGCTCAGTGGTGAAGTGCCTCTCTACTGTGAAGGTTGGGTGTTCGATCCACGACCACTGAGTGAATCGTCGTAGCGCTCCTTGGGTAAGAGCTTTCACCCCAACAGAACCGGCAAGAAGCAAATTTCAGGCTTCGGCCTGCCGCCACCAAAATCAAATTACAAAAAAAAACAAAATAGCACCACAATAAATAGATTTTTGAGGGAGCACTACCAGTCCTGTCGCCACGGGAGGTTTTTGGTGGGCTAAATCAATGGAGTTTTGGTCAATTTTTTTAATGTCAAACCCTGCACAAGCGTAAAGCCCCTCTATTGAAGACTTTCTGACAACGTTCTGGGCACTACACACAAGAGGGGCATACCTTCACGCTTTTCAGACAAACAGCCTAATAAGTCACACCTGCGTGGGGCCCCAAAAACTAAGATGGCCCTGGGCCCCACGCTCCCTAAATCCATCCCTGGTTGTGATGACGTTTTTACCGCATGACTTGACTCAAGCCACAATGAATGACTTGAGACTCGAGTCAGAGTCATTTTACAGAAGTTCAAACGCCTTATTGACACAAACAGTTAGTTTGCACACAATGAAGTGAGCTTTTTTGGCCTCAGTGACGCATGAATAATATTTGCGCAAAATTTATGTTGTGACTATGTCTCCTTGTGGTGTTGTACTGGATTTTCAGGATGAGGCGTATCACCTGACACTGAGGTAGAGCTGAGACTTTGCTTTATCACTGAGGTGCCAGCAGTGCATAATAAACTGGACACATTATCGTGTTTTAGTGAAATGCATAGGCCTACATATTGTAATCGCGGCAGTCGACCTATACTTTTACTTTGGGTCTTTGTCCGGATAAGCGACGGACGAGGAGGTGTTTCTGTTGCTGCAAGGCTAGTCTTGTGGAATTAACTGAGAGTGGAGGAGAGAAATAAAATGAAAGCAAAAATCTGCTTTCACCAAATACTAAGATCTAGATTACCTCGTAACAAAAGTGCTGAAACACCATTGGGCATCACTCTGCAGCTCACTGGGCACCACGTCGTAGCTAAAAAACAGATAAAACGTTGAATTTTTTGTTTCACTCAACATTCAACATTATCCCGAGCTTGCAAACAAATGACTCGAAGTGACTTGACAGTTCTTGTAACTGGACTCTAAATCGACTAGATGAAGTCATGACTCGACTCGACTCTTATTCGAACAAATTTTAGATAAATGTGACTCAAGTTTAACTCGAAGGGCTTGTGACTCGAATCGACGCAACAAATGTGACTCGGCCCCTTCACTGTTTTCAATGCCATAGGCCAAGTGCGCGAAGCAAAACTTAGAGTTTCTTGCAGTGTAAAAAAGTGCCAATATCCAGTTTGCAAGTGAGTTGATGATAGTCAGTCAAAGACGGCCAATCCCTCACGCATTATTCCACTGTGAATTCGAAAGCAATGTGAAGAGAGTTAATGTTTTTTTGTAAAGCACTAGCTCTTGATAAAGCTCTGCTTCTTTTCGCAGTCACTTTTGCATGCACGCAGACGGGGATTTTGAGACTGGGAACAGTTGCGTGGCGATATGAAAATCAATGCATTTAGCCCTTTCGGACATTGCTCTACTGCAGTGGTGCTCAAACCATAGCCCACGGCCACATGTGGCCCGCAAGGACCTCTGGAGTGGCCCGCGAAGCAATTTTCATTGGAGAGAAAACTTAGCACTTTAATCATTTGAGAGAATTTTTTAGAAAATTTTTATTGAGATTATTAATTCTTGTGGCCCGCGAAGGGTTTCTGAAAGACAAATGTTTCCCACGAGCCAAAACATTTGAACACCACTGCTCTACTGCGTTTACTGGCGATAGATCACTTCTATATGACCAGTGCGCTGATAATAACACCTTTGAAACCCTAAGCTGGTGCCAGAAGATTCGATTTTCCGTAGCGGTAACATTTTTTCGGGACATGTTTTTCGTTTTTAGGTGAAGATTCGCAGCCGTGTATGTTTTGTAATCTTGTCTCTGCTTCGTTTCTACAGTCACTTCGGCTGCTTCTCCCAGTTCAACGGATTTTCTACGATTTTAGCTGGATTTCCCAGGATTCCATTGCATATTGCACCAAAACCTAAATCCTTCACAAACGATGCAACATCTCGGCTCAAATTGTTTCTGGTCCATATCATTGATTGTTATGTCATTCATAGTTTTGGCAAGATATTCTTGAACTGCAACCTGTAAGATTGGAAAGCATTTTCTACCCTGCAGATGACTGTTTAGTTTCGAAAACATGGTCTTTTGATTTTCTTAGCATTTTCATACAAGCTTTCATCTGTTCGTGATATCAGCGTTCTTACTCGGCATGTGAAGATTCAGAAAGCTGCATCTGCTTTGCATTAATTCGTGAAGAGTTTCCAACTAATATCTGTCGTATTTTCAATAAAGGATTTTTTCCCGTTGCGCTCAAGCATAGAGTGATCGCAGAAGGAGTTGGCACCACTCAAGACGATAAGCAACTACAATTATCGTGGAATCCAAGAAAAAGCGCACAACGTGCAAACGTGAGATGCCAACAGCACTCAGAAACTTGCGTAAAAGTGAAACAAAGTTGATGCACAACGACCGTCCCGCAAGACCAGCCCGTGGTCTAGTGGAAAGTGCGTCCGCCTTGGTGCTGCTAGGTGGAGAGTTCGGTTCTTGGCCGGATATTACCTTGTAAATTGGTTTCAAGACCACTGAATTTGTAATGGGCAATCAACAAAACACCATAAAAACATCCAGCAAGATTTCATTGTCTTGGTGTTTCTCTTGAGAAATCACCAGATAGTTTTTTGCTCTTATTCATAGGAAACCCACACATACAGGCCTTAAACAATTATCATAGTTTCGTTCAGGAAACCAAGACGAAATATTGTCAAGTTTCATTTACACTGCCGCGCATGCTTCGCAGCAGCAATAATTTGTTTCAGAATATCAACTGAAAATTCTTGGATGCGCGAATTGATAGTGCTGTTTAAAGAAAAGTCATAGCTAACTTATTAGCTACGGCAGGTCTTTGAAATCCGTAACCCTCGGGCCAAAAGTGGCTCGGGAACTGAAGTTTTGTGACCCGTAGAATTGGGCCCGCGGGACAAAACCTAAATTTTATTAAGAGAAATGCATTATACTGTTTACGTACGCTTATGACCGCACCAGTTCCTGGAAATTTTTTTATCCAGACCCCATTGCTCCACAAGCAAGCATTACGGTTGTAAATCTTAATGTCAGCCCACTGACCTGAAGGTAGTATCGGGCGTGTTATGGGGTTTGCGGATCGTGGCCCTGCGCGAGGCTTCACTGGTGCCTGGTTACGTTAGGAAAACCCAACTAGTCTTAACTAACGGAATAGCGACAGAACTCTTTCAACTCAACGCCCAACCGCAATTCTATCTAAACCTAAACCGCTGTGCTGTCCACACCTCGTGGAACAATGCCGATTTAATCAAACAAACACACAGAGAACGCAGGTTAAGGGTATTGCCAATCTTCAGTGGACGGCCAGCGATTTGTCTAACCAGCAGAGCTTGACACATACAGCTGTGGCCCGTGGACCAATCTGGTTATGTGCATTTGGCCCGGCAGTTCTGCTCGGTTGCACACCCCTGAGCTACGACATCTTTACACATTATCCTGGCTATTTTCACAGCTGCTGGTTTGACCAAGCTCTTTCCTGCTGTACAAGGCGCTTTTGCTTTTGCATTTTTCCAAGCAACAGAAAAAGAAGCACACACTGCTTTACTATGCGAGTAAGTTTTCACTCCTGACGTAGATGGACGATAAGTACGACTTCGCGTTACCTGGAATTTTTTCTCTTTAGAAAGCTCAAGGATTTCGTCAACGTATTTCACATGCTTTTACTCTTTGAGACATCTGTGAGCAAGGACTTCTGAGCACAACACAAACTGTGGCGGATTTCACCATTTATCACGACTGAAGTAAATCCAAGTTTCAAGTAGTTGTCGTTATACACAAACGCCTGCTTTCGTTTAGCAATTATAAACTAAGACGGCAAAAACAACCTGCAGCTTAGGTGACAACTTTAAGCTTAAGCTGCTGACCACACTACATCAAAAGTACAAATGCCATGTGGAACAGCGAATTTTTCCCTTTTTCACGCTGGTTAAGTGCATTTCAATTGCTGTTCGAACAAAAATGTTGATGGTATGAAGTTGATACAGTTATTGTTGTGTGAGGGTATTACAGCAAACTTGTTTGCCGCTAGCGCTTGCGGAATCACCCAGAGCCTTCCGCTGAGTCCGCGAACTCGGGGTTGAGAAACACTGGTTTGAAGCCTGAAATAAAAGACGCCTGAATAAGTTACTGAAATAAGTTGTGAAAACAATCGTGTTCCAGTTTAACAACTTGTTTCTAATGACAACTGGATGGCGTCTTGGGCTCACACGAAGAACGCTCATAAGAGATACTGTAGATATAAGTATGAAATACGAAATAGATCGGGCTTCAGCAAACACACCACTGCGGCGTCCACCAGTTTTACTCTACCTTTCCTTGGATGACGAGTTTTTCCTCTTTCCTAACCAAGTTTATCCCAACAGCTTAAGTGTTACCGCCATTAACCCTGTTCACAGGAACGCTGATTTAACCCAAGAGTTAAAAATCAAACTTTCTCCATTTTCTTGATGTTTTCGTTAAGAAATCGCCAGAGAACTTTTTTCTCTACTTACCGAAAATCACGCACAAAGATCTTAACTCAAAATGGTCTGGATTCGTTCCGTAGTGCAGATAACGAAACCTTGCTTTAACTCTTTTCTCTGCTTCTCACACGACTTCGCCAGTTGTCACTAAGTGGTGATTCTGAACGCGAAGTTTATGAATGTAAAGTACATTTTGTATCGCAACGACTAACCTAACAATATTCTGGACCGTAATATCCAACCAGTTTTTAACAGATAGCACAGTGCCACACAAAAACCTGTTTCGCCATCTGAGCCCTTTCTTTCTCCAAAATATACGGTGATTTTCAGAAGCCGACATCATAGCTAATGACAGCAATAGGTGGTGGCTACAGGTTCTTGAAACTCTGTTGATTCAAGAAAACCAGCCAGAGCTTCACGCAAACATCCCTCAATGCTTTAATAACCCGAATCAACGAACACAAATTTGATCAACGTTCTGAAGTTTGCAAACATCTGCTGGCCAATCCCACGCACCGTTTTAACTTCAAGCAACCGGAAATACTGGGAAGCATCGTCGGTCAGAAGGAACTTCTACTCGAGTCTCTTCTGATAGAGCAATACCAGCCAGATCTCAACGTCGATGGTTCATCCATTCCCCTGCTGTTTTTAACACATAATGGTCTATATGACGCAACACAGTACGAATGCCCTAAATTGCATCCTTACTTTTCCTTTAACTGTCGCATGTCATTTATTCCTGATGATGGCTTACGCATAAGCCGAAACGTCGAATAAAACAATGTTTTCGATTATTGTGGCTGTTTTATTTGTCATAAAAATCCCTTAATGCTTCTATGCATTTTTAACCAGCAGTACAGCTTCTTTCCTAATTCGTTGCGTCACATACCGCTGTGGGCACGTATCTCTCTGACGTGAGAACCAATCATTCGCGCCCTCACGTTGTCAATATAGTCGCAGTTTCCTCGTTTGTCTTTCATTTAAGCAGAGCTATTCTTCCTACCAGTTGCAAAAAACTTGCAGAAAACTTGCTGCAGCTATTCTTCACTGTACTGGTGGCAGCAGTGTTTACCTAAACTTTGCGCAATCTCTCTTACTTCTATCGCATTGCCGTTAATTTTGTCAGCGGAATGTTACACAGGTTCTGGGTTTACATTCATAACACTTTGCTGTTTACCTCCAATACTATTCTCAGTCCTAAGAAAGAGGTGGTCTAACGCTTTTTACACGAATGTGTTAGTGAATGTAAACCCAGAACCCTACAAAAGCGCCATCACACTGTGCCGAGCAGCGAAGTCAACCCGATATTTAAAAGCACGTATGAGCCGCTAAAACGCTATTACAGTGTGAAATAAAAATCAGTTTTTCATACATCCAAAAGCTCAATTGCAACTTATTTTACAAATCCTATATAGACAAAAGACAAACTATTTCCTGAGCTGCAATAGCTCACACAGTTAATGATGGCTGCGTGGTTCTGAGCCAAAGCTCTACAAGGTTTTTATCGGTTGACTGATCCCCCATAATGGGCATGGGATTTATGGTAGAGGTGAGGTTGCAGTAAGGAAGAATTATTTCCAACAGACCAAAACTTTTGATCAAATTTTGCTACTATTGGATGTGATTTTCTCTGCAAATTCAAAAAAATGCTAGATTCCTCCAGAGTACACAAGTTTTTCATTCAGTATTGTCTTTCGATTGTTTCGGGGTTCCAGCAGCATAATAAAGTCCTAGTGTCAATAAACGTCATGAAATGTTTTTGATTTTTTGGCACTTTTGAGATATAGGCATGGCATTTTGGGCACATAAACATTTTTGAGCAATTTTTAGATATATACGTTGCTGGATCATGCTTATTTTTAACATTTGCTTATTTTGAAGTAGGCCCGTAGCCAGGCTTTAAGATTTTAGAGAAAAAACAAATTTTGGAGGGAACAATAAAATTTGGATAGGCACAAAAAATTTTGGGAAAACTGCCCCTTGACTACGTTCCTGATTTCAAGAGCAGTGTTTTTGAAAAAATTATTGTGTTGGTTCTTAAGAAACGTGCATATATTTCATTTGATTGCTTGATTTGTCATACGTAGAAAGTATTTATACGCATATGTTTATTTCGGCTATCGCAGGGTTTTTTTAAGGTGTTTTAGGTACCAAGGGCGTACGCAAGGGGAGGTTTTGGGGTAAAATCCCCCCTTGAATTTGCTATGTTACAAAAACGTCATTACTTATGCAAAGGAGTTTGTGTATGTTTTCGTACATTTTTTGCTTGTTTGATGTCAACTTAACGCAAAAACCACAGAATGATTTTGCATGAAA
>Ga0210059_1006141_pt1 | contig 19289 bp, 14 predicted proteins | sample Ectturendosymbi2_FD_188042 | JGI IMG/M metagenome (GOLD analysis project Ga0210059, IMG submission 188042) | Ecteinascidia turbinata endosymbiont from Florida, USA - Sample 2 (SPAdes) (version 2) | ecosystem: Host-associated > Tunicates > Ascidians > Unclassified | place: Key West, Florida... | reverse complement strand
TTCAACTTTCTCTTCAGATGTCACTTCACATTACTAGAACTTGACGGTCCATGCTTACTTTGATCTCCAGCTAGAATTGAGACACAAAGCTTTTTCATCGCCTTCACCTAGCGCCGGATTTAGGGGGGAGGCGCGTCCAGCCCCCCCCCCCATGTTCACGTGTTTAGCCACCAGAGATGAGCGGACTGTGAAGTTTTTCAGTCCGAGTCCAATCCTGATCCGATAAAATTGAATCCGATCCAGTCCTGATCCGTGAAATTTTTGAAAATAATCAGTCCGGTCCAGTCCTGATCCACTCATGTAAAATAATGAATTTTTATTTTGCCTCATGGGGCAAAAGCACCACTGAAGCTATTTTGCCTTCAGCCAAATATGATTGGTGAAGGCAAAGTAGTTGTAGGACTGCTTTTGGATCATGAGGCAAAATAGACATAGCCTTTTGGCACTTCCCAAATTTAACAAGGCAGTCTCTTTTTTGCCTCATGAAGCAAAAGCACTGCTGGCGTTATTTTGCCATTAGGAGAATCCGATTGTTTGGATTGGTCAAATGACAAGGACGATACGGGATACACTTGGATTAGCATAAAGTCCTTGTATCATGACTTAAAACGCCAAACCTGAAACCAAACTCAAAACCTAAACTCAGATTAATCTACACACAAAACCTAAGCCCAACACCCTAAACCTAACACCCAAAACCTAAACCCAAAATTAAACCTAGACCCAAAACCTAAACCTCAAACTTAATCCGTAAACGTAACCCCTAAATGTAAGCCCAAAACCAGTAGTTTTTCAACATTTTTCAAGCAGCGACCCATTTTGCAACTCAATTTAATCGACCCCTTCCGAAATTTTCTAATCAGACATAGGAAATGCAGTTGTGTTTGCGCAATAGAAAATCACAATGTCTAAAAAATAACGTACGATATTACTATGCTTAAAAAATTATTTATTAAATTGATGCACACGGCAGCATCAGTGAGGGAGACCCGTATCGTTACAAATAACTCACCAGCACGAACTAGAATAACTCCCAAGTTAGCTACAGCAATCAGATATCTAATTTACAAACACAGCACATTCTTCGGTCACAAAGCTAATCTTGTGTTTCCGAACGCAATAGTACTGTGATGGTTGTAATCACACTCAAAACGATTTTGAATGAAAAAGTAGGCTATCAGTTTTGCAGGTAGCAGTAGCGCAGCCAGAATGAGACCGCAGAGGCCATGGCCTCCCCCGAAACAAAATTGCTCAGATCTTTGCTGGCACTTTGTATCAATTTTCAGCTGTTAGAAAATAAGCGAAAGTAACAGTCGGACTCAAGACGACGTCATTGACTGGCCCATCCCGAACAAAATTATCGACTGTGCTACTGCCAGGTAATCCTATTATTTTGACTACGACAAAAAGTGGTTCTATGTACGAAATTTAAAAAGTGGAAGTAATTATGAATATATTTATAAGAAGCTCTCCAGACCCTAGCCTAGAAAAAAGCAAACAACGCTCCGGTTGATAACCACTGCCGTAAACCCCAAACGTTTTGAAAAAGTAGCCTACATAAAAAGCATTCACATCAAAGGAGCAATCTCTTCAAGCTAAGCCAAAGGAAATGGTGAGAGCAGAATCATCGAAAACTCGCACAATAGGCATAGACACTTACCACTCAACTATGTTCACGTTACTATTAGAACTCAAAGTTATGTGTGGGCAAAGGTGGATGCTGTTCGAATGGCAAAATAGTCTCAGCAGAGCATTTGTCATTGATGGCAAAATTACACTGCCATTTAACAAATCTGTAAAATCGGATCACAACTAAAATGTTTGATACGTTCAGAATAATCACATTAAAACAAAAAATAGTTTCTCAGTCCGATCCAGTCCTGATCCGCCAATTTTCAAACAAATTGCAGTCCGATCCAGTCCTGATGCGGCCAAAATTGGCTTCAGTCCTGATCCAGTCCGATCCGGTCCTGATCCGTGCTCATCTCTGTTAGCCACATGTGCGAAATGTGTGTGCCACTCCCACTTAGTCATTTATAGAGGGAAGCTTGTTTTCAGACGCTATTAATTCATCGCTCGGCCAGAGGGCAGTATTTCACTTGAATATTATTTGATATTGTGATGAAATAACTATTACACATATTGGTTTCCTGAAATTCTGAATCTAGTGGATGCAAGGCCAAGCCACGTAGAGAAGGCATCAACTTACGTCTCTACTCGTCACTGGTAGATTTTACGTCTGCCTTACTCAGATTTGCACAGGTCGCATATGAGTAGCATTGTTAAGTAGGGCTACCATACGTCCTCTTTTCGAGGACATGTCCACTTTTTTCATGAGAAATGAAATATTCTCCGAGGACATTCCAAAATGTCAAAATGTCCTCTTTTTTACATTTCTTATTTTATTTTGCTATAATCAGTGGCGTAACTAGAGGTTTGAGCCAAGGTGGAAAACTTAGCTGAAAGGGGCCGACTGGCCACTGAACCTCTGAACGGGGCCCACTAGCCAACACTCAGAAAAAGCTTGAGAATTTATGGTGAAACCGGATGTGGATGGCTAAACTAAAACCGTAAATCACCGGAAATAATCCGAAAAACGCAAAAAAACAACCTACTGAAAAATAAAACAATACTAAAACCGGAATATCAGTTAAGTTGGGTTCAGTTTTACATTTAGCTTGCCAGGGAGGGCAATTCGCCCCTCTGCCCCCCGTCAGTTACATCACTGGCTATGATGTATTGTATTTACATACAGTAAGCTGTCCCTACTCAACTGCAACAAGATAAGAGTTGGTGGCGTAGCTTAATTTATAGGAGGGCCTGCAAGTTGTCTAATTAATCTATGTTTTGTTTGAGTTAATTCTCGGCTGGAAAGGCGGGAATGCTTTCACATTAATAGTTACATAACAGTGGTAAATCTTTTTTCAGTATCTCAACAACTTTGGCATTAAAGTGCGGACTGTTGACTCCATTTTACCGTCTAGCTTTGCTGATGAACCGTTATACGGTGATCAGTGTGTTGTGCACAGGCCCGTAACCAGCCTGGGACACCAGGTGGGGCAAAGAGTTTTCTGAGAGGCCCAAATTTTTTGAACTCGCATGTCCAATAATTTTAAACTATATCCAATACATTTTTCCAGGAGGGGTGAAAAATTTTGCAAGGAGGGAGGTCCCCCTGCGGCCCCTCTGGTTGTACGTAGCTTAGTGCAGTAGTTTCTAGTAATTATAGCGCTAATCAATAATGCTAAAAAATGAAGAAATACCTCAGAAGTATCCCTTTTTCAGAAAAGGACTAAACTAAATGATTTTGAAGCTGAGTGAATTACGTGTGATTGCATGTGCACAGTTCGCAAAAAACGAGTGGAAAGACTATTGTGACTTTGTGGATATTGAGTTCCAAAAACTTATTTCTCACTACGTAACCAGGTGGCTATCAATTTATCCTTGCTTACCAAGAAAGCTTCAAATGTACCTAGCTTCACATCCATATTTCATATCCATCGACAAGCCAACTGTTGCTCTGAAACGTTTCTCTGGAAATTCTGAGCGAATTCTGTTTAAGACATTAAGACGTTTGCAATCATTTGAGGTTGCTTTTAATGAGCTAGTTCAGAATATTAAGAAGTCCAAAGCATCGTTTATTGAAGTTGTATTGTTTTCCGCCACTGTAAAGGCAAGGATTCAAGAGAGACAATCAGATGTACATACTGTATCAAGCCAAATTAAATCAGCACTAAGAAAAGTCAGAGAAGGCAAGGATCATGACTGTGATTCATTCAGGTCAGAGTCAGATATATCTGTATTCAGTATTGTACAAGTCTTGTGTTGAACAACACTGGCTAAATGGGCCACTTTATTTGTTGAATTTAAATGCTTTGGCTAGATTCCTCCGTTTGCAAACAACTGAATGGGAAAATGATGAACCATGTGATTAATGTCTGCTTATGAGAAACGTTTCTACTGATGATGCTAAAGCAAACTGTTTGACCAATACCAAAACTTGTTTGAGTTCGTACAAAGAGCATCAACCAAATGTAATTTATTGTAAAATGATGGAACATTAAATATGGGCAAAATTATTTGCAACTTGCAATACCATTTAATGCTTCAGCGAACTGATAAAATTGCACAGGTTTACTTCAGCGTTATGGCTCTTTACGCTAATGTGGAACGATTTTTTCCTTGATGCAGCCACAAACCTAAAAGAAAGAGAAATCTTTCATTTCAGTCCCGCGTGCGCCACTTTTCTTGCAGAGATTTACAATCCTATAACTCGCCAGGCGATTGAGCTAGAGAGCTGTTCAAACCCTCTACGGATTCAACAAGTCTTGTCGTCCAAATCGAAAATAGAAATTTTTCGTTTTGGGTTTGAACTTTTCTGGGGGGAACGTCACAAGTAGGGGTGTTTTTGTGTTATTTTAGCCATCTTTGCCTGGCCCTGGGCGCCGTCCCAATGGGCCATTATTTGGACTCAAAGTTTAGTTGAAAACTAGGTAAAAATCCGCGTCTATAGAGCCTTTGATTGACTTTCTAGCATATCGGGAGCGAAAATTATGGCTCATAAACCAAAAATTTACCAAAATTTTGCTCTCTCAAAAGTCACTCTTGGGGGCATTTCACCGCAGGCAATAACTCGCCGTCAGATTGAGCTAGAGAGCTGTTCAAACCCTCTAAAGACTCGTGAAGGTATGTAGTTTGCAATAAAAAAAAGTTTCAGTTTAGGATGTCTGTTTTTTTTTAAAGCTAATATAATGATAGGATGTTTATGTTATTTCAGCATTTTTGCCCGACCTCCCTTTAAGACCCGCAGGAGCCATTTAAATGACATACAATTTTTTTGAGTTTAGCTGTTTTTTGGTTACTATTCGGGTCTTTGAAGAGTACGAACGGGTTTTTAGTGTTCCTGGTTCCACGATTAGGGCAAAAAAAACTTAAAATTAATTTGGGAAATCCCCCAAAAGTATTGAGAAAAGCCCCTTACCAATTAGCTGTTTTTTGGCCTAACTTTGAACCAGAAACGCTAGAAACTTAATCAAGGGCTCTAAAAACGCATATTCTGCCCTAGAATCCGAAAATGGTGCGAGCCAAAATATTGGCGCGTAGGATCAAATGATGACGTCATATAATTTACCAAAAAACATGCCTCTGTCATGATCCCATTGGCCCAAAACCCCCCAGCCAAATTAAAAAAATTGTACTTATTCTAAACTACACAACGCCACTAGTCATTACAGGGTTTGAACAGCTCTCTAGCTCAATCTGCTGCCGAGTTATGGCTGGCCAAAGTTTGCCCCGAAAGGGCAAATTATGCCTTTTCTGAAAAGTTTTGAATTAGGCCAAAAACTGGGTTTTTGACCCATAAATTTGGCTACAGATATGGTAGCAAGTCAATCCAGGGCTCTATAGACGCGGATTTTGACCTAGTTTTGAACAAAACTTTGAGCCAAAAGAGTGGGTCAAAAGGTTGGGGCCCAGGGCCGGCCAAAGAGGCCAAAATTTCCAAAACATGCCTTCTCTGTGACGTCACCTCCAGAAATTCCCCCACCGAAAACGAAAAACGTTTTTTTTTCGGTTTTGACTGCAAGACTTGCTGAATCCGTGGATGGTTTGAACAGCTCTCTAGCTCAATCGCCTGGCGAGCTATAGGATTGCAAAGCTCTGCAAGATTTGGGGCTTTCGCGGGACTGAAAGGGCTTTGACCAGTTTCTAGTCTATTAAGGTTGTTGTACAATTTAAAACATCTTTCATGCAAGCAGTTTCATAATATTGTCAAGGTGATTCTACATAAGAAATTTAAGGAAACTACAAAATATTCATGGGCTAAATAGGACAAATAAATGAGCGTTTTGTGTGTTTTGACTGAAACATCGTCTACACTGGACGTCTTACTTCAATGCTTAAAACTTATCAACAGGCTTATTTGTTATTTGACTTGTTAAGGGTGGATAATGCACTCAAGCAAGTGACAGTCGTAACTTGCCCTCCTTTTTGCGATGAAAATGTGGCAGCCCTATTGAGCTTATTACTGAATAAACATAGACAGAACAGAAGAAAGGGGTATCGTCACCTTTTCAAGTGTAGATCGTATTCAAGTGATTCTAAAAAAACGTAAAAAGGCAAAAGAGACAAAAATGAGAGAAGAAGAAGTTGCAGCTAAGTCAAGAAACATTCAAGTTACTATTTTTCAGTGGCTGTGAAATCTAGCTGAGACATTTTTGCGGAACCTGCAAGACAGGGTTCCCAGCCTGTGGTACGCGTACCACTAGTGGTACACGAAGGTCTTCCAGGCGGCACGCGAGTAACTTCCATTTTTTCACAAAAACCTGGATTGACTGCTTTCTAGTTTACGTATTGGGCATGTTTTATAAATAAATAAATTTGTATGTAGCCTGCCATTCTTATTGTATCGCAACCTGACTTTTAATGCGCTGTTAGCAAGTTTACGCCACCCATCGACCAATTGGTGGAAGGTAAACAATAACAAAAACCCCACTAAATTTAGTTGTGGTCTGTTATTGTTATTTTAATGTATATTCTTGTAAATGAACTAAGATTCGATCAAACTATAGTTGTTCAGGAAGAAGTGGTACGTGTTGACAATACGGGGCGCCCAAGTGTTACGAGATCGTAAAAAGGTTGGGAACCCCTCTGCAAGAGGACAGAAACCCAAAGAACATGTTGTGACAGATTAGATCTGCGTAACGATGAAAATAGGCCAAGTTTGACCAGCGGTGCAACACCAGTAGCAGAAGAACGTCAAGGAGTATCATGGAAAAACACGCTAGATGAGATGGCTGAGGCTATCACGGGGGGAAACGTTACCGGTCTCTGGTCAGCCTATATACCGGAAAAAATGCGGAAATATTGGTTGAAAAATGAAACAGGTTCTCTTTGACATTGTGGTGAAAAGTTATTTTTAAAACATGATGCTCCACAACACGGAAAAGACAGCAACTCGTCACGGAAATGCACCACAAGTATTATTCGTTGCCAGAACCACAACGGCGAAGTAGTTGATAGAAGCTGGCTTTGTTTTTCTCCTTCACAAACTTACAAACTTGTGTTTATTGTTTCGCTTGTAGACTGGTGTGCGCGGGTACGACGAGACGTACGCATTTCCTTATTGGAAAAGGAATCTGCGACTGGAAGCACGCTCTTGCGCCTGAATAGACAGTGGCGTAGCCAGCCCAAAAATTTGGGGAGGCCAAAATGTTTTATTTTAGACGAATAACACTATTTTGTTTGGGATGCCGCCTCTCAAAGCACAAAATGACTTTATATGCTAAACATTTTGGGGTGGCATGGTCCCCTGGGACCCCCTGGCTACGCCTATGTGAGGAACCATGAGCAATCAATGGGACATATAGATGCCACGATAACGTTTAGTCGCAGATGTAATTACAATTTTGAAATCACTATGAAGAATTGATACTAGCTAGTCAGGTTAATCAATGCGAACAATATTGAAAATCGCTTCTGCCTGTAATATTTGGTTTCTGTCGCAAAATTTATTACTGAGCGAGGACTGGCGTTTAGAAATGATAAAAACGTTGTATCACCCAGGACCTTTTTCCAAAAAAATTTTCAAAACGTTTTTCAAGCAAAATTATAAAAAAATAACATGCCATGCTTCTGGTGACCGGTTTTGCAACAGTTTCACAAATGATCGCTAATCATTGTCAAATATCATGCTGCATCATAAAGTTTTTTTACACGTGAGTTACCAAATGTGACGTCACAATATTACGTCATAAATATTAATTATCCGTGGAAAAACTAGTGAATTCATCGATTATACCCTACCTAAAGATTCTATGTCCACATATGGGCCTCCTACCACGCCTGGGCCCCAGGCCTCCACCATCTAAATCCGGTGCTGCCTTCAACAGTGCTTCAGCGGCAAGTGTGATGCTTGCCATCGTCTTTTTCTTCTTCATCGTTTGAGCTCGGGCAGGTGTTGATCAGCCATTCGATTATCTCGTCATCCAGAACCGTCAGTGTCAGGTCATGCGCTCCATGGGGAGGACGATGGATTGGACAATCAAGGACAACATGGTCAAAGGTCTGTTCTTCTGCTCCACACTCACAAGCTGCGGAAGGGGAGATACCCCATTAATACAGGGGTGTAGTGGGGCGGGAACGCGTGGGAACGGCGTTCCCACACCTTTTTCATGTTTTGCTTTAAAATGAATTTGAAGCTGTTTCAAAATGGCTAGTTTTTTGGGTGCATTCCACACCTTTTTGTTGGCGCTACATCACTGTATAAGCAGGAGCAGAAACGTCCGACACTGGTGCGGAAGCGGTTAAGCCGGACCAACACTGTCCTTGGTAGGGCCATTCCAGGAGGCTGGGTGCCGGTGTCGGGGATGAAAGTACGGAGTCTCGTAGTGCTCTCCAATCACTCCTCATTCCATCGGTGATCACCCCAGAGCGCCGAACTTTTGTTGTTATTGTCAGATGAACTGATGAGTTGTTGTGTGACAGGTACAAATGGGTGTCTCGATTTGAGATGCATTCGCCCGGTGAACAGGCGAGGGCTGAGTGGAGCAGCGATGTCCAGACTATATGACACGGAGACAGTGTGCTTTCTTTCCGATGAAACTCAGCAGGTTGGATGCCCACGAGGATAGGAAAGTATTGTCCGCTGGTATAGGACGCAGGCATCCAGTCACAGTTCACAAGGCGTCGTTGATGATAAGATCAACGAGGTGGGTGTGAGCACTATGGCACCCAGGCAGGAGCCCAGTACTCTGCTGTTGAATGGGCCCGGGCTAAGGTGGCTGTTGGCAACGTTGTTGCCCCAGTACCACAGCCCGAGGCAGCAAGCAGCCTCAAGAATGGGACGCGTGATGTCAGCTTTTTGCGAAGTGGCCCAAGGTGTCGGCGATGCCTGAACGTCCTGTCCAACGTTACTCCGGAGTGTTTAGAGCAAAAGAGCAGGGTTTCGTTGTTGAATTGACTTTCAGCTCACGTTTAGCTTTCTTGTTGTTAAGATGGTGGACTGCCGACACCGTTTCTGTAGTGTTGAACTTTCCCTTCCTGATCTTGAGGTATTCACTTATAGCCGCCAGGTTTTTGTTGAGCACTCCTTCCACTGCTTTCCAGTCTCCATCTGCATCAGGGGCGGATCCCGGGGGAGGCGATTGGGGCGATAGCCCCACCTAAAACCTATACGAAAGTAACTTTTTTCACCATGATTTTGTACAATTTGCAAAAGACCATTCGCGATATAAGGCCATTTTGCCGTCCATTGTTCTGTCATAGCAGTGTTGTGAAGTATACTTCATCTCTCTTACAGTAGTGAACCCATAATGGACTTGACTGCCAAATATTACTGAAATCGCCCTCCTAAACCTAGACCCCTGTGAGAGTTGAGACGCCATTTTTCAGGCTTTGCAACCTGATCCGTTTGCCATTTCCGGTGGTAAGGATGAAGCTGCTATTATTAACCAGCTCCATGATCATGCGGACCAGTAAGGTAGCAACCACAGTAACTTGCAGCAGCGCCGGATTTAGGGGGGCCAAGGGGCCCGGCCCAGGGCCTCCCACCAAAGAGGGCCCCCCACCATGTTCATGTGTTTAGCCAAATGTGCGACATGTTCGTGCCACTTAGTCATTTTAAAAAGTTTGTTTGTAGACGGTATTATCGGCCGCACAACGTAGCAGTAATTCTCTTGAAGAACATTTGATATGACGAAAGAACTATTACACTTACTGGTTTCCTGAAAGTCTGTCAGGTATCTGAATCTAGTGATTGCAAGGCCAAGCCACGTAGAACATGTTAGCTTAGTACGTCTCTACTGGTTGCTGGTAGATTTTGCGTCTGCTTTACTCAGGTTTGCACGCAGGTCGCATATGAGTAGCATTGCTATGTATGCCTACCATACGCCTTCTTTTGGAAGTACATGTCCACTTTTTTCATGAGAAATGAAATATTCTCCGAGGACAGCAACTAGCCTACATTATTTAAAAGAAAATCAATGATTCTATTTAAATAAGAGCTGATGATGCCTGCTTCGTAGACGAAGTATATACCCTGTAAGATTTTTAGTATCTGATTCTTTGCTGGGAAAGGATTTCTTTCGATAGACAGTATTCTCCGAGGACATTCGAAAATGTCAAAATGCCCTCCTTTTTGCGTTTCTTATTTTACATAGCCATAATCAGTGGCGTAACTAGAGCTTTGAGTCAGGGTGGAAAACGTAGCTAAAAGGGGCCCACTGGCCACTGTACAGGACCCACGAGCCAACACTCGGAAAAAAACATGAGAAATGATGGTGAATCCGGATGTGGATAGCTATGCTAAAACCCTAAATCACCGGAAAATAATCCGAAAAACGCAATAAACGAAAACCTACTGAAAACCAAACGAATACTAAAACCGAAATATCAGTTGAGTTACGTCACTGGCTATGATATTTTGTTTTTGCATACAGTAATCTCTCCCTACTCTACTGCAACAGGATACGAGCTGGTGGCGTAGCTTAGTTTATGGGAGGGCCTGCGAGTTAATCTATGTTTTGTTTGCGTTAATTCTCGGCTGGAAAGGCGAGAATGCTTTCACATTAATCGTTACATATAACCTTGACATTAGAGTGCGGACTGCTGACACCATTATACTATACTAGCTTTGCTGATGAAGCGTGATACGACGATGATACGGTGGATTACATAGGTAACCCAGGGGCGCAAAAATGCGGTCGCGAACTCGATCAAAAACTTGGAGTGCGCAAACGTTTTTTGCATTTTACTCTTTATGCATATGAATGCTGTATGGCAAAGCTTATGTAGGCGCTGCCAAAAAGTTCTGCGCGCTACTAACATTCACATAAATTTTTGCACCCTGAGCTAATCAATACTGCTGAAAAATGAAGAAATACGACAGAAGTAACCCTTTTTCAGAAAAGGACTAAATTATTTTGAAGCTGAGTGAATTACGTGTGGTTGCATTTGCACAGTTCGCAAAGAAGAGTGTAAAGGCTATTGCAGAACCGTCGCCAGAAAGTCGTCAATAGGGGGGCTTTACGTTCGTGAAGGCGGGCTTGACATTCAAATTTGACAAAAATTCCACTAACTTATAGTGTTTCATATTTCAATTTGGGGGTCTTGGAGCTTTGTTTGGGTGGCTAATCCCACCAAAGCCCCCCCCCCCGTGGTGACGGGACTGCACTACTGTGACTTTGTGGATATTGTGTACCAAAAACTTATTTCTCGTGGCGTAACCAGGTGGCTCTCACTTTATCGCAGCTTGCCAAGGATGTTTCAATTGTTCCCAGCTTCTAATCCATACTTCATGTCTATCGACAAACCAACTGTTGTTGTGAAATGTTTTTTTTGGAAATTCTCTGAGAGAATTCTGTTTAACACATTAAGACATTTGCAATCATTTGTGGTTGTTTTTATTGAGCAAGTTCAGAATATTGAGGAATCAAAAGCATCAGTTGTTGAGGTTGTATCGTGTTTCGCCACTGTGAAGGCAAGAATTCAATTGAGACAATCAGATGTATATCAAGCCAAGTAAAATTAGCAATAAGAAAATTCAGCGAAGACAAGGATCATGACTGTGATTTATTCATGTCGGATGTGTCTGTATTGTACAAGTCTTGTGTTTCACATCTAGCTAAATGGGCCACTTTATTTGCTGAATTTAAATGCTTCTACTAAATTCCCCCGTTTGCAAAAACTAATTGGGAAAATGATGAACCATGTGAGTAGTATCTGCTTGATAGAAACGTTTCTACTGATGAAACTGAAATAAACTGTTTGACCAATACCAAAATTTGTTCGAGCTCGTGCAAAAAGAGCATCAGCCAAATACAATTCATTGTGAAATGATGGAACATGAAAGATGGGCAAAATATTTTGTAACTTGCAACACCATTAAACGCTTCAAGAACTGATAAAGATTGCACAGTTTTACTTTACGTTATGGCCCTTTATGCTTATGTGGAAAGATTTTTTCCTTGATGCAGCCACAAACCTGAAAGAAAGAGAAACCTTTCTGGTTGAACCAGTTTCTAGTCTAAAGCTGGTGTGCAATTTGAAACATCTTTCATACAAGCAGTTTCATAAAATTGTAAAAAGCGAATCTACATTTTTAGGAAGTTTAAGAAATTTGCAAAATATTCATGGTCTAAATAGGTTAAGTAAATAAATATTTTTTTTGGGTGATTTGAATGTAACTTTGTCTACACTGGACGTTTTACTTCAATGCTTAAAACTAATCAATATGCCTATTTGGTATTTGACTTGTTAAGTGTAAGTAATACACTCAAGTAAGTGACAGTCGTAAATTGTCCTCCCTTTTTGCGCTGAAAATATGCCAGCCCTATAAGGACAGAAAAAAGGGATCGTCCCCTTTGCAAGTGTAGAGCTACCCAAGTAGTTCTAAAAGACATTAAAGCAAAAGAGGCAAAAATGAGAGAGGAAGAAGTTGCAGCTAAGTCAAGAAGCATTCAAGTTACTATTTTGCCGTGGCAGTGAACCCCAGCGGAACATTTCTGCGGAACCTGTAAGGGGCAGAAAATCGAAGAACATGTTTTTCCAGACTTAGATGTACGTAACGATGAGAGCAGACCTAGTTTAACCAGCCGTGCAGTAGCAGAAGAACGTCAAGAAGTATCATCGAAAAACACGATAGATGAGTTGGTTGACGCTATCACTGGAAGCAAAAATATCGGCCTCTGGTCATCCAATGTACCGGAAAAAATGCGGGAACATTGGTTGAAAAACGAAAAGTTATTTTAAAAATATGATGTTTCACAACACAGAAAAGACAGAAACTCGTCACGTAAATGCACTACAAATCTTATTCGTCGCCAGAATCACAACACCGAAGTAGTTGATAGAAGCTGGCTTTGTTTTTCTCCTTCAAAAACTTGTGTTTATTGTTTCACATGTAGTAGATTGATGTGCGCGGATACGACTAAATGTGCGCATTTCCTTATTAGAAAAGGAATCTGCCACTGGAAGCACGCTGAGGAGCCACAAGCAATCAATGGAACATAAAGATGCTACGATTACGTTTAGTTGTTGATGTAATTAATCACTATGAAGAACTGATACAGAGCTAGCTAGTCAGGTCAATCAATGCCAACAATATTGGAAATCGCTTCTGCAACTTTTGGTTGCTGTCGTAAAATTTATTGCTGAGCGAGGACTGATGTTTAGAGATGATGAAAACGTTGCATCGCTCAAAAACGTTTTACAAGCAAAATTTCGAAAAGAGAAAATACGAGTGCTTCTGGTGACCTGTTTTGCAACAGCTTCACAAATCGCTGATCATTGTCAAATATCATGTTGCATTGTAAAATTTTGTTACACTTGAGTTAATAAATGTGACATCACAAGATTACGTCAGAAATGTTAATGATCCGTTTAAATAATAGTGACTTCATCGGCCACCCCCTACCTAAAGATTGTATATCCGCACATGGGGCCTCCCACCGCACCTGGGCCCCGGGCCCCCCACCATCTAAATCCGGCGCTGACTTGCAGGTGAGGCCGCGATGCAATACAGTGTCGTAGGATGCTGTGAAATCGATAAACACAGCTCCTCCTTTTCTTAGCCAAAAAGCCATCCTTGATGCCTTGCGTCAGCAAGATGACCTGATCTACGGTCGACCTCCCGTGTCGAAGCGCGCTTGTACCCGCGAGTGTAATAGATCGATGATTGGTTCGACACGAGCGCGGATGAATCTCTCGAGGATCTTGAAGGGGACACACAATAGCGATATAGGGAGATATTTCTTTTGGGTCCCCCCGATTCAGCTTAAGGATCGCAACTGTTAATGATCTTCTCCAGATCCTGGGAATGTGGAGTTGGCTCTTGCAAGAAGTGAAGAAACCATATAACCAGGATTTGAGACCTGACCGTGCCTGGGGTACGAACTCCGGAAAATTAGAATCCAATCCCGGAAATTTTTCTGGCTTCAGGTGGTTGAGGGTAGAAAAGGAAGCTCCTCTGGCGTGAAGGGGCCGGAGATGCTATCTTCCTCAAGTGTTGGGGCCTTCCAGAGGTCGGACACCTCCTTGTTGACGAGCCTTGTGGAATCGTGGTCTCTCGTCCTGCCATCGTCGATAAGAGTAAAATGTTAAAGAACAGTGGATTATTGTCATTCTACATGCTTACAGGAAATGAAAGCACGGTTTGAGGCACAATTCTGTATCTGTTATAGAAAACTCTTGTATGGCGCTAGGAACAATATCTCAGTATATAGTATACGCTACGATTATTGGGCAAGACGAGTAGAAACACATGTATAAAGGTGGTGTTAGAGCCACATCTTGCACATAATCAACAACTACGTACGGATAGACTAGAATGATACAGTACAGCAAGCTATGCACTGAATATATAATAGTGTGGAAACAGCTAATAAACAAGAGAAATTATATAGGTCTGTTTGAAACATTCGGATATATATGCATCGTGTTCATAATGGATGACGCACAACACTGACCTTTGCTCAGGCAAGAGTTCTAGAGCAGAGGTTCCCAACCTTTCTCTAACCACGTACCCCTTCAGCATTTCGACAGATGAGCATGTACACCTAAGATTTCTTATGACAAAAAAGGTGAGTAAAATATCAAAATCAACTAAGTTTTACATCTAAGAATATTTGGAAAAAATATAAATCTATTTTTCGCTTCTATTGCTAACCTTAAATGTACCTTTTCAGATAGGCAAATGTAGGCTGCATGCACCCCAGGTTGGGAACCCCTGTTCTACAGTAATCAACGTACTGTCTGGAATCGAAACATCACAATTATAGTGTGGCTACATAACTAAACGTCACTGCATAGTTCAAATGTGAGTGCTTGAACACCACTGCAAGAGTCAGAGCCAGTGATTTTTTCAAAACTCCGACCTCGAAAATAAAAATATCAAGACGCCTACTACGGGAAAATTGTAAATATCTTATCGATTCCGAACCCGTCATCTCAACCATTCAAACGCTTTGAGCTATCCGGTTTCCATAGCAAGCAAACCAGTTAAAAATGTGCTTTGTAGTTCAAAAGTGTGGGTATTAAAGATTAAGTTTCATGCCCTGTTAAGTCAGAAATGAGTTTGATGCGCTGTTATTTCACACACGAGTCTCATAGGCGAACCGTAAGATTTGAGAAAAAGGACGTCCTACAGAAGAAACAAATAATATTGAAACCTATTTCTGAACAAGCCATCCGCAGTGGCGCAGTCAGGAATTTTGTTCGAGAGGGGTCAGTCACTGACGTCGTCAGAGTTCAATTGTAGCTATTTTGCACAAATATCATTTTGATACCACAACTCTGTTTCTAGTCTATTACACCAGGATACGACGTGAAATATCTTCTAGCAGTCGGCATCGAACAGCTGAAATTGATGTAAAACACCAACACAGCATCTAAGCAAGTTTGTTTCGGGGGGTGGGCATGGCCTCTTCGGCCTCATTGGGTTGCGCTGATGCCATCCCGGTACCTTGTGTAGCACAAGGACAGCGGTTCCCAAACTTTTCTAAGCGCGACCCAAATCTGAGTTTGGTGAACAGCTCGCTCCCCAAACCTCAAATAGCGTTTGAAAAAATAATGATTGTATGGATGGTTTTGGCAATAAGTTTCTAAGTTTCTTTTCAATATCAGCAATCTACTGTTTTCTCAAGCACCGCTACAGACAGACAACAGAGAAGCAGTGGTAACGTTGAAAATATGCAGCTCATGTTTGCATCGCCTCGGCGCGACCCATTTTTGACTCTTCGCGATCTTTGTTTGGGTCGCGACCCATACTTAAGTAACCACCGCACCAGGCGGTTGATAGTGAATGTTCAGCAGCGCGTGCAGTTGTTTGGACAAAAGCTGAAGTATGGATGATCTGCACGCAACATGAGTGAGAGCCACATATTGTTTCCGCTTCGAAAAAGAAAACGTTGGCTAGAACAAAGTTTTTTTAATGTTTTGAATACAATTTCAGTGAGAAAAGTTCTTCCACTAAAATCTGATGCTCACCCAAATTTTCAAATCTGGCTATGGGTCTGGCTTAATAACCTGCGCAGCATTTCTTACCGATCGTATGATATGATGGTGTAATTTTTGCTTTGTAGAGTTACTAAATTACGGTTGTTGACCAAGAAACCAAATGTATGCTTTTCATTGCAGGGTGTATTCATTTTCTTCTTTTACTGCATTTTGAATACTGAAGTTCGAAGCGTGCTAGTCACATATGTAAGAAAACGATTCGGTTCACGCCAAGGGGTAAGCTTACAAATGACACTTCATTGTGCTGCGATTTCATCAACTGGGCGGCTCTTTTTGATAAGTTTCACACAGAGATATCTTGTAACGTTTATTAAAAAGACCAGAAAACTTGATGGAATTTTGCGATAGCACTTTGTAGATAGCAGTTTGTAGTATAGTAAAATTTTACAACTTGTTTCAATTAAGGGACATGCAGGTGTCAACGACAAGCGAACAATAAACAAGAAATGGACAGCTTGTATTCGGTATAGTTTAAAGAAACCAAGACGACAGAAAACAAATACCGATATTTACCCAGATATTTCAAGTCATTATACTTATTTAATCACCGATATGAACTAACCTTAGGAGGAGCGATGGGAAGAAGCTGTCAATTTCATCGACTTCATACACTCCAGTTGCAAGGCGTGGAGCACCATCAATAAACATATTGGAAACTGGAAGGTATGGACGCTGCTCTCGGCTGTGCCCCGTCTTAGCAAACTCCATCACCTAATTCTTGAAGAACGAGGCACACAAGACCGGGAGCTGCGAGTGCACCAGGCTCACCAACAAGGAGCTGTCCGACCTATGAAAGGTCCCAACACCTGAGGTAAACAGTACCTCAGGTTTCTTCGTGCTAAAGGAGCTTGCTGGCGCCCTCAGGCGCCTGAGACCAAGAAAGTCTCTGGGTCTGGATTCCATCTTGCCAGAGTTTATACTCCGCGCTAGGTTGACTCTCAAATCTAGATTTTGCGATTTCCTCATTTCCTGCGTGCGCCAACTCAAAATTCCAATAATCTGGAGAAAAGCACTAATAGTTGCGATCCCTGAGCCGGAAAAGCCATTGGAGGACCCAAAGACCTTTCGCCCTATATCTCTGTTGTATGTCCCCTTCAAGATCCTCGAGAGACTCATCTACGCTCGTGTCGAACCAATCATCAACCCATTGCTCCCGCAGGAACAGGCGGGCATTCGACACGGAAAGTCGACCGCAGGTTACCGTAGGTTACCCTGCTGTCACAGGACGAGGATAGCTTTTCGGCTAAGAAGAAGGCTGGAGCTATGTTTGTCGACCTCACAGCAACCTACGACACTGTTTGACATCGCGGCCTCACCTGCAAGTTGTTGCGATTGCTACCTACCAGACACATGGTTCGCATGATCATGGAGATGGTTGGCTATTGCAGCTTCACCCTTACCACCGGCAACAGCAAACGGAGCAGGTTACGACACCTTAAAAACGGCGTCCCACAAGGATCGGTCCAGGCATTTCTCTTCAACATCTACTGTATATCTCTCATCTGCGAACTACCATCTCCAGTAAGTATGCATATGCTGACGACCGAGAAATCATGTATGCTGATGGAGACTGGAAGTTAGTGGAAGAGGTGCTGAGGAAGGACATGACAACCGCAGATGAATATCTTCAAACTTGGAAGCTAAAGCTCAGCGCTAAAAAACGGTGTCGGCAGTCTTCCACCTCAACAACAAGGAAACTAAACGTGAGCCAAAAGTCAATCACAACCGGAGCAGGACTTTTCGGTCTGGCCGTTTTGTTCACGGGACATTTCGCTCCTGGCCGGTTCGGTCTGGGACATTTCGGTCATGACTTTTATGTACATAAACAACTGATTAGCCTACATTTGTTTATTGAAATGATTATGTAGGCAGGCGAAATGTCACGCTAACTGGTGTTATATCAACCCTTTTGAGGAGTCATGATTGCGATTAAAACTGAATTGCAATCATGAATTATTTGTATTTAATTGCAAAATGTCGATAATGATTTAATTTGCTTGCTGATGATAATGAAAATCATATGTTGATTAACTATTGGATCTAGGATCATGCTTGTGGTTTTTTTAAATGAAACCTTTTGTTGATTTAAGTGCGTTTGCATTAAAAAGTGAGCATGCAAGATTTTTGCAAGATTTCATAGTCTGACCGAAATGTCTCGAGACTGAAACGACCAAGACCGAAACGTCCCGTGACCGAATCGGCCAGACCGAAAGGGCTCAGACCGAAATGGCTCAGATCGAATCGACCAGACCGAAAAGTCGCGGACCCACCACAACAACGAAACCTAGCCCTGCTGCTCCTAACTAAACACCTCGGAGTAATGTTGGACAGGTCGCTCACGTATCGCCGACACCTCGAGTCACTTCGCAAAAAGTTGACATCATGTGTCGCACTCTTGAGGCGGCTTGGTGGCTCTGGCTGGGGTGCTGGAGCAACAACGTTGCGCATAGCCACCGTAGACCTGGTCCACTGAACCACAGAGTACTGCGCTCCTGTCCAGTGCCGCAGTGCTCATACCCACCTGACTGACCCTGCCATCAACGACGCCTTGCGAATTGTGACTGGATGCCTGCGTCCTACCCCAGCGGACAACCTCCTATTCTCGCAGGCATCCAACCTGCTGAGCTTCGTCGCAAAGGAGCCGCGTTGTCTCTAGCACGCTGTGCCATGGAGCCTGGGCACCTGTTCCACTCAGCGCTCACCTGTCCACCGAGTGCGAATGCACGGCGTCTCAAATCAAGACACCCATTTGTACCAGCCGCACAACAACTCATCAGTTCATCTGACAACAACATACGTGCGGCGCTCTGGGCGGATCACCGATGGAATGGGGAGTGGTTGGATAACACTACGAGACTCTGCACTTTCATCTCCAACACCAGCACCCACCCCCCTGGAATGACTCTTTCGAGAACAGCGTGGGTTCGGCTTGACTGCCTACACACCGGTGTCGGACGTTTCCGCTCCTGCTTGCACAAATGGGATACGGCCTCCTCTGTGAGTGTGGCGCAGAAGAACAAACCGCCGAACATGTTGTCCTCCAATGTCCAATCCATCGACTTCCCCATGCACTGCACGGCCTGACGGTTCTGGATGATACGACAACCGAATGGCTGCTCAACACCTGCTCCGAGATCTAGTGCGGCCTAGGACGAAGAAGTAGTCTTGTTTGGGATTTAATGTACAAAAGCTTATGCAGTTGTTGGAGTTTTGTTGACAAAGTCGAAACCTAAATTTAAGACGTGTGAAAGCTTTTGCCCCTTCAGAAAGTAATAAAT
>Ga0210059_1006140_pt1 | contig 19291 bp, 9 predicted proteins | sample Ectturendosymbi2_FD_188042 | JGI IMG/M metagenome (GOLD analysis project Ga0210059, IMG submission 188042) | Ecteinascidia turbinata endosymbiont from Florida, USA - Sample 2 (SPAdes) (version 2) | ecosystem: Host-associated > Tunicates > Ascidians > Unclassified | place: Key West, Florida... | reverse complement strand
GCCGCATATACTGTACCGGTGTCTATATGGGTTTTAGGTATCTGGGTGGGCACGAAAATTAAAGTATGGTTACTGGTAAATGTTCTTGAATTCGCGTATAACGGTATTCGCGTTAAACGGCATTCGCCGGTTGCGAATGCCGTATGATGCAGAACTTGCGATAAATTCTACACCGTATCCTTAGCTTATCACAAAAAACAGACGAAGCTGAAAAAATAAAAAAAAATGTAAAAAAGAAAAATGTAAGCCACCCTTGAATGTAAGCCGCCCTTGCATTTAAGCCGCAAACATGATGAAAAAAAAAACTTAATAAGCCGCGGCTTACAATCGAGTAAATACGGTACTTGCAACTGTGACTTACAAGACACAGATGAGAAACTACACAGATATTATGGCCTTGCAATGCAAAGATTGTGGTGACAAAACAATGCTAAAATGCAAAGAATAGCCTAAACATGACAGTATACTCTAACATGATAGCAGGTTGCTAATTCAGAAATTTTCTTTTGAGTGTTTTTCGGGAGTAGCTACTGCCAGCAACCTCTCTCTAAGCACCAGCAATAGTCTGTCAACATGTTGGTGTTCCAGCATCCCTGGTATCTTTTCTATTGTTTTTATATCTTGATGGAAGGACTCTTCTTGCTCTTCAATCATTGCTTCTAAGTTTTCAGGAAAATAGTTTACATGACTATGAAGAAAATGGAACCTTCACACTCATATTGCATCCTAATTTTTCGTAAGAATTTAACAGCTGTTTTAAAAGGTCATAATAGTTAAGAGCTTTAAAATATCCAAGGAAGCTTTTGACAACTGCTGTAAGTGGCCGCCAAGCATTTTTACAAGGGTTGTCAAGGTAAGTGGAAAATATTTGTCCTGCATTTAAACGTCATATCTGGGAGCCATAAAAAAATCCAACCCTCAACTTTTCAGTGCTCAGCGCAGGGAACTTTTCACACAGCAGTCACTTTTACCTATTTAAAGCTTTTGCAAACTGTTTTCATACTTTGATATGGAAAGGAGGAAGTAACACCTCGTTTGGATTAATCAAAGCAAAGTGCATGATCAGGATTTTTCAAGGCGTTTCAGGGACCTGATTCGGGTCCCTAGAATCAGGGAAAATTATCATCAGGTCCCTAGAATCAGGAAATCGGGTCCCTACAGGTCCATACTGGGTACCTAACATTTTCCTTAAAAAACCCTAACCCTAATCCTTGTATAATATTTCTTTTACCAACCAAAAGTCTTTCTCTCTTTGGTCAACTTCCCTAGTCCAATGCTCTTGGCAAGCCCTGCTGTCCCACAGACATAAGAAATATGGAAAGTTTGTGTATCCACTTTGTTGCCCAAGCAATATGCACAAATCCTTCTACTTTACTGCAAATCATCCAGTCATGGTCATCAACTATGGTAGCAGGCACAGACTATTCTGATATAGGATTTTATTGTAGTTACCGCATATAACAGGCTATCACTAACTCACTCCTTATGGGCTTATGCAGTTCAACAACAGCTGATAAAGCATTTCAGCATTTAGAAGCACAACTGGTGATTACAAAATCTGTTTTCAAATTAAAAATGGTGGGAGATAACTGTTGAAACTTTTGGTGTTTTGGTGAGGTTTTTCAATGATTTGCGAAAAACTGCAAAACGTATGCCCTGTAGTGGCTAATCCTGACCAGATGGACAAAAATGGATACAAATTTTGGACTCAGTGCCCCCCAAAACCGTTACAAACTTCAAGTCACCAAAAATCCTGTATATTGGTATTATCGACTTTTTGTTTTCAGACCATAGCTTTTGTCTGAACCAGAAATGCCAGAAAGTTGATCAAAGGCTCAAAAGACTCAGATTCTACTCTAGTTTCCAACGAAAACTTCTTTTTAGCAGTTGGGCCCTAGGCCAGGTAATATGAGCCAAAATAGCCAAAACCTACCTCACTTATGTCACTCACAAAAAACTCGAAACCCAAAACAAAAATTTTTTTTTCATTGCAGACTCGAAACCTAGCTGAGTCTTTTAAGGGTTTGAACAGGTCTTTTACACAATCGACTGGCGAGCTATGTAGTTCCAAACTGGTACGAAAATAGCATTTTCAAAGTATGACATATACCTCGGCAGCAGAAGTGTTAACAAGCATTGTTGCTGTCACTAGGATTAGCATGGTAACTGTCATGCAGTAGACACACTTCACAAAGGTTCTTCTGTTAACCCAAATGTTCTATATAGCTGATGGCAACGCTGTGGTTTGTTAGTTTAGTATTGAGTTGTCACATTGCTTCCATGCGAAAAGTTTTGTATTTGTGTGGTGGAAATCAAAGGATCCAGGACACTGGCATTCAGTTGCAATCAGGAATAAATTTTCACTGTCCCTGTAATAGACTTGCTTTCCAATATTGCTTCAATTTTGTTGAAAAAAATTCAGCTAAACAATGCAACAAAACCAAAATTAGCAAATTGTTGATTGGATAGTATTCCATCCGAAATCTAATTATTTCACACACCTAATGTTACTACATAGCAATCTTAAGTAGAGGTCAACCGATATGGCTTTCTGGGGCCGATATCGATATATAAGTTGTTCATGGACCGATAGCTGATACTGATAACCAATATTTCCAAAATTTTTATATCTTGTTTTCTGCTTCATTATCAAAAATATAATCTATTCTATGCCTTACCTTTTTTCAAACACTACAAAAATCAAGATTTATGAGCTAAAATTTTTTAAATTGCAGCAATTTCAATATTTTGCTATGATTTTTCATCAATCTGATTAATGATGATGCTTTTGTTTCAGCTGCGATGGCCGATGCGTGCTTCAGGATTCATCTTGTCCGCTTGTTCATGAAAACGCATCTGATAGTGTTGCTGCAAGATTACTGTTTTAACTTGGTTTGTTGAGCTTTCTAGCACAAGTTGTGTTGATGCATGAGGAATATAACAGCATTTCTTCAACACCTACTGCAGCTAACAAAATCGGCTGTTTTGGTCGATACCGATATATCACTGAAACCCAAATATCAGCCTGATATATCAGCCAGGCTGATAAATCAGTCTATCTCTAATCTTATCTAACTGCTTTTTAAAAAAACTGGTTAGAAATTGGAATTTGCACTTAAACCTTATTGACTACGTCAACCTATGCATAACAATGAGCAAGCTGTGAGATCAAACACAAACATACAAACTGTCTCCAAAAAATTTTTTTCTACACCAGGGGTGGAGAACCTACAGCCCACAGCCAAAATGCAGCCAGCATGAACATCTGATATGGCCCGCATCAGAATTTTTATTACCCAATTTAGACAACAAAAATCGCGTCAAAACGAAGCTCTATGATAAGCAGGTACTTTGACAGTAAGCCTTCTATCCCTTGATAGCACATCATAAGAAGCCTCTATCAATCGTAGTAAGATAAAGGTAGAATATTAGGTACAATTTATTGTCATTTGCGACCCGACATAGCAAATCCACAATTTATGCGGCCCATAATAGTTAATAGGTTCCCCACCCCTGTTCTACAGGCTTATTTCCCTTTCATCGTGAGTGCGTGAATACATAAACTCTTATACTAAGGGGCATAGGGGATCAAATCTAAAAATGCAGACATGCTCAACAATACCATGTCAACTAAAGAAACTGTAGGCTTTGCTGAAACGTTACCTAGATAAGCAACGAACAAACGAAGTACTGTTCTCAATTATGACTAAAGTTGCCAAGTTTTTTTTTTATTTTCCTTGATACAATCTCTATGTAATACGTGTGAAAGTAATTACAAATTAGTACATCACAATTACTTGAATTGACATTTATAATTTAATTAGAGTAGATAAATCAGGATTGGATTCAGCTGGGAAAATTATACTACCTTTTTAATTGTGCTTTTACACACACTATATATTTTTAACAGCAGTACACACACTGGGATGCATATTAATCAGCCAACCCTTTTAGGTATACATGTTGATTATAGTTTCAATATCTATCACTCTAAAGAAGTTACCTTGAATACGTTAGAACGGTGGTTCTTAACTGGAGGGCATGCCTACCCAGGGGGGAGGAGGCAATAAAGCTCCAAGGGGGACATGAACTTCCGTTTGTGCTCTACAACATGGAAAGTTTAATCAATAAATTTAACAGTAATTACATTTGCTTTTACAATGTATTTGAAATCATGGGGTTGGAAACAAAGGACAATTACTTAAGGGAGGAATGGTAGAGAAAATGTTAAGAACCACCAGGCTACAAGAACACAACAGAACTGGACAATTTCTGGGTAATGATAATATCAGTAACAAGTAGCAGAAAGAACTATATAGCAATGACATTGTGTAAAACAGACACTTGTATAAACATAGCAAAAAGATCTGGATCAGAATGTATGGCTTCACACAGAATTGATAAGAGCCAGTTTCTAATGAGACATTTCTTACCTGTTCATCTCGCTTTTGCTTGCGTAGCTGAATACCTTCTTCTTCTCTTTTCCTACGTAGCTCTTCTTGGTCTTTGGCTTTATTTTTGTAGTTCTTCATTCTTTCCTTTGATGCCATTTTTATTTAATGAGCTTTTCTCATGGAAGGTTAAAAAACTTCAGTATAATATTCTGTCAATACTATGCCAAACTCAACTGAAGAAAAAAACAAAAGTTCGATAAAATCACATAAATTGTTTTTACTTCACTTAAGCATGAATAACACCTTCACTGCCAGTAGTTTTGGGAAAAATCCCCAGTTTATAGTGTGTTTCAGCAACTCCAAAAATTGCTAGGCTATTGCACTGGAGCGCTGTTCAAACCCTCAAGACTCAGCAAGTCAAAATAATTAATTAACCCTATAATTAGACAATTATTTACTTTGTTTTCCGGCTTTAACTTTTGAACCAGAAACGCTATAAAGCCAATCGAAGGCTTAAAGACTCGGATTCTAGCCTAGTTTCCCATTAAAATTTGAGCGAAATACTTCCTTCTTGCAGTTGGGCCTTGGGCCAGGTAACCTGAGCCAAAATGGCCAAAAACCTACCCCACTTATGACGTTGCTAACAAAAATCCTGAAACCCTAAAAAAATTTTTACGTTGTAGACTCAAGGACTTGACGCATCTTTTGAAGATTTGAACAGCTCTCTAGCACAATTGACTAGCGAGTTATGGAGTTGCAAAGTGGTGCGAAAGTAACAGCTCATGCAGGATTTCTATGTACCATATATTCGTACACCAGTAGCAAATGTGTTAAGAAGCTAGGCAGCAGACTATAATAAAATGGTTTTATAAGGAGATATATACAAGCTGGAACTAAATGCAAGTACCAACAAAAGACATATATACATGCTTTTTGTAACAGCAACACACTTTTGCTAAACACACACCTAGTTAATTACATAAAAAGCTGGAAAACTTCGCTTAACAAGAACACTTACTTTTGAAACACATTCTTTTGGCAGCTCTTAGCCGCCACTGAATGCAAACCAAGGTTCGCTTATACCAGAACAAGAACGTGATTACACCACACAGAGCAGAGGTGTGTAACCTAAATGCAGCCCACATGAACATTTGACATGGCCCACATCAGAATTTTCATTACACAAGTTAGAGTACAATATCAAAACGAAGTACCATGATTAGCAGGTACTAAGGTAGCAAGACAAGAAAAGTAACTTTTCCTTGATAAAGGCAGAATTTTTTGATTTCGCAGCCCATCAGCAATAATGCACAATCAATGCAGCCTGTGATAGTCAAAAAACTAAATCCATGGTGGTCACAAGTTGCTTGATCATTGGTGAAGTACGCTAAGCTTTATTTTTCTAGTTGCATGCACAAAACGTCATCACGAGGACAACCAAAAGTCAACTAAGACAAAATTTTTCTGCCTTTTTCAAAGTTTATGAAACATCCACAAACCAAATTTCACGCTGATGCCATGAGTGACTCTGAAGTTATTTCATCATGAAAAAGTCAAAATGTATCGTTAGGTCAAAATTCCTTGCAGCACAATTTTTTCTCTTGATAAACACTTTATTTAAGCTACAACAACAGATATTGACAATGCTTTTATAACTTTAGTTGAAATTCTTACTTTTTGCGACATAATGAAGTATAACAATTAACAATGTAAAACCTTCTTAGAAACATCAGATTTGTTGACACTGGATATTTATCTTGTATGTTTGGATTGATTTTTGTCTATGGTTTGTTACTTCTAGTTTCATTTGGGTCTTTCACACTTTTGATTTTTGTTTCATTTCAACAGAAAAGATTTGCCACCTATCAGTTTGATTTCTGATATAGGTTTTGTCTTCCGCGTTTCAATTGCAAACACAGGAAATTGATAAGTCAACATAAGTCAAAATTTGAAGTTTTTAGGTGAAGAAATCAGTTGCCCTGGTGATCACTGAAATTTTTGCACTTAGACTAGGGGCTAGTAATTTCTATAATTGCAGGTCTACACCTTACATGCTATGGTGATCAACTGGTCTCACCCACATGTGGCACTGTTTAGAATACTTGTCATGATCTGAAGCTGTTGATTTATAGCATCATACTACTAAAGTTGAAGATGAGAAGCACAAAAGATATATAAATATACAAATTGTGAATACAGAAGTGAATCAAACAAAATGTTAATTTTCTTTTATGCGCTGTTCCATTGTACTACACAGTAAGAAAAAATATGAATAATGTAATCCTAAACAACAACAGTTCAAAAGCAAAAGTGAACTGAGCTTGCAAATGAGCATGATGATATGAAATACCTTAAAAATAGTTAGCTTTGGCTAGTGGCTAAACATATACTTTTGAGAAACTTTGACAAGGACACTTATTGCCAACATCAATCTGGAAAATTTTGTGAGGGCACATACTGGTTAATCATTGTAATGTGTATTGTTGAAACAGACACAGCCTATGCCATTTGGAATCCAAGATGTTTTTGCTTTGCTTCTTTTGCAGGTGACATAATTAATAGCATAGGCTAACTCAGTAAGCTAAAATATGCTGTGATTGTCAAATTAGGCCTACTGCAAGTTCAAGCAGAAAACAGCAACAGCTGAGATGAAGCTATCTCAGTAGTTGGCTAGGGTTAGAACTTGGGAAGAAGGTTTGCTGAAACTGATTTCTAAGAGACTAGCACCCAATGTTGGTGGAAAGCTACAGTTTCAAATGTCTCACATAATTGATATTTATGCTCATAGCTTGCTGCCATCAGTGACTTGCTATTCATGGTTAACACGAATAACAAGTGGTTAAACTCAACCTTTCAGGATTTTTTCTATTCATGGTTAAGCCTGTGCAAGCCAAAATTTTGGCGCAAGGATTTTCCCCAACACTTTCAACCATAACTCGCCAGCCGATTGAGCTAGAGAGCTGTGGAAAATAGCCTCACAAGATCCAGTTAGGCTAGTACATTCAATTAAAGAGAGTTATTGGAGGTTTTGGATTTGAGGTTGTTTGGGGAATGACATATTAAGTGGGAGTATAGGTCAGATTGTTTGGCCAAGGTTACCTGAGCCAGGGCTCCAAGCCCTAGGGGTAATTCTTTGTTTGTTTGTTTAAAGAAACTAGACTGAAATCCATATCTTTTGAGCCCATGATTGGTTTTCTAGCGTTTGTGGTTAGAAAATTATGGCCTTGAAAGAACAAACAAATAAACATAGGAATTCAATTAATTAATTAAAGATTTTTGTCATAACGCTAGGAAGTCAAACCTTTCAGGATTTTACAGTTTTGCATGAGCAGCAAAATCTAACTCCCCTCCTATCTGAAACTATTAAGTTCCTCAATAATTCTTTATGTGAATTTTTTTCAGCAAGATTTCAGACAATTTTTATTTATTAATCGCTGTTATCATGATTATGTAGCTTCCAACTATGACTAGCAGTGATTGTGACACATCTAGCTCTTTTTACTGACAACATTGAAACATTCAGTTCGGTAATGACAGCTTGATAGTTTTTTAGTCTGGTAATACGTTTGGTGTATTTTCATCTACAGTCCTCACGTTTTCCTTAATTCTAGAAGCATTAACGTACATGTCTGAAACTGCAAAAGTCTTCCTTAAGTTTTCTATTACTTCGTCTGTAAGCTTATTGCTAGCAAATTTACAGGAATAAAGATGCATACTTGATGCATAATCAATTTTTTAGTAAAATGCATCTTGAGCAGATTTGTTTGATTTTGTCCATGTGGTACTTCGTCATTTTGAATGTGGATACATGCATCAGAATCCTTACAGTTATAAAAGCATACCATGGCCAGCAGATTCTTTGAATGCCCTACCTTACTTGAACATTGTATAAGATGCAACCATATTCAATAATCCCTTCTGAAATAGCATATTTTTTTCTAGAAACCTACCATATACAATCATACGTATACATTAAACATCACGCTGCACCTTTTTTATTTGATCTATTTCAGAAGTAAACTGATTTTCATTCTATTTGTGGGTGGTAACTCAACACTTTTGCTGTGTTGTGCTGACTTTTTTATCATGTCTGTAGTGTAATTTGAATGTAAGAACTGTTAAGCGTAGGGACTGAGTTTGAAGGTTTTCTAAGGATGCAAAATTTATGACATCACAATCCATATATATTGATTATGATTTCATCATACATACCAGGATACAGTGTGAATAATTTTGTTATAGCAAATAATGGAAAGCTTCAATAAAATATTGAAAAGTAGATGAGGATGCAAATGAACGAACGTCAAGAATAAGCAGGCATGCAGAACAACTATCAAAAATTGTGGGCATGGCTTACACACCTGTGTTGGCAGGCATTATACTCCTGTTGGGTTTTCAAAAAATGCAGTTGCACCACATACAAATAGTTCAGTTTTATTAACCATTTTCGAATATACATCGGAAGAAATTGGTAGTGCTACTGAAAATGGAAGCAGGCTAGAGCTATTCTATACTCTTGGACTTTTTACTTCCAGGCAGAGAACAGCTAAACCATGCTTATACAACAAAAGTAGCATGGTTCATTGCAAAGTTCATTGCTGTGTAAATGCATAATTAAAGAAGTGGGATTGGGACATACCAGTCTCAGATGCCTAATGTATCTGTCCCACTGACATGTTTTCTCTACCTGTTGTACGTGTATCATGTTTCTTCCCATAAAAAGTTTTGTGAAACATCTATGATATGAATACCTTTTATTCATTAACATAGCATATGGCATGGTAATCTATAAAATTGAGTATTTGCAACCAAGTTGTGCCACAGAAGCTGGGAACTTCAATCAAATAAAAACAATCATTTTTCCAGGTTGAATAAAAACAATGAAATTTTGCCATTATAATGAATCACCAAAACCTGATGCTTGAAGGAACAAGGATAAAAAGCTGAGATAATTTAAGTATACTGCTAAAGTTACTTATTGTCTTTATAATTGTTTTAGGCAACCAAACATATGTTATCCAGTGACTAAAGATATTTGTTTTATCTAATAAAGCTATGCCTAGAAACTATTCTGAGCTAAAAATGAGCACTATGACTCATGAAAATGTCTTGAAGTTGAAAATGAAATTACAGTTCTTATGATGATAAACAGGAACATGAATTTCTGCCCGAAGTTATTTTGTGATTGATAATCATGAGGCAGAAATTATAACTAAACATTATTATGTGACCAGTTCCACAAAACATCAAGTGTGTTCAAATGTACTGTTAGATTTTATCTGGGCATTCAGAAACACATCAAGAAAATTTACAGCAATCTGAAACTATTTCCTTGTGGCTTTATCATAACTTGCAGTTTGCATGCCATAGAACCTACAACTCATAAAAAAAAATGAAAAGACGCTGACAAATGGTTTAAATAATAATGCTTTATGCCTGTGTGTGATTTCGTATTATAAGTTTCCAATAATCTCCCACCATTTACCCAGGCACAAACCTTTTGAAAAAAGTCTATTTCAAAAATTAGTTGTCCAAGGAATTTTTTAACCCAGGAGATATCAAAATTGAATTTTAATAGGTCGAAAACAGTAAGCTATATCATGTGAACTACAACTTATATGAAGATTAACATTTAAAAATAAGGTTATGCAAGTGTAGTGAAAGCAATTAGTGAAAGAGCATAAAACTAAATTCAAGAGGTTTCATTGGAACATAATTTTTGTTTTTAGCTCATACAAATGGAATGAAAATGTGGACTATTTTATAACAGGAATCAGGTGTTAAGCCTGGTATGTATATCTAGTCTCAAACGCAGGTGGGTTGTATTTTTTTAAACTGGGTTTTTTCAACCCTGGGTTTGGCTGATACCGATTAATCAGTGAAACCCAAATATTGGCCGGCCAATATATCAGTCTATTTCTAGACTAAACTTACATGTGCGCTAAGTTAATTCAAAGCTACTGCTGCAATTTTTGGATATCTCTGGCACTGTCCATCCATACTTGCAATGGACAAACATTGCTATTACACTTTCGCTCATTGAAGTATGTGGCCACCATCCATTTTGCTTTGGCATATGGATCTTCTTCTGATTGAGATAACTTGTCTGAGCATCTGCTTACCCCATTGAAAAACACGAAGTATTAGCCTTGGTAGAACCACTCTGTTTTTATCAGATCAATGTTTTTTTCATGTGATCCCTTCCAATAGGAGACTCAAGAATCAAAAAAGGAAAAACTTCCTTTTTTTGCTTTTGTCATTGCTTCCATTGTTTAAGAACTGTGCCATGATCAGCTTCTTGTCATGAAAAAAAAATCCTTTTTGTTTGAATCTTGGATTCGGCAAAGTTGCAATCACATGCTGCTGACTTTTTTTAATACTAATGAAATGTTGTCTAACACCCCTCCACAAAAATATCAATTAATGTTCTGCTGAAGCACCTCCTTTAGTTTAACCACTCCTTTGCAATCAGTCTCTTCCAAAGTGATCATAATAGATTTTGCACTTGGTATTGCCTCAGAAATGTAAGATCTTTTTTACAAAAATCTATGACGTCGGCAAAGATTTTTAGTAATGCCACAACAGTTTACAAAATTGTGCCCATTCACCACTTTTAACTTTTAAGCATTTTAATCCCAAACTCTTCAAACTTTATGTAGGCCAGAATAATTGTTTTATGTAGCATATATCTTTCAAGAATTAGATACTGTATATGCTGTTCCAGCATGTTTCTTGATCTAGAACATGGTTGGCCAAACCTGCTCTATGTATGAGTCGCATGTCATACAACCCAGTTACAAAGAGTCGCAACATAAAAAATCTAAGAATTTATTTGTAATCTACGCTTATGTGACATCATAATTCTTTTTGGAATGATTTGCAATAGTAATACTGTACAGCACGCTAGCTACCACAGTACCAGTTTATAATATTTCTAAACTTTGCAATATAAATAAAGAATAAAGAACAAACAAGTTTTTGAAAAGCTCAAAGGGCTGCATGCAAAGGTTCGAAAAGCCACAGTTTGGCCACCCCTGATCTATAATCAAAGTGTGCCACGGCGTTCCCCTTTTTTCTTGAGCTTTTATCAACACTGATTTGGCTTTGGTAGTGTGACAAAACCTATGAACAATTCTTCATATTTTTTAAGCAATGTTGCCACCGATTTCTGCTTTTTTAAGCTATTTGTCACAATAAGATGCAAGCCATGCAGAAAACACCAAACTATTCAAAAGGTAGCAAACTATTAAAAATGCTTCTTTGGATGGTTGTAGTGTTTATTTGGTGGTTTGGGATTCATTTATATAATGTTTTATAATGTACATATATTTTTTAAAATACAAACCCGTTGCCATTGTAAACAAACATGATGGGGCATGCAGAATAATAGCCAATACCTGACATATTTTGTAACTGATTGGGCAATTGTCGCCCCGCACTGAAAATGTTAAAACATTTATCTCAAAGAGTTTCTCTAGAATTTTGAAAAACATCAACCACTTTCTCAACTGCTACCAACAGAAAAGACTGTTCAGTTTTTAAAGTCTCCCAAAACAACAGCAAGGTGAAAAAATGTGATTATTAGTTCACCACCTTTCAATCTGGTACTGGTAGACTTTAATTCCATTGCATACTGTAGACCAGCGGTGGGCAATTAGTGGCCCGTCACAGCGTTTTCAGTGGCCTACGGAAGCAGTTAAGGAAATCCTTTTAATCAGAAAATTCCTCCCATTTAAAGAAACATCAGTGCTGAGGCTAACTTGAACTGAGACTTGCTTCTATTTCCATTAGAAGGTACGGCCCTCTGCTGAACGCGGCCTTCTCAAAGTGGCCACCAAGATAAAGTAATTACCCACCCTTGCTGTAGGTGATTGCCAACATGTGTTAATAGAAAATCCTCTCATTATGAATCATGGATCCTGTGAGACCTTGTTATGGACCAACAGACACCAAAAATTAGCTCCACTGTGAACCAAACCACAGAAAAAGCACAAGATGACAAAAAGCTTAGCTAAACAGTGTTGTTGTCAAAAACAATGTTGTTTAGTCATAAGAGTATAACTTGTTCCAAACTCCATGAAATGTTGGTGCTTGCCATTGACCAAGTGTATTCAAAACGGTAAAAAGCATGCAAAATATAAGAGTTCTTATGGAAAAGCTGACACAAAGGTAGCAATTTATGTCCTCAGCCCCAGCTAATTATTTTGATTATCCAGGTTAAAGGCAAGGGTCGGAGAAAAATTTCAATCCCTAGCCAAAGCCCCATGCATTCCCTAGGGCTAATGTGTGTGGGTATGAAGAACATTCAACATACAAATTTTCATAGCAAGAAAACAAGTACGAAAAAAGTCATTGTGTTTTACACAGCAATTGATTGCACATTACAGCCTGTAGTTGCAGACTACACAGAAGTATGACATACAGCAGTGGTGCTCAAACCGTGGCCCGCAAGGCCCTCTGGAGTGGCCTGTGAAGCAATTTTCATTGGAAAGAAAACTTAACACTTTAATCATTTAAGATAATTTTTTAGAGAATTTTTATTGAGATTATTAATTCTTGTGGCCCGTGAAGGGTTTCTGAAAGACAAATGTGGCCCACGAGCCAAAAGTTTGTGCACCACTGACGTACAGTCATACACCAATGTAGGTTTCAACCAGTGTATTAACTCTTGGTAGTTTGTCTTGAACATAGTCTGAGGTTTTTGACTTTTTTACATCATTTTGATTATTGTTTTACTTTCATTCAACAAAGCAGCTACAACCTTTTATTCACTCAGTTCTAAAGCATTACACAATCTGAAGTGTTCTAATGTGGTTTGTTTTCTATGTCATGATTTGATGTTTGTTCCTGGTTGTTCCCAAATAAACTGATATTGATACAGATCAAAGGTTGACAACCTGCAGCACGGATGCAATTTAAAGTGGCACACAGAAGCTCGAAGTTCTACATACCAATTTTGTTATGATTCATAAAAAGTATTATTGACCTTGACTTGTACAAAAATACGGATGTAATTGGTACATTGAATAATATGGAACCTTAAATCGACATGCATTTGCAAAAAGGTTGCCAACTCCTGCCCTATATTGCACACAAAAGGCAACATTATGAGCAAGATTGCTTCTAGCCAAATCATGTTTATTTGCAAGATATGAGCTTATTTTGAAAAAAATGGCTTAATTTATTACTAAAAGAACCTATTTTTAGTTGAACTAATTTATAAGTTCTGATGCCATATCAACACTTTAAAATGCATTTTTATCCACAACGTTTCATTCAAAAAACTAAACCAACAAACTGAAATAGAAAATTTCTGTTGGTAAAATATAACAAGCTTTCCTTCAAGACAAACACTGATTTCTGCTTTGAACTCCTAGTTATTGTGACTATTATTTGAAAATAATAGCTGAATATCCTTGCTCAGTAGGCAACATATATGCTCTGTTAACACTCAATGTTTCAGCCTTATTAAGAAGTTGTAACTTTGATAGATACTGTTATGTAGACTTAGTTGAAACATGCTATGGCTTCACTATGACATCTTATAACTTTTATTCATATACGCCATTTGTTGCACATGTTAATTGCAATTTTCACTGTATATTATTGATTGCCTAAAACCATCACAATTAAAAACCAGCTATCATGATTATTATAATGTAGTGTTGCAATGGCTTTCCCAATGCACTAATTTATAAAATGCATGAGGGGTGATGGGAGGCAGCGACGGACCAGGGGTCATTTAGGCTGCAGACCTCCCAAGGACGAAGCTACTTTTGGTGTAAAGGGAACAGTGTATAGTAGTTATTAAGTCTTTTGCTCTGGGTATAAAATTTAATATGCGACATGTAGTTATATGGCTTATTGAAGCAAGATGCATTATAAGCAAGGTCAAGCCACCAGAAAAAAATGGTTGAACGTTGTCACATTGAACAATTGCTATTTTTACATATTTAAGGTGTTCGTGAAAGCTAGAGGAAATGTGTCAAAAGATATAAACTAGTGCAGCACTGCAATGATGTCACAAGATTTAAGCAGGTTGAGAACCAGGCATCCAAACATACATTGCATACCAATGCTTGCATGTGAGTTGTTTCTCAGAGTAAAGGATTGAACTAGCAAATATTTTTATAACACTATGCCCTAACCCTCAACCCTAAATGTAAACCTGTGTCTGGTTTTCAAAACTTTTTAACAATATACATCGAAAGTGCTCCCAAAAAAATATTATGAAAACATATAGCCTAAACTGTTCTTATAACATCAAAAGTGGCATCTCTATTAGCGCAACCAAAGCAACCATGATAAGAACCAAACTGGCAACTCCTTACACAGCAGAAATAGACACTTCCCACTAGACCAGATTCAGCGTACCGATGATGTCATTAACTCAGCCTTATATGCTGCACAAAGCCAGATACAGTCATTCAGGCAAGTAACTTATGTAGTGACTAGTTTTAGGTAGTTTTCATTTTGCTGAGAGCAGCAAAAGCTCTGGTGGATATATTAGGCCATCCGAACCAGCGCAGAACTGCATTCACGTTTCTCCTGATATAATGCTGAGTTTGTGATACCAGCAGCACACCAAATATAGTCGAGGGGATGCATCTGTGGCTGCTATACGAGTGCTTGTCAGTTTGGCACTTACCATTGCTGCTTTTGCTTTCTTACATGGGAGCACTTATGTACTTTTTTCAAAAGTTTCTGTGAAGTTTTCAGTTTAGGGTTTGCATTTAGAGTTTAGGCTTAGCTTTGGGCTTTACAGTTTTACATCATCTGACAATGATCATGTGCTTATCCGAGCGCATTGTCCTCGTCACATGACATACTTCTGATGGCAAAATAAACCTTCCCTAAATTTTATTGTTAAACTTTTTTCTGTTCATTTTCATTTCCTATCACCCAAGAAACTAGCAATAAACCCCAAAATCAAAAATAACAAATGAAAGGGAATATGGCAAACATGAACAAAATAAGCCCAAGACATTTCAACCAACTGAGCAACACATGTTACATAAACACAAATGTTGTGTTTATTTTGTCAATAATGGCAAAAGCTCTGCTTGGACTTTCCTATTCGAACTGTATCCAGCTTCGTCCGCAACCCATTTACAAATACTCTGCTCATCAACTAAACTTTTGTTTTTCATGTACCATACACCTAATGGATTACTGTTTAATGCTAAACTTTTTGTAATCTACTTACACCTTTGTTTCTTCAACCTCATTTGGGAACACTATGTGCCTGGTGGGACATATATGCAACGATGGTACTGCATTATGGTCCATAGGCAATTCTATTACTTCTCCACGATTTGTGTGAATAAATATTGTTCTCTTCCCTTGCTACATGCTTTTGTTATGAAATGTCATGTTTATTGCATTGCTCTTTGCCTCATAACCCTTATTATTGTTTACGTCTCTCACACATGTGCATGCTTCACCTGCTCATCTATACTTCACCTGAGATATTGTGTAACACGCTCTTAGTCAAGCATTTGGAAAACATTCCAAGTTTGCTGATGATGCCTAGGAGGCCATTTTACAACTAAACAATGTTTGTTTGAGTAATGTGATAACACAATTTGAAAGCAACTTTTACATTCAAGATAAAGATATAGGAACCGGTGATAATCACTCAGTTACCTTAGCCAATATTACCATCCCCATCAAATTAGAACCATATTCACTTGTAATTGAAAAAGCAGAAATCTTCAGACGATTCATAGCTGATATTGTTTGGTTGTCTTTCAGGAGCGAAAATACGAAGGACATCAGTGACACTCTCGAAACTGCCTTCACATCAGCAAGCCTGCAGCTCATGTTCATACAGACAAGCAAAATGGAAGGTAATGGTTTGGTGGAACTCCTTGATGTACATCACTGCATTGCGCCAAACAAGAAATATGGATTCATTACCAAAGACTTTGTAAAAGCAACAGCTGAACATAGGTGTTTCATTTGTGGACTGTTGCATCACCCATGCTCAACATTCAAATCAATTGTTTTTGGGCAAGCCATCAGAATGCGAAGGCTGAACGAACACGATGAAGACTATCAGTCAGCTCTCGTACAACTTTGAAATAAAGCTTTGCGCTCTTGCATTTCCCAGAACATCGTGTAAGACATGATAACACTAACTGGAAAATTAGGCTCTATCTACCCAGAGCAAAAAACAATGCCAATAACATGGTTTGGGTAACGTCTTTTCCTTCATTATTGAAACTTATTCCAAAAGAAAAAACACTGAAACCAGATGCAATGATTATGTACAAATGGCCAGCAGCAATTTATTTGCACATGACAAATTATAGAACACTAGCACACAGGCATGTTGTGACTGCAGAGACTGGTTCATCTGCTCCATGTGGTCACTGCACGCTGTGTGGAAATTTTGGTCACCACAGAACATCGATGGTAAATTATACAGAAGTTTTATAAACACCACGTAGCGCTTTTCAACTCAAACAGAAACTTAATTGCACCAACTACAGCATTTATGTGGCTACTTGCACCATTTGCATTAAACAATATGTTGGGCAGACGTTAAATAAATTTTCCTCTTACTGGAACGCCCATTGTAGCATTTGGAAATCTTTTGAGTCAAAAGGCTACGTCAAAAGTTTTGATGCTACTGCTGATAATGATAAACCAGCTCTGTTAAAACATTTTTACAAATACCATGATTTGACAAAAAAACACCCATTTCTTGAGGCCAAAGCCTTGAAGCTTAATGTTATCTTTGTAGAACAACCCAAAGCTAGCTATCTCAAGGAGTGTGAAGATAAATGGTTTCACAAAATCAACGCCGAAATAAATATTAAAAAAGATTTTGCCCATACCAAGTACTTGTGTTTTTGGTCACTGCCTTTTTCATTGATATGTGATTTCTCGCTCTGCATTGTGACTTTGGCATTTTCTTATCCAATTGCTACAAGGATGTACTTCTTTCCCGATTCCTGACGCTGATATCATGCTGCACTTCATCACGAGTGATAGTTCAGCAATTTGCAGTGTGCAGTGAGGTCTACATTTAGAACACTTTGTGTGATAGCATGCTATTGACTTACAATTTTAATTCATTGCATTGCAGATTTTACCTTTTGTTTTGTGGAACTGAAGACGCTCATTTGAGCAAAATTACTTCCTGTTTTAATAAATTGTGGCCAGATTTTTGCGGAAGACTTCTGTGAGCCTTCATGTGGAACATTTCGATATGGAGCAAGCAATTATTCCCACAGCATGTATAATCCAACCTTTCAGGTGGCCAGGCAGATTCTGAAAAAACTCAGCTGAATGCTGGAGTAAGAAAACATGTTTTCTTTTTTATTTTGGTTGTGACCTGCTATTTTTTCAAATTCTGGCTTTGCCAACTGCACCACCCATTTATCTTGAGTTTGTGACACTAGTAGCAGATGAATCAGTATCTTGCGTTTGTGACACTAGTAGCAGAGTGAACATAGTTGAGTGCTAAGTGTTTATGCTCAGAAAAGTATATACTGTAAGTGCAACATCAGTTTTAGATTCTAGTATGTTTTGCGTGCATGAATTGTCTGTTGATTGCTGTTTCATTTTTTGTTGTTGTTTCTCTTTTTGCTGCCGCGGTCTCTTTGTTTCTTTTACAGGGACGATCCACCGAGAAGGTTCTTCTCCATCATATGCAGTATCATATGCCTTGGAGGATTTCTTCACCATCATGAAATGCTTCTGGGCAACTTGTGAAGCTTGTACACAACAGTGTGCCTGGCTCCTCAAGCAGCTGGTTTTTGCAGAAGTTGGAGATTTGACTTCTTGGCACAAAACTATGAACTGCTACAGAGCAACAATTGTCTGCTTGGATGCGAAAGGGTTATGGAAACCCGGGCAGAGTTTCATTTTAGCTGGGCTTACACTTTCTCTGCCATGCTCAGCTCCTTGCGGAACTGAGCAAACCACGATAGATACTGGTTGCAACCCAGCACTCCTGCGCAACTGTGTTGATATTCCAGCAGACTGCAATCTTTTCAAAACTATAACCTTATTAAATTCGCACTAATTCGGCCATCAACTTTAAACCACGACATAAATTTATGAAACTTTCGAGGGGCGCCCGATGACACAACCTGTTTTGCAGGTTTTTTTTGGTGTCCCAGCGCCTTAACTTAATTTTTGCATGAAATTGTTTAATGTTTGTGCCAATAAACTCTCTCTCTCCTGACACCAAAAAAAAATTCTACTCTATAGCTTTCAAATAAAATAAGAATCAACTTCATTATGAAGTATGAAGTTCATACCAGCTGACCTTTTTGAGTTATAAGCAATTAAAATATGGTCATGCATGCGCGCACACAAAAACTGTCTAACTTGACCTTGATTTACATAAGTTCAAAGGTCATAAGGAAAGTACCAGTGACTGATTTTTAATAAATACACCTTCTGACACATTCTCACAAATTTCCAGCTAAAAATAGTCACAGATAAAAAGATACAAGGGTTTTATGTCAGAGCACGAAATTCACAAAAATATATGCAAAATTTAAATGGGAACACTGCAAATTTCAACCAGCCATAACTTTGTCAATACTGGTCCGATGTCTTGAAATCAGAATGATGAGATCATTCTGTTTATGAAATTTCATGGATTTTGCTCATGGTCAGATACCGTTATTTTCCGGGGTATAAGTCTATCCTGGAGATAAGTCGACCTAAATTTCTGGGCTTAAAAACTAGACTTTCAGGCTATACTCGCCGTATAAGTCGACCCCCTTTCTTGGACAACTGGTTATGGAAAGATATGGATGCCGAGGACGATACTGCTGACGCCGAAGAAGAATGGGACCCATACGATGATGTGCTGACGGGACTTACAGATGCGGAAACGTTAGAACTGTTTAAATCGGACGATGAGGAAGATGAAT
>Ga0210059_1006138_pt1 | contig 19292 bp, 5 predicted proteins | sample Ectturendosymbi2_FD_188042 | JGI IMG/M metagenome (GOLD analysis project Ga0210059, IMG submission 188042) | Ecteinascidia turbinata endosymbiont from Florida, USA - Sample 2 (SPAdes) (version 2) | ecosystem: Host-associated > Tunicates > Ascidians > Unclassified | place: Key West, Florida... | reverse complement strand
CTGCGGGAAAGACGCGGAAGGGTGGACAGAAGCAGGGGAAGAAGCCGAAGGGCGAAAGTCGAAACAAATAATGCCTAGATCCGCACGGACTAGGGAGGCGCTTGTTTAGTCCAGTCGGTAAGGCGTTGGCAATTTGGCTAAAGATTAGATCTCTCAGTTCTCTCCGTGGGAATCATGATAGTTCGATTCCCGGCTTGAATTGGAACAGGCGGGCAAAAGTTCCTCTTCAATGCGCTTTTCTTGCGTGCAGTGTAAACAGGCGAACGGACACCAATCGCAGTCGCTCCTTTTCCGTACGAAAGTAAATTTGCGTGTAAACGCACCTTAATGGTTTTTAATAAAAATTTCTACTTTACAACGGCGTGCCGTGCATTTCACGCTTAACCCTTTTATTACTTTTTATCTGCAAGGGTATCATACTCCCTGCTAGCAGCATGATTACACAGCTATAAAAGCTATGGATAAGTCTATTATATTATATATCTACTCATTATAGCTTAGGGCAGTTCTGTTTAGATAGCTACACTACTACAGACCAGGTTGATCATTCTGACTAGAAAGTAAGACGTTGTGGCACTTAAGGTTTTTCTTACTGTACAACAGTGGTTCTCAAACATTTCGCTGAAGGGATCCAGACCTACGATTTGTTAGAGAGCCGCACTAAAAAATTTTAACACAAGTCAACTGACCGTTTTGTTTTTTTGCGCTAACGAAGCCTGTTACACAAAATATTAGAGGTGTTACTGAAAGACTGCTAAGAGCCGCACAAAGAATGCTGTGAAGCTGCACGCGGCTTTTAGAACAGTGTTTGAGAACCATTGTTCCACAAGTAGCACCTACCCTGCCAGCTTATGCCACAGACAGTACATCTTTGTGTGTTCATTTATTCAATTGTAATTATTCCAGCACAAGCAAACACTGATCCTACGAAATTACAATTTATTGCAAAAATGCAACATTTTGACATCGAACGATCAAAAATCATCTCCTGAAACCACTGTTGAATCACTTCCAACACCACTGTTCACAATTTTTAAATCTTTAGCCAGAGCTGACGTTTGGTGCAACTACTGCAACAAGAAATTAAAATTTTCAACTAAAGCAATTTCTAATTTGATCACACATTTGAAGAGATGTTCTCCCAGCATACATGAATACATAAATCTCAACAGTAAGCTTCATGAAAAATAAAAAGTTCATGAAGATGATTGGCAATTGGCAATCAGGTCCATTTGGCACCGTTACTCAAAAGGGAAAAAGCAGTTTTTGTGTACATGCTAAATGAGCCATTTTAATATTCTCCTATTAGCAACAATGGTATACAAGAATAGCTCCTCACCTACTTTGCGTATGTGTTTAGGTGCGTGGAAGGCTTGTGAAAATGGGCGTCCTTAATTCTATGAATATCTTCCTGCGGCAAGAAATTGAAAGGATGCAAAAAGTAATAACCCTTGTCCGCAATACACTGACTGACTTGAAGCTTGCAATCGAGGGAACTATAATTATGAGTGAGGTGCGTTTTGCAGTGTATTACTTTCGTAGTCGGTTGGTTGACATTAGATAGAAGGAAGCTCGTGGAAATTCTGGCACGCCGACTGATTGGCCCAATTCGCAACTGAACCACCTTCCTGTCTGCCGGGAACATGAGTGCAAACGATCGATGTACAACATGATCATAACTTCTCAATTCACGATTTTTTTATTAAATGCTATTCAGTCCCACCTGAATGTGAGCGTAACGTAATAAAACGCATATTGACTTCTGACATGTTAAAAAAAGTGTTACTGCGTTCGAAAAAAATATTTTATCGAAGTTTAGCTGTAATGTCGAATCTTCTACATTTTGTATCTGTATGTCGTCATACATTGGTGCAGTGTTTGCGTGCGTTTATTTTGTACTTTGCTTTTGTACTGATTCATAACTGGACTGCGCCGAGTTAAACTTGCCATGTCAAAATTCTGTTGAGTCGAAGGTAGCATAGGGGTGGATATTAGGGGAGGTGAACGAGGCGCTTGCCTCGAGCCCCCTTTTTTCAGAGATGATGTGGGACCCCTTAGAAAGTTTCGCACATAGTTTTTGCGTTGTTTTGTTAAAAAAGCTCATGACACGCTCTAAGGTCACATTTAATAAGTTCTGAGCCAAGTTATGTGTTTTTCAAAGCAGCAAAATTACAGTATGTGCAAATATTCCACAGGGGGCTCCTCAACAACTTTAATGTGTAGCTTTGGAGCCCGTTTCTGAGGGTTTGCCTCGGACCCCTAAATTCTAGTATCCACCCTAGGGTAGCATGAATACCGTTTAGTTTCATGTCAATCACTTGCTACCTTAAGTTAATGAAAATGTCGAGACTTGCGCTTAATTTTTTCGGCGCTTGAAAGCGCCAATTTTCCCGTGACTTAACCTGTTAAAAATATCCCTAATATCGGATCTATTAGCATTTTCTTCGCTTTTCAGAATCTTCGCGATGCGTTGGACAACCTTTTTGATGCCAAAGTTCCAACCCAGTGGCGTAAGCTCTCCTGGGAATCGTCGACCATCGGGTTCTGGTTTACAGAACTCGTAGAACGAAATACTCAATTGTTTCAGTGGATTTTTGAAGGACGGCCTACTTGTTTCTGGATGACTGGGTTCTTCAACTCCCAAGGTATGATAAATAGCTTCTGGTGGATATCCCAAGATTTTTTGCTGTCACAGATGTAATTAGTGGCGTAGGAGGGGGGAAGGGCCCGGGCGGCACCTTCAGGGGATGCCAATTTTTGGAGAAAAATTAATTTTTTGAAGCGGTTCAAAAGTTCCAACTCTTCATTATTTTTAAACAAAATTATAAAAGTTATAAATTATTTCGGTTTTTGTGTGTAGAAGTCCTCGACTGGTAGGCTAGCTAAAAACTAGAAAATGTTGCTGAGGAGTGAGCACATTGATTAAATGTTTACTCAAAAGTCTGGATCAAATCCAGTGTGCTATAGTACCCCAGTGTTTGTCTTGAAATCAAGGCTTTTTTCAACATACTTGCGCTGGGGGCCGGGGGCAGTTGTCGTCCAGTCTCTACACTTTCCTCTACAACCAAAACTATCTCCCCTCGCCAGTCAAAAGTCCTTTGAACAAAGAACAGAAATGACATTCGACCGCAGACTAGTAAACATGCTTGTCTGATAGTTCGAATTTTATATTGCCCATACACTCAAAATCCGATAAAAAAAACTGCACGAAATCACTGTAAATAGTCAGGGCTAGCTTAATCCTTTTTCTTTTATCGTTAGATCCTTAGCAACATCCCCAACGGCACATCATTACATTACCTGACACCAATCCCGTCGCCACGGGGGGGCTTTGGTGAGCTTAGCCCCTCCAAACAAAGTACTAAGCCCCCCAAAATCGAAATATGAAACACTATAAATCATTGGAGGTTTTATCAACTTTTCATTATCAAGCCCCCCCGGCACAAACGCAAAACCCCCTAGTGAAGATTTCCTGGCGACGGTTCTGCCTGACACCTAGGCAATTGCGACGAACATTTCTTGGTACGTCTCGTGCTAATTTTAAATGTTCAGTGGGATGTTTCAATACGTACCACAAGCTGTAGCCTAGTCACTAGGTGGACTTATCAACATTAAATTGTGGCGGTTGAAGTGAAGAATACTGCAAAGGTAACGTTGCTCAGTTTCAATAGAACTGCTATTTTTCTGCATAGCGTCATACCAATTGTGTCGGAAGATCACGTTCTTGAAGCGAGATAGTGCAGTTCGTGCGTTTGCGTGGGTGATTTAGAGCTCAGATTGTAGGCAGGACTGCAAGTAGAGTGAATCGGAATCAACCGATAGGCAACGTGCGTTTCGTAGAGAGCTTGACTCTTTATTCAACGGTACATTTAATATTTGCAGTCATAGAAAGAGTCATTTCAACAAGAAAGTTTACAAAAGGTGTTGCGCTCATTTTGATTAATTTAGAGGGATGAACCTTAGTCTGAAAACCTAACGCAATAGCAAACGATATGTTTGAGTATGATTGTGGTGAAGGTTTTTATTAACGCAGTTGCACAACTTAGCGATGGCTCTATTCAATTAAGTTGTTCACAGCGATTTCCATCTAATTTAAGACGTTGCAATCACTGCTGAGCATTAAAAAGACAGATATCCTACCTACCAGGGTTTGGTAATATTAATACCGTTTCGAAATAGACGTCGATTTGTAACGAACGAAGGCAAGGAATAACACTATGCAAGTGTAATTGGAAAAAGCCCAACAGCTAGACCGCGTACGTTTGCAGGTCATGATGATGGCTGCAAGCCAGCGCTTCTCTACCAGAGCTGGTTTTAAGCCTATTTGACCTATTTTATAAAAATGGGTTCCGCACCTCAAGAGGGCCCAGCGTAAGTGCTGACAGAGTTAAAGTTTGAAGCCTTTCATATATTCTAAGAAAATAAACCACTACTGAAACGAGAAATGAACAATGAAACGTTTTTATATCATTGATATAATATTATTACATTTATTATTATAGCCTACTATATGCAGCATACTCACTTTTCTTAGTTAAAGACGGGGATAGGCTACAACACAAAATATTGTTTACATCTGTAAAGTAGGTATGCCGCCATCACTGCTCTTAACATTTTTGATCCCCTGGAATGAGTAAACCAGGCATTCTCAATTTTTTCAAGCATGTGGCCCAGTTAATAAACAAACATAGGGTCTGCGGCCCACCAACTGTACAACTTCTCCATTGCGATAACTGTTGCACATTGCAAGGAGCAGAAATATAAAAAACTTCTAATAACACAACGTTCGCTTCAATTAACGCGAAGGCCGTGCCTGTTTGTTGTTAGAAAGGAGGGGGGTACAACCGGGCAATTGCTCACTTGGAAATTTTCAAAAACATATTTAGTTGTTAGGTGCAACATCAGCTTACAATCATTTTTCTCCCCCGAAAATATCATCAGCTGGTTGCGGCCCTGTTAGAAAGTATTGATGTTTGAGGCTCAACACATGATGATGTACAGATCATGTCATATTCCACATTAATCCTGCTTCCAGATTTCGTTTTCATGGCAACATAAGCTGCCTGTCTGCCTCAAAATGTCTTCAGTAACTGCATATTGTGGACAACGTGGTAGGCTATGTTGAAATTTCCTTATTGCAATAATCCCGAATGCATAATCACAAGAGAGCGTATTATGTCATTTGCAGCTCATGAGCAACCAACGTTTACGAGAGTTAACTTGCAAAACATACTCAATTTCAATAATACAAGGCCGTGACCCGTCAAAAATTCTTCCGTGGCCCGTAGGTTGAGAAACCCTTGAGTAAACGATTAAAGCCGAATGGTGCGGCTTACCGGAGACAGTCAACAAGGGAAAAATTTTGACGAAATATGCCGGGTCCATATATGCATATAAGAAAGCAGAAAAATAGGAAGAGTAATGATGAGAAAGGTGGCTCTACAAGCAGAAAAAGCAGGAATCATAAATCGACAATGAAAAACAAGAATCATTGCAGTTTGTGTGTGTTTTATTACCCCTTATATCTTTTATAAGCACGAAACATGATCTTTCATTTTAAATTCTTGTAAGCAAATTTGAGTGGTGGAAAGGGCGGGCTCTTTTATTGTCGGCCCCGGGCGGCACTTTGGTTCGATACGCCACTGGATATGATGCAATTTTCTTTTGACCATTCTAGCTGACACGTACGTTCCTCGTGCTTCTGATTTCTACCGTAAATTGCTGTATTGCGTTGCTTTCGTTGCAGGTTTTTTAACTGCCATGAGACAAGAAGTGACCAGGATGCACAAAGGCTGGGCTCTTGACACTGTTACTTTGCATAACGAGGTGTTGAAAAGCTTCAAAGAAGACATTACTGCTCCACCACAGGTACGACAATATTTGCTTAGTAGGCTATTTTGCACAGAGTATGCCAGTTTTCTGGGTAGCAGTTTATCTTATTAACGAACATCATGTTGGCAGTTTTGCAGTGGCAGCAATCCGAAATCCCAACCAAAGGCGTAGCCAGAGGGGGCCATGCCCTCCACAATTTTTAACGTATCTACTCATTTTGTGCTTTGAGAAGCAGCGTCCCAAACAAAAATACTGTTGCTCACCTAAAGTCAAAAATTTTGGGCTGGCTGCGCCACTGTGCCCAACTGTTGAAAATCGGATATAATCCGATGTTCTTTTTTAGATGAAACACACTATTGCAAATGTTTCTGAAGCTTGGTACCTAGGCCATGCTCTCCTCCAGCGCAAAAAGATTTCGAATATACAAACGACAGTCAGATGTTTTTGTTAGTGGTTACAATGTAGATCACTATCGAACCCGATCGGGTTATGGGGTTGATGCTCATGGAAATTTTGGAATAGTATTCTGATGTCGAAAAATGATTTATTGTTTGTCTTTTGTCGGTGAGAAATGCATTAGCATTTCTTCAATGTGAATATGGTAACTTGGGATTTATAGGCTACTTTTTGTCAGATTAAGTCACAAAGACATTAGCTGCGAGTTAAACTTAGCGTTATGTTCAAGAGCGGTCCATTAAACTATTGTTTGATTTGTTTGAATAAGAGGCGGAATCCCTACATAAATGACGTCACACCTTCGAGAGGAATGGCGTTTCGGTTTTTGTGACAAGAGGGAGACATTGAAAGACATCATGACGTCAGTTGCTCATGATTTTTCAACCACAATACGATTAAATATCTGCCTTAAGTGGCAAATAGGCCGTGATATATCTGCCTTAAGTGGCAAATAGGCCGAAATATCATTTCAAAAATGTTTTGGACCCTGTAGATATTAATATAGTGCCTCACAAAACGAAGACACTTACGGTCAAGGAGTAATTTTACTCGGTGTATCCATTTGTTGCAACTTGTTTGCAATTTGTATCCGCGCTGCCGCGCCTGCTGCTTTCGGAACTTTTGTGCTATTTAAGTGCTACAGTACATCTTTGGACTGCACCCATAGCAGACAAAATGAGCCTATAGTAAAATGTGTAATAGAGACAGCTTTAAAAAATCTGTCGTCTTTTCCGTTTCTCTGATAGAGAGCATTTGCACCAGTGTTGCCAAATGGTTGTCACACAAATCTGATAAATGGTGTCACCAAAAAAAACGCTAGATTCTGATAAAAATCTTGTAACAAATTTTTAGATAAAATCTCGTAAAAGAAGTGAAATTCTTCTAAAAATGTGCAATTTTTGATGTTATTAAAAGAGCTTATAAAGTTATATATCAGTTTTTCGTCTTGCACGCACCATCCAGGCCCGTAACTAGGGGGAGCACATTGGTAGAGAAACCCCCTAACATTTTTTTCGCCACCCCTGGAAAAATGTGTTGGAAATTATTTAAAACTATTGGACATAGTTTCAAAATTTTTGACCCTCTCAGAAAACTCTTTGCCCCTCCTGGTGTCCCAAGATAGTTGCGGGCCTGTCACCATCTCTGGACAAGGGCAGAAAATCTTAATCTTTTTCAACACACTTTACGGCCAACCATTTTCATTCCGTCAACATTCAAACGTTCTTTTTGTATGACACAGTTTTCAACAACGTCTTTCAAACGGTCGCATGTGTTTATACAGTAGAGCTATGCTCAGTGATAAATCGACTGAGCAGAGCTTCAGCCCTACAACTGTCAGGACGACGATAGCCAGTGGCGTATCTGGGGTACGGCAGGCATGACTCGTGCTATGAGCGCCATTTTGATGGAGGTACAAAAATAGGTTGGAAAAATTAAAATTTTTGACTGACAATTTGTGCCCCATGTAACCATTAACTGCAAAGCTGCATCAACACAGCGACCAGGCCCGTAACTAGGGGGCACTTGGAAAATTTTCGCCTCCACCTGGAAATATGTGTTGGAGACAATTTAAAACTATTGGACATAGTTTATACAAATTGGGCCCCTCAGAAAACTCTTCGCCCCCGTAGTGTTCCAATCTGGTTACGGGCCTGCCTCTTCCTCACGCTGTAAGAAAGGCTATCAAAACTCAAATCAGTAGGCCTCTGCTGCTGTGTTGCAGGCAATAAGATGTTAGTCAGAATCTGTTTGTGACGAGTTTAAATCCAAGTCTGACCGTTACGCAAATAACTGCTGTTGAACCTCCCACCTACAGTCTTACAAATAGTTGAACTGCTGCGGCCCACTCCGACTTTACGAAACTTCTTCGATGGCCACTTGTGTCCGATAATAGGCTAAACACAATGCCCAGTTAAGAGGTTAAGGAAGGGAACCCTAGCTGGTCCTCGAAACTTCACTTGGTTAGTACCGTATCGCTTGAGCAAAAAATGTGAACTCTTTAAAAAAGACATTTGTTAGTCTTGTTTGGAGCTAGCTTTTTCTGTCCAGTGGCTTGGCTGTCGCACGTTTAAACATGGTTTTGCTCTCGTACAAAACCGCTCATTGCTTGAATACGTAAAAGCGTTTACTGTATGTTCTTATGAAAAATGACACCATTACATTGTAACATCCAAAAATTAAATGTGTTTCATCTTAAAATCAATTGTCTTTTGCAGTTGCAAAATGTTATGTTATTTTTTCGACAGATTAACGGTTTGGTCAGCCAATGCTATGCATAAATTGTGATAACGTTAATTTAATGTTTTGATATTATTTATAACAAAAATAATAGAAGTATGCTATGCCGCTATGGATAAAATTCATAGTTTTATTTGCTGAAAAGTTTAAATCAAGCATAAACATATATTTTCTGTTTCACAACCATATTTTCGTTATTTTTTATCTTTCGTAAACATTGTGCCCATATCTAATATTTGAATTATTAAAAAGGGCGCACATTTGAACTTTGCCATGGGCGCCATGTTGCATAGATACGCCACTGGCGATAGCTCAGTGTTAGAGTGACCGCCTCTCAATAATGGAAAGGTTGAGTTTTCGATCCACGGCCACTGAGCCCCAATCGCCGTAGCGCTCAATGGACATGAGCATTCGCTTCAACCGCCCCGGCAAGAAGCAAATTTCCGGCTTCGGGCTGCCGCCAACTGCTGTCACCAAATGAAATTTTAAAAAATCTAAATCTGGTCTTTGTAACTCTGAACTTTGTGTTATTTACATTTGGGAGCATGCAAAAGTTCTTGAGCCTTTATCTAAGTGTTTTTTTGCTGCCAGCATGCCGTGTAAGCTCAAAATCTTCCGTTATAATTGTACAGTATTATTGCAAACGCTACTATAGGCTTTTCTTTAATCAGCAGGATAGACACCGAGTCAAAATTTCAAATTCTGAATCTTGCAACCATATCTGTCGTAATATTTGGCAATATTGCTTTGGTTTACCAGGGAGTTTTTTTACGAGGCATTACTACTTACTGGCGGAACCAAACCACTTGGAAATATCATGTGTTGTGGGATAAAACTTATTTTACCAATGTAGCCCAGTCTTTAAACCTGTAACGCGCTCACTAAGCACAGAAGCAAATCATTTAAGCTTCACCAAGCCATGTAGTTGCTTGTTGTTATGACATAATTATCTGCTTCAACCAGCTGCGTTGCGTCATAATAAAAATTCCAAATTATTGAAGGCAGTTGTTTTATTGTTTTGTCTATTCCAGGTGTTGCCCAATTTAAAGTGTCATAAAGAAGATAAAGTATTTTTTGTTGAAGAAGGTGCAAAAGTTTTCGTCTCAAACTGTTGAAACACATTTTTGGTCAGGAATTTGTTACCTTCTAAACCTGCGAAACAGTTTTTAAAATCATGCTAGACAATCATATAACTGCTAGATTTAAAATTTTACAGCTAACAGTGAGAAAATCCTGCTACATTTAGCAGAAAATCAGCTTAAATGGCAACACTGGTTTGCACGTTTATCCTATACTGATTTGCACTGATTCGATCTAGAATGTCTGTTTTCAGCGTCTGATTGCAATCCTTTTCATTGGGTGCGTCACCAAAATTTGGTTGATAAAGGGTCCACAAAATCAAGAGCTAGCAAAAAACTAAACAGCATTTTCAGCTACTGTCATTAGGTCTATTCCGATTGCAAATAGGTGGTCCAGCACCCCGCCTCCCCATTGGCAGTAGCCATGATTGCCTACTGGAAGTAGGAACCCAAAACGCCCAAATTGTGTTTTGCTGCATGTGCATACTTCGAATGGTGCTAATATTTGCTTCATAAGTGCATGCGCAGTTTTCTACATTCAGTTGGTATGGTTCGTTAGATTCATCAGTTGTTAAGTGAAGACATAATCAGCTTCAGAAAAAAGCCTGGCAGACCATTTTGAAGTTCTTTAGGGATTAACGAATTTGTGACGTATTCAGAGGGGTTTGTAATAAAATAACAAATAATGAAAAGAAAATAGCGTAACGTGATGGGAGTGAGGCCGATGAGGCCATGCCCCCCGTTGGTAAGAATATTTTTACTGGTGCTTTGTATCGATTTTAAACTGTTAGAAAATAAACGGAAGGAACAGTCGGGCTCATCACGATGTCAGTGACTGATAACGTCAGTTACTGGCCCCTCCCGAACAAAATTATTGGTTGCGCTACTACGTTATGGACGGGCTTATGCTGGTGTTGTTTTAAATGCGGTAAAAGTTATCCCTTGAGCAAAATCGCTGCACACTGAATTGACGTCGGAAGTTGTTGATTAATAACTGTTGGGCATACATTCATTTCAAACAGTAAAGTAGTTGATTTTATGCAGTGTTAATGATTTTTTTTTTATGTGATGCTTGGCTAACTTTTATTTGTTGAAATAGGAAGGTGTTTACGTTCACGGACTATTTTTGGATGGCGCCGCGTGGGACAGACGTAATTCGAAACTTATCGAATCTCACCCCAAAGTGCTTTTTGTGCCATTGCCTGTGGTTCACATCTTTGCTGTCAATTCAACTTCACCCAAAGATCCTTCTTTATACGTCTGCCCCGTGTACAAAAAACCATGTCGCACTGATCTGACTTACATCACTCCTCTCTGGTTGAAAACTGTTCAGAAACCGTCACATTGGGTTCTGAGGGGCGTAGCTTTGTTGTGTGACATCAAATAACTATAGAAAAAGCTTTGCATAACCGACGGAATTATCAGTTTCTCGTATGTTTGCGTGGACTATACCCGTATCGGTCATCGTAACCACTGTGCGTAAATTTCTTATATGTTTCGTTTTTTTAAAGTTTGTTTAATAAATTGGATGTTTGTTGTTCATTAACGTGGTGAATAAAGTATTGTGTTTAACGTAGTTCGAGGCAGTGGCGGATCCAGACCAGTCATTTGGGAGGGGCAGTCAAATAGGCGGGCGCCAAAAATAGTGGCGTGCAAACATAGGCGGACGGGAAGGCATTTTACTGGGGGGCGAAAAAATGTTGCCCTGAAAATAACTCTTTTTAGTTTAATCCGAATGAAGCCTGAAACCTCTTGTAAATCTGTTCTATACAGTTGAATTTGTTTATAACGGCTTCGTCTGTAACGTCAATTCGCCTATAACGTTACATTTTGTTCGGTCCCGATGGCATCTTTTACATGTATTTCACAATTCGGCAATAACGTTTTTGTGCAATCCCTAAGAGGTGCCATTATAGGCAAATTCTGTAGTTACCTTGCTTGTTAACTCAAGGGGATAATGTTCTTGCATGTTGTGTTCTCCCAGACAAGAAACTTTAGGGTAATTGCCTTTACTGATGCAAATATGTACGCGGCTTGAATGGCGCAACGCAAAGGTTAAAAGCGACGGTTCCTGATCGAAGGGTCTGACTCCCTACGCTTGCCTGTTATCGTTGCTGCGCGTTGAGCAAAGCACTTAACGACGTGCACAGCGCACTCAAAGAGGCCAAGCAATCTGCACGTCCGTGCGGCCCGCTTCGAATAAAGATGGAACCTCGGGAAGTGAAACACGCACTCAAAATGCATGTGCCAATACGTATTGTATCGTATTCGTATACACTGTGATTGTACCATGTACAGTACTGTACGATGTTCCTATAAATGTAGCCTATAAAACACTTTCCAAGTACTTTATACAAGTATTGTCATTTGTACCACTGGTCCATATTACACAAACCGCCATCAGGGTTGGTCCAAATTACACACTGCATTCGCAGAACTCACTTCAAAATTTCTCTACCTCAGCCAGTCAGCTAAAATTTGATGTTAAGATCAATGCTGCAACAGATAACAGAAGAGTTCTAAAAAAAAGCAGGAAACACCTGGCATAAAAAAACAGGAGCTTGGTCCAGATCAAAGTAATTTTAACCAGTCACGGCCTTGGTCCAGATTACACACTACACTAGCCCAAATTACACGATTACCCCAAGTGAATATACACTGTGTTGAAAATAGCTTCGCTGTTCAGGATTTTTGAGCAATTTGGGCTTGCCTGAAAACAGTTACCACTGAAAATTTTCACTGCAGTTAATATATTTCTTACCATTCAGGATTTTTGAGCAACTCTGCGCTTGCCCTGAAATATTGCACTATTTAATATACTTTTTACATTCAAGATTTTTTAGCATCTTGCGCGCTTGCCCTGAAAAACAGAGTGCCCTGAATTCACTGTATTGAATATATATTTTCTACAGTGACGTGCGGTGAGGTTTGTGCCTGGGGAGGCACTGTCTCTTACAAAGCCAAATTTGCGAGTGTATGGAGTAGCATAAATTCACCACTCAACTGGCTGCTTGCAGAATGACTATTGCTTATGCTTCGTATCCCATATCATAATTTGTTACACACACAGGTACAGATAGCGCCGGATTTAGGGGGGGCGGGCCAAGGGGCCCCCACCATGTTCGTGTTTAGGCATATGTGCGTGCCACAGGCATTTTTAGCGATAAAATTTTTTGTAGACACTATTAACAGTATTACACTTGAAGAATATTTGATATTGTGACGAAACAATTATTACACTTACTGGTTTCCTGAAAGTGGGTCAGGTATCTGAATCTGGTGAATGCAAAGCCGAGCCAGGTAGAACACGTTAGCTTACGTCTCTACTCGTTTCTGGAAAATTTTGCGTCTACTTTACTCAGATATGCACAGGTCGCATATGAGTAGCATTGCAAGATATAGCTTCCTTAGGGCCTCTTTTTGAAGTACATGTCCGCTTTTTTCATGAGAAATTAAATATTCTCTGAGGACATTCGAAAATGTTCTCCATTTTTCATTCTTATTTTACATAGCTACAATCAGTGGCGTAACTACAGCTTTGAGCCCGGGGCCCACTGGTCACTGTATAGGACCCACTAGCTAACACTTGGAAAAAAAACTTGAGAATGATAGTGAATCCGGATGTGGATAGCTATAATCTTAAATCACCGGAAAAAATCCGAAAAACGCAAACAAAAAAACAACCTACTGAAAACCAAACGAATATTAAAACTGAAATATCACTTAACATGGTGGTCCGGTTTTCACATATAGAATGCCTGGGGGGACATTTCGCCCCTCTGCCTCCCATCAGTTACGTCACTGGCTATGATATATTGTTTTTGCATACAGGAAGCTTTCCCTATTCAACTGCAAAAAGATACGAGATGGTGGCGTAGCTTAGTTGATGGGAGGGCCTGCGAGTTGTCTAATTAATCTAAGTTTTGGTTGGGTAAATTTCGGCTGGAAAGGCGGGAATACTACATAATCGTTACATAACAGTGGTAAATCTTTTTTGAGTATCTCAATTACTTTGGTATTACAGTGCGGACTGCTGACGCCAATACACTGTACTAGCTTTGCTGATGAACCATGACACGGTGATCAGTTTATTGTACATAACTTGGTTTAGTAGCTTCTAGTAATTATATCGAATCCAGGAGTGAAAAAATGCGCGCCGCGCGATCAAAAACTAATTATTTTTAAGCTGAGTGAATTACGTGTGGTTGCATTGGAACAATTCGCAAAGAAAAGTTAAAAGACTTTTGTGCATATTGAGTACCAAAAACTCATTTCTCGTAGAGTAACCAGGTGGCTGTCACTTCATCGCAGTTTGCCATAGATGCTTCCATTGTAGCCAGCTTCAAATTCATACCTCATGTCTATCGACAAGCCAGCTGTTGTTTTGAAACGTTTTTCCGGATATTCTTGGAGCGAATCTGTTCACATTAAGACATTTGAAATGATTTGCAGTTGCTTTTATTGAGCAAGTTCAGAATATAGAGAAGTCAAAAGCATCAGATGTTGACGTAGTGTGTTTCACCACTGTGAAGGCAAGGATTCAAGAGAGACAATCAGATGTACATGTCAAGCTAAGTTAAATTAGCACTAAGAAAATTCAACGAAGGCAAGGATCATGGCTGTATGAGTCTTGTGTTTCACATCTGGCTTAATGGACCACTTTATTTGCTGAATTTAAATGCTTTTAATATATTCCTCCGTTTGCAAACAAGTAATTGGGAAAAGGATGAACCATGTGAGTAGTATCTGCTTGAGTGAAACGTGTCTGTTTATGAAGCTGAAGTAAACTGTTTGACCAATACCGAAACTTGTTTGAGTTCGTGCAAAAAGAGCATCAGCCAAGTGCAATTTATTTTAAAATGATGAAACATCAAAGATGGGCAAAATGTTTTGCAACTTGCAATACCATTAAACGCTTCAAGAACTGATAAACATCAGTTTTACTTCAACGTTATGGCTCTTTATGCTAACATTGAACGATTTTTTCCTTGATGCAGCCACAAACCAAAAAAAAGATAAGCCTTTCTGGTTGAACCAGTTTTTAGTCTAAAGCTGGTGTGCAATTTATATAACATCTTTCATGCAAGGAGTTTCATAAAATTGCATAAAGGCGATTCTACATTTTTAGGAAATTTCAGAAATCTGCAAAATATTCATGGGCTAAATAGGTGAAGTAAATAAGGATTTTGTTTTGTGTGTTTTTGAATGAAACATTGTCTACACTGGACGTTTTACTCCAGTGCTTAAAACTAATCAATAGGCCTATTTGTTATTTGACTTGTTAGGCTAAGTGTAGATAATACACTCAAGTGAGTGATAGTCGTAAACTACCCTCCCCTTTTCCGCTGAAAATATGGTAGCCCTATTGAGCTTGTAAATAAACATGGACAGAAAAAAGGGGATCGTCCCCTTTACAAGTGTAGAGCTTATCCAAGTGGTTCTAAAAAAACATTGAAAAGCAAAAGAGGCGAAAATGAGAGAGGAATAAGTTACAGCAAAGTCAAGAAACATTAAAGTTACTATTTACAGTGTCAGTGAAGTCCAGCGGAAACATTCCTGCGAAACCTGTAAGAGGACAGAAAATCGAAGAACATGTTGTTACAGACTTAGATGTACGTAACGATGACAATAGACCTATTTAAGCCAACGGTGCAGCAGCAGAAGAACATCAAGAAGTATCATCGAAAAACACGATAGATGATTTGTCTGATGCTATCACTGGAGGCAAACATATCGGTCTTTTGTCATCCAATATACCGAAAAATGCGGGAATTTTGGTTAAAAGATGAAAAGTTATTTTTAAAACATGATGTTCCACAACATAGAAAAGGCAGAAACTCGTCACGGAAATGCACCACAAATCTTATTCGGCGCCAGAACCACAGCGCCGAAGTCGTTGAAAGAAGCTGGCTTTGTTTTTCTCCTTCACAAATTTTTGTTTATTGTTTCACGTGTAGACTGGTGTGCGCGGATACGACTAAATGAGCGCATTTCCTTATTACAAAAGGAATCTGCGACTGGAAGCACGCTGAGGAGCCACGAGCAATCAATGGAACATAAAGATGCCACGATTACGTTTAGTTACAGATGTAATTAATCACTATGAAGAATTGATACAGAGCTAGCTAGTCAGGTCAATCAATGTCAACAATATTGGAAATCGATACTGCAACGTTTGGTTTCTGTCGTAAAATTTGTTGCTGAGCGAGGACTGACGTTTAGTGATGATGAAAAGATTGGATTGCCCAGAAAGTTTTTTCAAGCAAAATTTCAAAAAAAGGTAATACGATGCTTCTAGTGACCGGCTTTGCAATAATTTAACAAATTGCTAATCATTGTCAATTATCATGTTGCATCATAAAGTTTTGTTACACTTGAGTTAACAAATGTCACGTCACAAAATGACGTCATAAATAGTAATGATCCGTGGAAATACTAGTGACTTCATCGGCGATATCCAACCTAAAGATTCTATATCCAATCCGCACATGGGGCCCCCACCAAGCCTGGGCCCCGGGCCCCCACCATCTAAATCCGGCGCTGGGTACAGAGGAGATTCCAGATTTGAAAAAAAGCAAAATGTAGAAGGGCCAACCTGAACTGACTTCTCACCTACTTGTTTGACGGGTTTACTGAAAACTTGAAGCAGTCTTATAGCTTATGCATACGTTTACAATGCATACAGTGATCCAATCGAGAATGCAGGCCATCAGTATGATCGGCACCTGCAGAGAGCTTCAAGGAAATATACAAAGCAAAAGAACGACTGCGCGCAGTGCTGCAGATCACTAGTGCGCAACAACACGCACCAATTCACTTCATCCTCCCCCACCTAAAATTTAATCGAACAGGAGATTCAACACAGTGGCGAAGGAAGTACAAACACGATCGATATGAAGCACAAAAAGCGATCGACTCACTACAAGGATACGATGCGGCCACAAAAGCAATCAGTGGCATCTCGGAGCACGTTTACACGACTATGTTCATCCGTAGGCGTATCTAAAGGGTCCTCCCCCTTTGTTACTAGATGATCGCCTCAAACGGAGAGCATCAGCGGGTGCTTCATTCGCCCCCAAACGCACATCCACACTTGGAAGCTTGAATGAACCAACTATGTCAACCAGTGGCGTAACTGACGGGGAGAAACGGTGCGCGCCGCCCCCCCTGGCAGGCTGAATGTAAAAATGGCCCCCCTCAGCTTGTATTTCGGTATTTAGTATTCTTTTTATGTTAGTAGGTTTCTAATTTTAGCGTTTTTCAATAATTGCTCGGTGTGTTTTCTGGTTATTTCGGGTGTTAGTGCAGACAAATTAAGTTAATTGTGTAACCAAATTGCCAAGATTTTTTGTATGTGTTTAACCGGAATATGCGATTACCCGTATCAGACCAATATACGCAAGTTTACCGCTTAGCGACACAGGGCCCTCAAAATTCAGTCCCGTCACCACGGAGGGGCTTTTGTGGGCTTAGCCTCCCAAACAAAGCTTCAACCCCTAAACTGAAATGTGAAACACTAGAAATCAGTGTTTTTTATCAATCTGTATTCTGTTTTGTCCTGTAATTTATAGACAGAGCAGTACCTGCCACTGTTACGTAGAATAACATCGCCTAATAATTTTTGGTACGTTTGTGAGGTAATAAACGTATTTGAGGCTTGAGCGTAAAGCATCACCATTCACTGCTTGGAGTGCTGAACGTGAAGCTAACCTATATGCCTAGTTGTATACGTCCAGAAGTCAGGCTTACACCTTATCAACGGATTTTGTGTAGTGATTGTTGTGAAAAAAAATCTATTATCACTAACCCAGGCAGTCTCGCATTTTTTACCGCATAGAAGCAAGATACCTTTGGTGCTTACAACCAAAGTTACACATTTGCGCAGCCTGCTGTTTAGACATCATAATGGAGTTAATAGTGTTGTTAGAAGAGTATATTTAGCAATCACTGCTAAGCTTGACCCAACCGAGATGTTGCGTCAACGTAAGCACCCTTGGTCTATATTTGTATCCCACATGAGATAAAAAATGTTATTAATCTAAACACCTGCCATGTACCAGTAGATTAACAAGTCTAGACATCAGAAAGGTTTATGCATGCGTATTTCGGCCAGTTAAAAGCACGATGTGAATGCTTTTCAAGCAAAATTGACTTAGCACTAATGAAAGAAAACATTATCGTGACGCATTGTTTTCATCGGCCTCAGGTTCGCTCCTTCGGTATCAGTGTTTAAATACCTGAACGTCAAGTTTGATTCTAATTTACTGCAAATTTTTGTTAACATTTGCATTTCATCACAACATCTCTAAACAATTATTTAATCGTCGTTAATTAAATGACAATGATTAAAGACTCGATTCCTTTTGTTAACCTCTGTTCTCATGACACGTCTTGATGAAGTTTATCTTAACGTATTTCTTGCACTTCGGATTATGCTAAACTCCCCCAATACTGTTGCCAGGAGTTTCAGCAAACTGGAGCTGATCAAAACCTTCCACAGGTATCATATGATCGATAGCAGACTATCCGCATAGCCATGTTGTCAATCGAAGCTTCATGTGTGCGCTCTCTAGATTTGGAAGATGTTATAAAGGCCTTTGCATGTCAAAAGACTCGCTCCAAGCCGTTTTGCTACTACTATAATGTGACCAGTGATTAGGCTACTGTCACTGATGTGACATTATTTATGATATTTTCATGGTTATTGTTACGTAATATTTTTCATGTGTGCTACTGTGCCACTATACAGTGATTTCTTTTGTTTTGCTGTATGACCACGGTCCGCCAGTTGAGTATCCCTAACATAGATAAATTACAGTGACAACTAAATCATGACGAACAATAACGCTAATTCAGCAACAATTTAGAAATATTTTCTGTAGAAATCACTATTGGGGAGGCCCCGGTAAGCATTTTGAAGGGGGCCAGAGTTGGGCTGCTACGGCACTATTCACACGTTGTAATTGTTTGGTGTGCAGTTCCATATTTAGATAAATTGTTTGGCGTTAATTTCTCAGTAGTTGCTAAATGAATGTGGTTTTATCACTGATGCGGAGAGATCAATCAACTGCTCGAAAAATTCCGTTTTGGACTTACTACATTTGTTTGTTGCTTATTCCGGCAGTTCCCGGAATCTATCCCCATGACCCATCATTAAGTCAAGCATTTGGTGCTTAAAAGAAAAGTAGAATTAATTTTGGAGTTAAGATTCAGTTGTGGTCAGAGATGTAACGAGGGGAAAAGGGGGGCACAGCTCCCCGGATGCCGAATAACTGTGGGGGCACCGAATCACTGCAGGCGGCGCCGAATGACTAGGGGCGCCGCGCCGATAAGTCCCAACAATGTCACAAGCACTTTCTTCAATACACTACATTTGCTTCCGAAAGACATCAGGTTCGAACACGGGGACGCCAAACTTGCTTCTTGCCCCGGGCGCCATCTCACCTCGCTACGCCATGGGTGCGGTGGGTCCTACTTTTACGGCCAGAGTCTTATCGTGGTTAGTAAACGCTAGCTCAATCACACATGTCCACGAAAGACTTGGACGAAAACATGCTACTATAGTGCGTAAGGGTTAACATTTAGCACTAATATCGCATAAGTTATATAATCGTAGGTTCTCGAGGCTAGTCCTACTAGAGACCCCAACACAACAAAGAGCTGAGGTCAATGTCATTAACCCTAGCT
>Ga0210059_1006137_pt1 | contig 19292 bp, 9 predicted proteins | sample Ectturendosymbi2_FD_188042 | JGI IMG/M metagenome (GOLD analysis project Ga0210059, IMG submission 188042) | Ecteinascidia turbinata endosymbiont from Florida, USA - Sample 2 (SPAdes) (version 2) | ecosystem: Host-associated > Tunicates > Ascidians > Unclassified | place: Key West, Florida... | reverse complement strand
GTTAAGCTGGTCTTTAATATTTACTGCGATTTCATGCAGGACCTTTTTTATCCGATTTTGAGAGGAGGGGCAATATAAACCGCAAACAACTGGAGCCCTAATGTTTGGTAGTGTGCGGTCGAATGTCATCTCTTTCCTTTATTCAAAGGACGTTTGACTGAGATGGCTGAAATGACTTTGTCTGGCGAGGAAGTGTAGGGACTGGGGCACAATTGGCCCCCAAGTATGCAGGACCATAACTAGGAGGGCGAGTCGCCCTTGGAAAAATATTTTGCACAGAGTTTAAAACTACTGGACATACTTTTCAAAAGTTGGGCGCCTCTCAGAAAACTCTTATCTCCCTGTAGTGTCCAAAGCTGGTTGAGTGCCTGCAAGTGTTTTTAAAAAGCTCCTTTTTCAGGACAAAGACTGGGGCACTTATAGCACATTGGATTTGACCCAGACGTTTAAGCAAACGTTTTATCAATTCACTTACTCCACAGCCACATGTCGTGTTCTTTTAGGCTAGCCTAGCAGTCTAGAGCTTCTAAACGCGAAAAGTAAAAGCGTTAGAACATTTAAATATCTATTTAAAATAATAACGAAAAGCTAGAACATTTAAACTCCTTTCAAAAATTAATTTTTCATCAACAAAGAGCAACACCCCTCAAAGTGTCCCAGGTCCAGCGGCCACCAGTGGCCCCCCTTGCTACGCCACTGAGTACAACCATGCAATTTTATGCATTTCCGCCATTTATATTTTTCTGAATTATAAAAAAATTTCTAAGGATGTTTTGTTCAGTAAAAACAGATGAAGGTAACGATGGCAGTGCTTCATCTCTCTCTGAGGCCGCTTAACATTTGCATGCTCCCTCAGGCAAGTTCCAATCAGATCCATGCAGCACGTTTTAGTAGCCAATAAGAAACGTCTATCGTTCATGGGTACAAACAGGCCTGTAACCAGCTTAGGACACCAGGTGGGGTGAAGAGTTTGCTGAGAGGGGCCCAAATTTTTAAACTATGTCCAACACATTTTCCAGGGGAGGCGATAAAAATTTTACTGCGTCCCCTCTGGTTGCGGACCTGCGTACAAAAATGCGCTAGGGCACTCGTGCCGCGTGACCAGAAACGCGGCCTGCGCGAACGTTTTTTTACATTTTATACTTCTCGCATAAACACTGGGCAAACAGCAAAAAAATTGTCTACAGTTTTTCTGCTGATTGTCTATAATTTTGCTGGTTCCAAAAATAACATTGATTTTGCTCAATCAGGTTTATATTTTTAGCTATTAATACATTACGTTTGCATATCCGTAATGACATTAAATACATATTATAATACCTCTTCCATATATTATTTTATCTTACCATTATGTACTGTCAGATCTTTACATACTTTAAATAAAATTTGCTACATTTTGATATCACTTGTCACATAATACAGTCAAATTTATATTTTTTCAAGTAGATAAAATGGCATCAGCAAGAAATTTGTGAAAAAATAAGCCTGACATATTTTGCTACATCTGTGGAGAATACACCCAACAAGCATATGATGCATATTTTGGTATGAAGGTAGGTGATCAGGACAAACCATGGGCACCGCACATGGTTTGTAGATGATGTACTGAACACCTACGACAATGGACAAAGGGCAAGAAGAAATGCCTGAACTTTGGAATTCCTATGGTTTGGAGGGAGCCCAGAAATCATGACTGTGACTACTACGTTTGTGCCAATGACATCACAGGAATCTACAGAAAAAAATACTCCATGCTTAGGTACTCTGTTTTGGAACCAGCCCGCCATCCAGTACCTCATTCGGATGAAATTCCTGTGCCTGTTTTTTCAGAACTTCCCGACATTAGTGAAGATGAGTCATCTAGTATGGAAGAATCTGAAAACGATGTTATGTTTGATAGTGACAATGCTGCTCCACAACCACTTTCCCAGAAAGAACTGAATCACTTAGTTCGAGATCTTAGCTTAACAAAGACATGCTCAGAACTGCTGGCATTTAGGTTCAAAGAGAAAAAGTTACTCACTTACTCATCTAGGTTGAAAAAACTCACTCATCTAGGTTGAAAGAGAAAAACGTACTCTCTGATGATGGTAGGGTAACCTTCTATCGCAATCAACATCATGACTACCTCCCATATTTCACTGAAGACAAGGATCTGGTATAATGCATAGATGTAGCTCAGCTTCTTATAAGTTGGGAAATCCCATGTACCATCCTGAAGACTGGTGACTATTCAGTTACAGCATTAAGAGATCCCTGAAATGTGTTTTACTGCATAATTGTACCAAGTGTGCTTCTGTACCAATTGCTCATTGAACTACATTGAAAGAAAAGTATGAAGCAATAAAATATGTGCTGGAAAAAATTTCCTATGATCAACATGGATAGTTAATTTGTGTTGACCTAAACATGGTGAAATTTTTGTTGGGACAGCAGTCTGGGTTTACAAAGTATCCATGCTTTCTCTGCATGTGGGACAGCAGGGATCGAGCTCAGCATTACACAAAGAGAGACTGGCCAGGAAGAAATGATCTAGAACCATCTACAGCAACAAACATCATTAACAAGCCTCAAGTGGACCGAGAGAAAATACTTTACCCACCTCTGCATATCAAACTTGGGTTGATGAAACAGTATACTAAAGCCTTAGACTTTGAAGGTAACTGTTTCAGATATTTGTGTCAAGTATTCTATGGACTTTCTATGAAGAAATTGAAAGCTGGAATATTGGATGGTCCTCAAATCCGTCAACTTATCCGAGATCCAGAGTTTGAACAGTCGATGAATACATTGGAATTGGAAGCATGGAACGCTTTTGTCTTAGTTATAAAGAATTTTCTAGGCAGCTGAAAAGCCAGTAACTATGAAGAACTTGTCACCAACATGATTATATGCTTCAAAAAACTTGGCTTCAACATGAGCATTAAAATGCATTTCTTATTCTCCCACATGAATCGTTTTCCATAAATTCTGGGTGCAGTGAGTGACGAGTAAGGTGAAAGGTTTCATCAAAACATGAGAGAGATGGAAACCAGATATCAAGCACGATGGGATGCAGACATGATGGTTGACTCTTGCTAGACTCTGAAGAGAGACCTAACTGACATTCAATATTCCAGAGGTTCGAAGAAGCGAAAGTTCCTGCCATGAGTTTTTGAAGAACTACAAAAACTATAATATATACTTACATCATGTTCTAAAACAATTAATTCAATGAAATCCATTACAATGTTTTTGTGTTCTATGAAAAGCATCTTTGGTCAAGAAATATCAGTGATATCATGCAGCTACATCATGAAAATTTAATAGAAATCAGCATGATTTCTAATTTTTCCAAAATTTTAAAGCTCAAATATATGACTTGATACAGAGAAATGGATATCAGTTTTGGATTCAGTGACCCACAATTGTCTAAAATCAGTTGAAAAATCGTAGACAATTTTCTAAAATTTTTTTCGTAACTCAGTGAAATAAACAGAAGGAACAGTCCGACTCACGACGACGTCAGTGGCTGACGACGTGATTGACTTGCCCCTCCCGAAAAAGTTATAGCCTAGGGATAGTGATAATTACTTAGTCAATAAACGCTTGTTAGTTCTACCTGAAGGATGCTTCTTAGTTTTACCCTGAACAAAACCGTTTTTTTTTTCTAGGTATTATCAACATTTCATTTTTTTGCACTTGATTTACTGTATTGGTAACGGGAGAAACATTTTCATTGCCTGGTCGCTACAGTGCAGCCATGGTTTGCTTCGTACAGAAGTGTAACTGGCTTTGCTGTTACATTTGTTACAGAAATGTAACTAGTCACGTATTCAGAAACAGACAGCGCAAAATTTAATGATGCTAATGTATATAATGTTAGAAAGCTACACTTTCAGGCAAACCTCTGCGAAGCTTTTGCCGAAGACAGAAAGCAGCACTATTGTGGAGACTAGTTTGTGAATGGGCAGTTTTGCAAACGACTGTCTTTAACCATAAGTGAACAGGATTTCAATGAAAACATTGGAGAAGTATTGACCGAGATATATTGACCTATAGCTGCAAATGTAGGGACTTGACTAGGAATTAAAGATAGCATACACATTTATCCTCACTTCTTGTAATGTTGCGGGGCTGATTCAGCAAGCAAGGTTAGAGGGGCGATTTCAGTGATATTTGGTAATCCGAGTCTTATTACGGGTTCACTACTGTAAGAGAGTTGAAGTACACTTCACAACACTGCTGTGACAGAACAACGGTCGGCAAAATGGCCTTATATCGCGAATGCTGTTTTCCAAATTGCACAAAATCATGGTGAATAAAGTTACTTCCGTAGGATTTATGGGGGGCGATCTCCCTTCCTTGCATTCGACCTGGTCGTGACAATGGTGACCAACAAATACAAAAGATATTTTTCCGTGGCCCTTACACTTTGTACTTGTGCCGAATGCACTGGTTGGTAAGTCATCTGATTGACTAGAGTGTAAACAAATCCACAATGCAGCAATAATTTCATCCAGGTACGAAATATTTGCTTTACATGTTTGTGGAACCCAGTTTTGCTGGACATTCTTTTCGTGTTACTGCAGGTGAAACTTGGTACATTTTTGCCAATTCAACCTTGTTCATTTTGGTTTCTGTTTAATCTCAAATATATTTTCGTGTCGCTATGCAAGTTGAACACTTGGAATGAAATTTTGTACATTAATTTCACCTATTAAAATCTGTTGTTAAACCGGATATTTTTTATTGTGAAAAGACTGAGCTAGGTGGCATAACTGACAGAAGTCACAACACAACAGTCACCAGACGATTAGGTGTGCAAAAATTACATTGCAGGCTAGATGGGTATGTGGGTGTGTATGCAGAAATGGGTATGGCAAGGGGGAGCAGGGAGGGCCTTGCCCCCTTGGATTTTGAAATATTATCAAAAAAAGGTTGTTTTTTTTAATTTCGAGGGGTAAAAAACAAATTTCACCACTTTTGGGCCCCCTGGAAAAAATTTTTGGAAAATATCCTGCTGCTTCCCACTGGAAAAAATCCTTCCGACGCCCATGTATGCAGGGGCCGACAAGAGGAGATTGAAAGGATACATCCTCCACCCACCACCAGTAAAATAGATATAAATCATTTTGTGAACTAGGTTACGCTAATTTTAGGCCAAACTTTTTTGCTACTGGCAAGAGAATATCAAAGTAGATTTTGTTAGGGGTCAGGCTGCATGCATGATGCCCAGTAACATTAAAAAGATTTGTAGTTTTTTCAAAAAACGGAAATGTACAAGAAAAATATTTATCGTCTTTGCAACGTTAAGCAACTTGAACAAGACATTAAATGGCGCTGTGCTGTATACCACACTTCTTATAAAATGCATGAAAGTTGATGTGTTATACTATAAGAGTAATATGCATGTGCGACCAGTGCGATTCAGCATTTTGTGCACTCCAACTGACAACGGTGTATTAATTTATATATCATCTGCAAGGTTAAAGCAAAGCGTGATTAATGTTGCTTTCAAAACACCTCTAGAAACAAGACGTGGAATCTGTATTTATAAACCTTCACTTCTGCATCCACCCGATGACTATATTGGTTTCACACAAACTGTCCCGTGACATTTTACAACAAAATTGCACCCATGTGTACCGCAGTTTGCTGAAGGCCCCCTTGGATCTTGAGGCCCTAGGCTTAAGCCTACATAGTCTATTGGTAAATCCGACCGTAATGTTAACCCTGAAGCATATTCATGCAATCTATGCCACGAAATAAAAAAAGTTGGTTGTTTAACTTTAGGGATGATAAAGGCCTATTGATACATAGATTAAAATCTAAAGTCAAACCTGAGAACATCTGCATGCATAATTAATTAAGCGTTCACCAAATCAAGTACTGTAAGACCATATTTCTTGTCTTACAACGACTATCCTACATAATATTCAATCGTCTAGTAGTGGGCAAAACAATATCATTACGTCAGAAATCGAAAAAAAGCATAAGTATTACAGAATTACAAGCAAACCTGCAAAAACAAATTGATAAATTATTTCGAACAAATCAACCACAATAATCGAAAACATGATTTATTCAAAGATTCGGCTTATCCATCAGTCAAAACGTTGAATAAAATAATTTCAATTGTTGTGGTTGTTATGGTTGCAACAAGAATCTACAGCACCTCCGTGCATTGTTTGCCAAAATATAGATATCTGTTGTTGTAATTTCAATACAATATCTACAAAGAGAAAAAAACTTTGTTGCAAGAAAAGTTTGACGCAAAAATAAATTTTGACTGAATGACAAATTTTGGCCTAAAGACACATTTTGAATATTTTTGACCTAATGATTTGAGGGTCCGTCATGATACACGCGCGAAATGTCGTTTGCGGACGTTTCACAAAATTAAAAAAAGACAGAAAAAATGACTGTTTGCCCCAGTTATAATACAAATTAAAAAAAGACGTCCGCATTCATTTGATTGTTGATCGAACCAGTCAGGTTTTGGCATGAAAAAGAAACCAATTGAAACTATAAACAACGCAATATTAGGTTAGACCCTGGTTATACTGTTGACCTCATTTGCCAAGCTTGAAACCCTTCCGAAATGCCTGCAACAGGCTTGCAACACCAAACATGACTCTGCAAAAGTACTAGCAACAACAAATACATGGATAGAAAAAGGGTATAAATCGAGAACTTCCTTGAAAGAAATTAAAACATTTTATTTGCTTGATATGACGCAACAGTATTAGTCACGTGTAAAATATTTGCTCAACCTTCGTAACTTCATATCGTTACTTTACACACGTGATGCTGGTCGCGTGCCGTGTGCAAAGACCTGTCGCCTATCCGTTGCACCCAAAATCTCGCCCGGACAAGCGAAGCTTAAAGTGTATCCTCCAAAACAAATATTTGCGTGAAACAGCTCTACCGCTAGCTTCAACATACATTGATCTACGACCAATGAGAGTCTGGAACTGCTATTGCGTTCTTGGTATTGCTTCAACATTTAAAATTTATTTTGACATTTGAAAAGAAACAGTTAAGAAAACTACAGTTTAATAAAGTACGCCTAAATATCTTTATTTCCTAGAAGGCCTTGGTTAAAAGCTCTAACTTGGCTGCAGGAAAGCTTCCCGAGGAATCAGCCTACAGATCTCTGCTTTCAAGACTTTGCGATGATTCAAACTTGCAAATATCTGTGTTCAAGTAATTAGTGTACACACAGGCGCTGGTTTGAAATCCATCCATAAAAGTTTAATATGGAATGGATTTCACGTAACGCCGCGCATCTTTTGTCCTACAACATAATTCAAATGTAATCATATGTGATTAATAAGACATTACCTGAATAGGCACTAAGTGGAAACAAAAATTGGCATATCAGGGTTTTTGTTGGATTCTGAAATTAAGGTGTCGTTTTCTGGACGTGATATTGACAAAGTAAGCTCTACGTGTCGAGGCTTTGCAAAGAATGTGGTCGTTTCTTGATGTTGAAACTCTTGCGCCAACTTCTCGAGAAAAAGATGGGGATGTCACTTTAAAATAGTGCCGTGCGCAAAGCAACAATAAATACGTCGCCCAGCGATCCAAATTATCCAATTGCCGCGTGCCACCAACCGAAGAAAGATATTGCAATACGCTTAAAAGAACTACAGTCAATTTTAACACAATGGATCCATGCAATTGTACAGGTATGATTTGTTGCAATTTAAAATGAAGTATTTGTAAAGACTTTTTTGCTTATTTGTATCTGTTGCCTGTGTAGTTATTGTATTTGTTACTGAAACTACATCAACTTAAACATGTTGAATTAGATATTACAATAGGTTTTTGTGAGGTGTTTTAGGGACCCGATTCTGGTCTCTCGTATGGAAAATAGGATTCCTAGAATCAGAGAAAACTATCAAGGGAAAGATCCGAACAGATACTGCAATCAATGTTATTATGAAATTCTTTGGGACGCTTCAGATCCATACCGGGGACCTTAACATTTTCCTAAACAAAACCCTGTATTACATTTAAAATATGTCAAGGTTTCACGCGGACGGATGAAAGCTTAAAACTAAATAGGAACAGACAAAGCTTGTGCGATTTCCACGTTACAATAGTGTCATACATCACGTCAGATATCTACGGTTATTTGGTTTGTTCACACATGCTGCAAAATCGCCACCACAATCCTGTAAGTGAAATGTTTTGCAGCTTCGGGTATTCTTCCTGGAGGGGCCACCAATCCACTGCTTCTTGCCATGCACTGGAAGTTGAGCAGAAGTTTAATTTGTGATTCGTTCCCAGCGCTAGGAAGTAGTCTGGCTAGGGCGAGTGCTTCATCATGATTTGCGAATTCCTTAGTTGATTTTTTACAGTATGATAAACCTAGTTATAAAATTAGAAACTATATTTGCATGATGAGGAGTGCTTGATGAGGCAACCCCATCAACATGATTGCTATCAGAGTCCAACGCATATTCACCTTATCCCCAACCAAAATGTTTCGTCTTTTCAACAATGAACGTATTTACGTATTTATTGTCACGCTTGTCCTGACAAGATGGAAGGTGTCATTATCATTCCAGCAACACAACCATCATTTTATGCATGAAACATTTACGTGCGTCTTCGTCACGTTTCGCAAACTATAAATTACCGTCCCGGTGAATAATAATACAGTAATTAAATTTTTTTCGAGCAGAAACTGGAAACTGCATGTGCTTGCAGTGCACGGATTGCAGCAAATGCATTTGCAACCAAAGCACCTGCAAGTGTACAAAAAGCTGCTGTCCGAAGTAAATTGTCCCGCGACAAGTAAGTGAAGCAAAACATTTTTCTGCAGTCTGACTGACTAGAAGCCACTTTCGTGTGATTCGTAAAGTTTTTTTGTTTCTTGCTTGGTTATCTCTTTATATTCCATAAACAAGCCTGTTTGTTTCAAATTCGAAAGCTCAAAAACGATCTTTATATCATCAAATCCGTTGCTTTAAGCATCGACGCTTATTTTGATGCCTATGCATATTTTTCTGACAGTTTATTCGTGATTTCCTATACAAGACTGTTTGTTTGAAGAAGGTCATAAACATACGATCGCCTGCAAAGCTCAGCATTCCCAGCAAACTTCATGCGTTTCAGATATTATGCTGCGTTCGGAAACAACCAAAACATGAAACATGTGCGCTCATTAAATTGGTGCTGTTTGTGGTTCTAGTTTTTTTTCGGAGTTATTAGTCCCATTGAGTGGAATAGCCTGTTTTTCTCCGAAATCTAAAAATAGATTTTGTTTTCTTTTACAGATTTCTGTACATTTCTTTCTTCGGAGGCTCCACAGCTGTGCGCATGTGTACGATACTCCATTTCCGGGAACAATGTTATTGTGATTAGGTCATGAAATGATGTTGCAAATTTTTCGAAACCTGTTTTTATTGTCACGAAAATTCACTTAATCTTGGCTTCGTTAGTTCATTTTCTACCAACGCAAACGCGACACGTGTTTTCATGAAATCATAATAATTTTTTCGATTTGTGCAGATTATGTCCAAAAAAGGTTGTTTTCAGAACTTGTCGAGTTTTGATTTGTTGCAAGATTTTGTGGTTTTGTCATTTAATTGCAGTGTGATTTTTATCAACGTGGCTAATTAAACCTCAGAAGCAAAACCGGGAATATTTTAAAGAATCTTTTGTTTTTGCCTTTGTATGCTGTTTACATCACCTTTGAAGTCAGTGTTGTTTGTAACAAATTTTTCTTTATGTTTGCCGATAGAGTGAAGGTGTGCAGAGCAACATAATCGGAAAAATCCGCACCAAACGAAAAGTCTGGTTATTCATTATTATTACCACACAATGTGGCTTTTAAAGCACAAAACGAAAAGTTACTCTCCGCCTAGCTCGTTTAACAACACTGTATCTATGTTTAACAGTTCTGAAAACGATTTTGGTGTGCTGTAAATTTCTGCTGAAATGTTACCAACTAGGTGCAGTTGTGCACGTGCTGCGCTACGTATATGGGAAGGTCAAGAGTGATGAAGAAATGCTTTCTCAACACTCATATCATTCAATCGAATTTTGTGCTTTAAAATCAAGCACAGTGCCCGTCGTGCTGGAAATTGAGAAAAGAATATCAGGGAAATGCCATTGAAAGGAGTCATCACAACAGTGTTTTTTTTAAGTGCTTCTGTTGTCATTGTTATTGTCACTTTTCTACTGGCAGAAGACTTTGTCAGAGTTGCTGTAACAGGCTTCTTTTTGGTACTCACAGTTTTTATATGTGATGCTGTTGGTGTTCCAGACGAAGCATTATCTTTCTCTTACACCAATTTCAAAATCTTAGGATGAAAACGGCCCAAATGTCTTTCAAGTTAGAGGTAGGTGCAGGAGTATGAGCTATAGGAGTAGTACCAACGGAAGCACTATTTTTTTCATGACACATTCTCTCTTCACCATCTTCGCTTATTGACTATTGGCAAATGTATTATTTCAATTCAAATCACTGGTTAATGTAAAATATTCATATGTTGATGATTTATGTTTTGAAGCCATTTGACGGGTGCACCCCCTTTTACGAAAAAAATGTTTGCTTCAAAAATTGCCATTTCTGCAAATCTGTGAAAACTTAATTGAATGCGATATTAGGTGTTAATTTCAAAACGTTTAAAAAATAGTGAAAAATCTTTGCTCCCCAGTAAATTTGTAGTAAGTAAACCAAATGGCGTGAACCCAATAAAACTACGCAAGTTTAAAATCTCGGTGTAAAGCTACCAAAGTTCCAAACTTACGCTAATCGGTTTCTATTTGACAGCCTGCCAATATTTTTAATTGCAGCCCTATATCTAATCAAATTTTACGTTTCACTAAGTTAGTTACAGTGTCACTTTGTTCCAGTACATACAAGCCGTGTGATGCACAACATGCACAGTGCGTAAACTGTATCGTCTGTGACACTCGGCGATAGCTTCTCAACTTCATATTTAAATTTCAAAGTGATCAACCGTTCGGTGCCGTCAACGCCACTGACCGTATTTTTTTCACAAACATAACTACCGCATTTGCTTGTATATCAGCCGTGCCCGGCCAACGATCATCCTTTCAAAGTAACCGCATGAAAAATTAATGTCAAAATTATATCCGCAAGTTCTACTCCCCGGAAACACACTTGGTGGTTCACAATAGTGCATGCAGTTTTTTTCAAAGGAAAACGTTAAGAACCCGGTTTGGATTCTTAGGGACCCGATTTCTCTGATTCTAGGGACCCGATTTTCTCTGATTTTATGGACCCGATAATAATTTTCTCTGATTCTAGGGGCCCGATTTGAAAATTCTAGAGATCCGTGCCGGGGTCCCTAAAGCGATTAAAAAACCTTGGTACACATACAAGCGAATACAACTCCGTGACCGCTGTTCTCATAGATGTGCATGGTTTTTGATAGTTGTCCGTTGTCACTCAGAGAACAATGTCATTTGAGCAACGGCGCGTAAAGCGAATGTAATTGCAGGTAACTGTAAACACTAAGCAACGCCAACTGTTCCTTAAAAAGATAGTGTTCTTCCAGTGATGCTGGGTCTTTTTGCTGAAGCTAACTAAGTTTGTAGCAACTAGCAAGCAGTGGTAATTGTGGTGCACAGCACGATATTTCTGTTTCAATAAAAAATTCAAACAAATGGTACCATTTCAACAGGAATTCCCAACATAGGAGTGTGATGTAAAAATGATTCACTTATACTTCTGGACTCGGATGCAGACATCCGACTCCCCTTGTTTTTAGAAATCCGACCAAAAACCTCCGACTCCTTTGCAACGCCGACTACGCAACCCTGCTTAACATGGTACCTGTTTTATCTATATTCTGATCACGATACAAACAAGCTATACAAGTTTCAACGAGGAACCCAGAAATTACGAGGACCGGTATCGATTTTCGTACCCCCTTGCAAAATTTCTCTCTGAGGCCCTGTGTCTAATAACTTTGATTGGGAGCCAAGAAAGACGAGCTCCTATTGTCATTGCTGGGAGCCAAGAAGACGAGTTCCTATTGTCACTGCTTCTTTTACGTGTCATTGCATATGCGGGTCCAGTTTCTCAAATATATTGCTTAGAAATTTGCTGTTCGATGCTGTATCCTAAGATTATCTTATTTTGCTTTTGAAGGTTATGGTATGTTGATGATCCATGGTTATAGTCACATTTTGGTTGTAGATTTTGCCTGCTAGTTATGCAGTGGTCAGGATAGAGTTGCCAGAGTCCAACTTTGCAATTTCATGAGTTTTCGGTAAGAGTTTTCTCTTCATCGATATTTCATTGAAAATACAACAGATATTGATATTCTTTTGCAAGTTTAGTTGCAATTCTAGTGGGATGGTAGCGACTTCTAGCGAAATGGTGTTTTTCCCATTACTGGACTAACGAATGAATATAATATGTAGACTATGCGTGGAAATGCGATCTTACAGTACTTGTTATGCTAAATTCTGAATTCATTGTTCATATAGTGTTTCAATTTTATTATCTTCAGGTTTGACCCAACTGTTGCTATTAATGCGCTTATCAGTATAACATCCGTAAAGTTAAACAACCATATCTTTTTATTTCGAAGTATATAGTGCTTGAATATGTTTCTGAATTATTTTGCAGTTGCAAAAACAGGAAATGTATGCATCAAAATAAAGTCAAATTTAGTAAATTATAAAATTGAAATTATAAGTCTTTAGGTCAAAAATCTCGTTGTCCTGGCTATCACACACGTAAAGCTGCTACAGCAAAAACAAACTAGTTCCATCTCTGACATTCTTACAAGTGGGCGTGAACTTTTGTATGATGCACCACGATATTGCACTAGGCTTAGTCTAGCAAGGTCGTACGCAAGGGGGTGGGGTTGGGGTTAAAAACCCCCCTTGAGCTTGATATTTTACAAAAACATTATTGTAAGGCGAGTGTATAGGGCTTGATTTTTACAAAAATAAGGGGAGTGTGTGTAGAAGATATGCCTATTATGTCAACAAACTTCGCTTGAAAACATGAATATGACGTCAAATTGTGACGTCACAAACAGCGCACAACAAACACAAATGACCACCATATGCCACTGAATGAAAACTCCCCCCATGAAAATTTTCTGCGTACGCCACTGTAGTCTAGCATTGCTCGAACCGGATCTTGGGACTGGATTGACAATAACAACTAAATAATTTCCGTTTGCAATCCAAAATATAAAGGGATAGCTGATAATCGTCTCAATGACGGTTTTAGCAATACGATACAAAGCAGCATTCGAAAGGATTGCAACGACACCAGCAGTCAATCGGGAAGATGAATGAGTTGTCAACCATTGAAAATCCATTCGCACGGCCATTGCGCCTGGGTGTCAGTGTTGCCACTCTGTGTTAACAAGCTTTCCCTACAATAACAATGAAAAATCCCTACATTTCCCTGCACAAGCTGAAACAAAAAACGCCATCATCTTTAGCTACATTTGGCCTTGAAAAACGACATACTATGTACGATGCATAATTGAGAGTGCAAAATCAAAATTACAAATAAAAAAAGTTTACAGAAAGCACCACTGCATAACCACCTGTCAATTTTTTTTAAGTATCTCAATGTCTTATAAGATTAGCCAGCACCTTTGGCAATGAATCTAAGCATAATCCCCTGCAACTCTCCAGCTGGTTGCAATTAGCAAGGAAAAAGTCTCATTAGTGATAGCACCAACAGCTTCAGAATTTTAATTTTTCAAAATGTGTTCTTTTGCTTCGCCATCTTATTTATAAATATCTAAGTCTTTGATTGACTTCAAAGTCACATGAATAAGTCTCACTAGACTTAATTATTGCTTCCAAAGTGCACACAGTCAGGCAAATCCTCAGCTTGTTTTTGTTGTTATTCAAGCGGTAGAAACTTCTTTCCACCTAAGCAGTGCTTTGAGGTCATGCAGTTATAAAAACATTGACATTGCATTACGACTGTACTTTTCACTAGTATTGTACTATGTGTAGTGCAGTATTTGCAAAGTGGCATAGTCTAGGCTACACCTAATAGGCTAAGCCTAGGCTTTCACTCAGCAGAATGCAATTTTAGCCATCATAAAACCTGGCCACACTGCCCTCCTTGCGTCAAAAGTAACCCAGTGCCACTAGGATTTATTGCTTTCTTAACTGGCAAAAACGCATTTTCCAGTGCGTTTTGCAAGCGTACTAATAATAAATTGTTGACCAAACACGTTCCTGAAGTGTCACAAAGGTAGAAACAAAGCGATAAAAATTCTAAACACGAACATCCTTACGAATCCCTACAAAATAGCGATTTCTCCCGCAGGGATTCCCTACTCCCTACAAAAGTTAAAAAATCCCTACTGTAGGGATTTTTCCCTACGAGTGGCAACACTGCTGGGTGGTTTCACTTGAGGTGCGTAGCGATCTACGAGGATTGTCATGTAAGCAACAGTGAAAACATACTTGCCATCCTGAACGTTGCAGCGCGTGGAAACATGCACCGCGTATACTCACAGTAAGTCGGTAGTATTGAGTGCAACTCCAAGCAAGGAAGCAACAGCTGTCTGACCCGCGTGAAACAACGAATGGAAAACACATGAAGTTGCAGTCGCATAGTATTTAAAACAAATTGTTATTATTATTGATTTCTAGTTTCTTATGACTCAGCCAATAAACGAAAACAATACGAAAAGCCATCGCGCAATAAGGCAACCAGTTGTTAGTGAATATTAGAATAAATGAAAATACATTGGCATAACAACTGATCAATGTAGAAAACCGTGTCATATAGGATTTGTGAAGGACCATCGCGATGACGGTCATCTAGTCAACCAACCCAGGGCCTTCCCAGCGGAGGACAGTGATGCCCGCCCCCCACCATTTGAAATCGGTGCCCCCCATTTCACGTTTGGCCCCCCGGTTGCTGCATACACCCAATATTTTATTTTAAAATGTGCTCCCCCTTCTGGTTTTTGGCCCCTCTTTTTGTTTTTTGCCCCGTCCCCTTCTACTAAATCCTGGTGACGGGCCTGAACTAACCCCGTTTATCACTTTTTGAAGTGTTGAAAATCAACAGTTGGAGCTGAAATAAGCACAGTTATGAAAACAAACAATGAATGGTCAAAAATGACTGGGTAGAAAATGACTTGTGAAGACAAGGAACGGTTTTCCTTGCGAAGATGAACTTATGCGGAGCTGTATGTAAAACCAGCGTGTAGGCTCGATGACCACGATAATTCGCTGCAAATTTCGTTGTGTGTAGTTTGTCGGCGAATGCGTACAATTTTTTGTGGGATGGATAAGGTTTTCTCTGTGAAACTTTTTCAAACATACGTGATGAGGTGGGATATTCTTCCAGAACATTTTTGGAAGCAACTAAATCGGATCCCGAATTTTATTATAAAAAATTGGTTTCCAGCAATGCAGCAAAACTGGCATAAAGGTAAATTATTTGTCACAAAACAATCAAAACAAAAGCTTACCGCAGTGCAATATGTCAAGGCATATGAACGCATTTTGAACGACAGCCTGTTAAAAGAATCATGACTTGCAGTAGGTACAGTAAGCAGTACCAGTTGTACTGTATCACCCTGCTAAGGAAAACAATCATTTCACTGAAGATGATGACGTGGTCTTTTTGTAGAGATATGTGGCACGCAATTTCTTTAGCAAAGGCAGTTTCTCAGCATTTCACGCCACCAAACTAGCGTGTCCGCAATAGTCGTTTGAGTTAACTTCGCGTAGCTTGACATTCTGTTTACTCAGATTGCTCAACGGATGCTACCCGAGCAAGTGATGAGAAACAAAGAAAAACGACTAGGATTAAATGAAATTACGCTCATGCGTTTCGTTTTTCGTCAATTGCTTACAGTGCATGTTATCACCAGTAGCGTAACTGACAGGGGTCGGGGGTACGAACTACCTTCCCCCCAGCAGGCTCATATAAAAACCGGGCCCTAGTTTCCTTGTATTTTGATTTTGGTATTCTTTTGGTTTTCGGTAGGTTCTTTTTGTCCGTTTTTCGGAGTATTTTCAGGTTATTTAGGGTTTCAGTATAGCTATCCACACCAAGATTCACTCTCATTTCTTACGTTTTTATTCTGAGTGTTAGCTAGTGGGCCCTTACAGTGGCCACTGGGCCCCTTCTGCTAAGTTTTCCGCCTGGCTCACTGGTTTTGAGCTATGAACCAAACAAGAAAATTACTTGCATATGAACAACACAGGTACAATTTCAATATTATTTGGCTTCGAAAAAGCTGAAAAACCTAATCTTACTGTCTTCAGTTAAAGATATTTGCTGGATTTGTTACATTGGGATCCGACTTCTCAGGATCTACATTGCCCATTTTCTTTTATGTGATTCTAATTTCACTTAAACGTCATTACGTTTCCAGAAAATTCCATTTCTTTGAAATCTTATGATCAAACAGAAGAATTGCTCGGAATTTCCACGGTGCTCTGTTTTACTTCAATGCACAAATTTGATATTTTTCTCAAGTTTTACCGTATATCAATTTAAGTCAGTAGTTCTTAACCTTTAAAAACCGCCGAACACCTACCCTTTTCTCCAAGCCTGTTTCGAACGCAAACTTGTGCAGTACTAGCAGGATATAAAAATATGAACCAGAAAATAAAATTAGATTACTGATTATGTAGGTTACTGAAACAAATTCAACCAAGAGCTCAAACTTAACAATACGTTGTTTTGTCGATGCTATTTTCTGGCAACAATCTGCGAGAATCGTGGTTTTGTTTCAGGCAGAGCAATCATCATGTCTTTTCCACAAGGAAGTCCCTTTCGTTTCATGTTCAATATTATAGAAAACGAAACTCGCATAGCAGTGGCGTAGCCAACCCAAAAATTTCGGGTAGGCCAAAATATTTGATTGTAGGCGAATAACAACATTTTGTTTAGGCAAACGCCTCTCAAAGCACAAAATGACTATATTTTCTAAAAATTTGAGGGATCCATGGCCTCTTTTGCACCATCCGGCTACGCCTATGTCGCATAGATATGCTGTTACGAACGACGAGGCAACCTCCAGGGTAAATGTAGTGATACTGGTATACCCTTCTATTTGACATGGCAAAAAACATTTGAGGTTTTGTTGTGCTGAAGGCATGCTTATAAACCTCGTTTTCCTGAACCTCAATCATGGCATCTGTGTGTTGGTTGTTTGTATCTGCGTTTGTTGTGCCAACAGAAATGGCTTCCATATCCATGCTGGATACTGTTGTCGGTCATGATTGTGGCACTCAACATATCCAGCCAAAATCCTGTAAAAGCGTTCATGTGATTAAGGGCACCAAAGGTATTGGCCAGATAAACCAGGTGATAAGAAAACGTAACCCCTGAAGGGTTTTTATTGCCGGTGGTTGTGATGCTGCAGAAGCCTGGATAATTCTACACTCAAGGCGAAAACGCGTCTTATCACCGTTACCGAAGAAAACCAATGAATTTCAGAAAGGTAGAGGATTTAGAATTGTGAGTCCGTTTTTTTCATACAGCTACGTATAAATGCAATGATTGAGAGCGCAACCTCACGCGTGATTAACATTTTGAACAAAAATTTTGAGAGATAAAGAGAGTATTTCTAATACAAGTGCTCATCTGTGCAGTGTGCGATGTGAGAAGATGATGGGTGGAACATCGTCCTGAAACGTGAACTACTGTATGTTGAGAGTTATATCTTGCTAACAATTATTGCACAGTATTACGTACTTACGATTTGTTAAAACTGGGCTGATGTGGATGATGATGATCACCTTGCATTTTGCAGTACGTACAATATCTATGTTACTTCGATTTGCTTTTTCTTTGCTTTAAGCAGATGAAGGAAATAACTTTAGCCACGATAGTTCTCTGAGTAGCGAAGTACGTGTAGTAAAATACGTTTTGAACAGGATTACGATGTAATTGGTGCATCACAGAAACGAAGTGATTTAGTGTAGTAACGTGTGCCATGATTAGTTGCTGAGATCGTTACCTCGCTTTTAGTCATACTTTGGCTAAGATCTCCTATGCAGTTACTTCACTTACTTATCCCATGGGCAGTGTTGCGTTAATCTATGAAACTGAAGATTGTTCTAATTTGAAATACAGTTATGAATAAAATATAACCAAAAACGTTTGCTGGATTTTGAAATTGAGAAGATCACTGTCGAACCCCCTGAAAGGGGTTCGATCGAACCCAGGCTAAGAACTACTTTTAAAGTTCAAATGGTAGGGTAGTTCACTTTTGGTATGAATTTCTTGCCTTGAAAATGAATTTCGGAAGCACGGATTTTTGTTAGTTTTCACGCTTCTGTCCAGGAAACAGCTGTCCTGAGAGCCCATCTCACCCACTTGTCGATTAGTTAGCGCCGAGCACGCACTTGCTCAAGCGAGCCTATTATAGGATTGATTGGCCGCAGATCGACCTGCTGTGAAACGGCCTAAAATCTTTTGGAGCAGAATAAGGTCACGTGACAAAGCTTCGCGTGCGCATGTCAGGTTCTACACAGTTGTCCTAAGCAAGTCAACTACTTTCTCAATCCATTTGCACTATTTTAATAAATTTGTTTGATGTCAGTTTGATAAAAACGTTTTACTAACATTTTTTGAAACAATATGCACGTCACGTTTGTAGAAGTTTTGATGACACTTCATTGAGAAATTATACATGTTACATTTATAAAACTTTGGATGTCACTTTATTGAAACTAAATTCCGCCCGGGCAGTTGCAGATACATGCAGCATCACTTGATAGATACTCTACAAAATGTTTTTCAGCATTGCACCTAGGAAATTTGTGTGAAATTTTGTATGCCAGTTATTTTGCACGTGTGTGACACCGCACGTGTGATACTGTACAACAATCTGTATTACACAGTCACACTACTTTCTTAATTTCAAAGTTATGTGCTAGGTTTCAAAGTAAGTATTTTTATCTTAAATACTTTGTCATTGTTAGTAGCAGACAAAAAGATAAGCATTTGATAACTTCGCTCTGTTTTGAAATATGGCTGACCGCAGAACCTGGACAGAAGAAGTGGTAGTGAATTTTATCTCTGTTGCAAAAGAAACTATATTGGTAACTGAAAGTCACTGCAACAAAAGAAATATGGATCGTTTTTCGTTCTGTTCAATAAACTGATGTTTACCCAAGCGTCTGTCACACGTGAATGACTTTTAGACAAGCAAACCCCAACAGTGCAATGACGTGAGAACGGACAGCATCGGTTTTTCGAACCAACCCTTGACATAGAAACGTAGCAAATCAGTAACACAATGATGTCTGGCCGTGTTGTAACCACCGCCGCTTGGCGAAACCGGAGGCCTTGTTTTGACAGT
>Ga0210059_1006136_pt1 | contig 19292 bp, 5 predicted proteins | sample Ectturendosymbi2_FD_188042 | JGI IMG/M metagenome (GOLD analysis project Ga0210059, IMG submission 188042) | Ecteinascidia turbinata endosymbiont from Florida, USA - Sample 2 (SPAdes) (version 2) | ecosystem: Host-associated > Tunicates > Ascidians > Unclassified | place: Key West, Florida... | reverse complement strand
ACACTGTGGCAGCAAGCAACAACAGAGATCACCCGACGACGAGATCACTCTATTATTACTGGTTCGTGCCACTTATATACGGGTGTTGTTCTTCGCGCACATCCCGTTCGTGGTGAATCGCACATTCAACGCAACGCCAACGGAGAGGTTGCAATAATACCTTGCATGTCAAGACAGTTGTTTATTTAATGGTTAAAACAAACATTGGCGATTATGATGATTCACTTCAGACACTGGCCATCTGTATATCTTTAGGTGTACATTGTTCATGACTGGCAGCCAACGTTTCGCTAAATTTGACAGTTAGCTTTGCAGCTGTCGTGTGAGGCCAGCTACGGCCAAAGCCTGTATTTGAAAAAACAATTCGCATGCTTTCTCTAATCTGGCTTTAGAGCATTCATTATTCCATCCGCAAATCTTCGCTTTTACTTTTCAGGAGTGAAGATGGGTGAAAAAAAGTAAAATCTATTTTCCCTGTGAAACACTTCGCTGCTTTATTCAATTCCGTCACTTTTTTGGAGACTCATTGTGTGCACACGAGGGGGGGGTCCTTGCGTTAAACGATGTAAACCTATCCATGTTCAAAAGCGAATCAATCATTCAATCACGCACTCATGCCCACAATATACAAATACGAACTACACAGAGCTACACTTTCAACCTGTTAAGCAATGACCAAAACAGGGTCAACAGTCTGGTCTGTAAACCGACACTTATGGTTCAACATTCAAGACTGCATCGGTAAATCAACCAAGTCGATAACTCAAATTAAGTCTTCACGATAGCAGTGATGTGTGCATCAGTGCAATTCTTTGCTTGCAAAGTAGCCGATGAAAAGATAGTAATCTACCAATGTACCACGTTTAGAACTTTTTAAGAGAAGGCTGGTTCACTGAGAGCTGTTGCACTAGACAAGTTAAGAAATTAACTTGTGTTTTTATTCAACACCTCAAACACGCAAGAACCACTTTCAACTGATATACCATATACTGTGTATAGTGCTGAGGATAAAATAGCAAAATACACTGGTGAAAATAGGCTGAAACGCCTGAAAGTAATTAACACATCCTCAAAAAACACAAATCTCTTTCATGCAATAACAGCATCAGACCTGTATTTGTATCTGTAAATGGTCTTTTAGAATAGCCTTTTCTTCAGATAAGAATCTTCCTGACTGAAAAACATCATCATTTCTTGCATCACCGTCGACTTGGACAGCAACACTTTTACTGTGAATAGGATGTTCCTTTTTCGTGGCATACGAGGTGCGATGAGTTGTGTAAGCCTCTGTTTAACACATTTTTCAAAGTCTGTAAATATTGTCACGTATTTGGTCAAGAAAGCTTATGCCAAATGTTACCAAGCAAGGTTTTCATCAACTGATATCTTTTGAAAAGTTTACCATCTCAGTACTGACAAAACTTTTGCCCTATTCTGTCCAATGCACATAATCAATGTTTAGGTTAAACACACTCTGTATGAGTTTAGACCAGGGGTTCCCAACCTGGGGTACATGTACCCCTGGGGGTACATTTGCCTATCCGAAGGGGTACATTTAAGGTTATCAATAGAAGGTAAAAATATATTTACATGTTGTTTATTTTCAAATATTTATAAATATATCACTTAATATTATTTTCAAAAGTCATCATATGTTTATTGTTAAATATATCTGTGACAGATCATGAGAAAATACTTTGTCATAAAGAGTTTTAGGCGTACATGTTCATCTGTCAAAATTCTGAAGGGGTACATCCTTACCTGTTGAAATGCTGTGGGGGTACATGTTCATTTGTTGGAATGCTGAAGGGGTACATTGTTAGAAAAAGGTTGTGAACCCCTGGTTTAGATGATCACCAGATTGCTATAAGTGAGCCTGCTAAGGTGAAGTTTAAATAATTCAAGAGATAGTTCAGAAACTAAACCGAAATCTCACAAAAACAAATGAAACTTGCTTCTTGGAATAGAGCTGTTCAATTCATGCCTGTAGGTTCATAACATTCTTAAATAAACTGGACTCACAATTTCAGCCACCCAGAAATAGCATGTGTTACCATACATGGCTCTGATTTTTGACTGGCCTGTTATTGAACAGCTGGAGCAATAACAACTCACCAACAGTGCAAAACGCTTCACTACTTATTCTACCATGTTCTTGTGAAAGAACTGTGTCCTGTATTAGAGTCCACTGACTCCATGACACAGAATGCTCACTCACACATTGGCTGCCACAAAATTTTGTTTAGATCAGCAGAACTAGAATTTGAATATTTTCTCCAATGTTTGAATCCCAAATGCAATTTCAGAAAAAGCTAAGAAATTGTTAGGCGTTTGATTTGCCAGAAACGATTATGCCATATACCTGCATAAGTTTTACAGCACTTTATAGTTGGTCATCAACATCTAGTGCAGTTTGAGCTAAAAAGGTTGCATGTAACATGCGTATCTGCTTCTGACATGCAACCTGTGTATTATGAACATTTTGTAGATTTTACTTAACAGCAATTACATTGTCTATCTTAAGATTTGAGTTGGTACTACTGCGTGCAATCATTAAAAATGGTCACTGGTGATAACTGTAGCAGTTTTACAAGTCTTACCTTTAATACCAAAAACTGTTTTTATTACCTAGTTTTTGTCAAATAGTAGCTTGCTTATTCTGGTGAATGCAAAATTTGAATTTGGTACAGCTACAATTCTGTCAAAGCCATAACTTCTATTTTTTTCAGTAGAGTGACCACAAATTTTGCTTGACTCATAAGTTGTTAACCCTCTATACCACAACAAAATGGCTGGAATGATCATCTTGCAGCATAATACTTGAAAACGATCTTTCAGCGTTTTATTTAAGCATAGATTTTCCATTACAATTTCATATTTGCATTACAGCCTATGCTAGCATCAACCTTAAAATCATCTGAGTCTGAATCAGGGTAACAACAGTTTATGAGCATGTCTGCTGATTGAACTTATTAATATTGGGTGTTAAAAAAATAACACTCTTAACTTACGTAGGAGCAAAAATTTCTGAAACTAGGCATTTGAGTGAATGGTTAGTGTCAGTAAAAAAAGTTTGATGGTCTCAATAGCATTTGCTTGAACTTTCTTGAGCACAAATAAACGAAATTGTGCTTCGTAGGTGACATGAATTTCAGTACAACCAAATTTTGTTATCTACCACATGCTTTCAATATACTTCCATACTGTTTTTTTTCAGTCATAGACCGAATTGTTTTTTAAATGACTGAAAAGATTTTAGTCATTTTGGTCAGAATGTCTGAAATTATAGGCGAATGAACATGGTTATGGCTAGCTTTAATACAACTGTGAGATAAATGACCAAAATGTCATAGCAAAAAATGACTAAAATGTCTCAGTGCAAAAAACTGGCTTTCATAAGGAAATGTCATCAGGAAAGTGATATACAACATGTGAGTTCATGTCATTTTGCAACATTGTGACAAAAGCATGCTTAATAAATATGTTTGAAGTAGCCTGACGTGAGGCCATAAAATAACAGATAACAGCACTTTGCAATGTCAGTGCAGGCTGCCTCCTAGCATTCTCTAAAACGTTTCAGCCATTGTGTTTGGGTGATAGATTGGAATCAACTATACTATGGCATGTGCTTGACACGTTGAGAGCCAGTGTACGATATATTTGTAATTCGATTTCAGCCTAAAAAAACAGCAGTTTTCGATTGCTTTACCAATGCCATAGCTCCTCCGCCGATTGCACTAGAGAGCTGTTCAAGGGCTGAAACGGATCGGCCAGTCTTCTAGTCTGCACTCGAAAAAAACTTTTTTGGTTGGGGGGTACAGATTTTTTGTGAGTGACGTCACAAGTGAAGTAGTTTTGGGGTCATTTTGGCTCATATTGCCCAGCCTAGGGCCCAACCGCTAGGCCACAGTGTTTCACTGATTTTTTCATTGGAAACTAGGCTCGTGTCTGAGTCTTTTGAGCCTTTGATCGCCTTTCTAAATTTTCTGGGTCAAAAGTTATGATCTAAAATAAACAAATTAATTATCTAATTAGTCAAATATTTTTACTACTTTAGATCATAACTTTCAAACTGAAACCCCAGCAGGTCATCCAAAGTATCAAAGACTCGGATTGTAGCCTAGTTTCCAATTAAACTTCAGCGAAATACTACCATCTAACAGTTGGCGCCCAGGGCCAGGTAAAGTGGGCCAAGGTGGCCTAAAAGTCCTCCACTTATGATGTCACTCACAAAAAATCCGCAATCCCCAAGCAAAAATTTTTTTTTTGAGTGCAGACTAGTAGACTTGCCGCATTTTTTGACACTTTGACCAGACCCGTAGCACTTACCGATCAGGAGAAATTCCCGCACAAACCCACATGTGTTTCAGTGTTTTTTTCTAAAATCCCCAAAAGCGGCCGGATGTCAAAGTGTTAAAATTAGGGCTGTGGAACTGGAACACAAATCAGAGGTTCTGACTGTGGCTCTAATACATTTTGGCTCCAGCTCTGGAATCTTACAAGTTCTTTGTTCCTGCTCAGGTTCTAGAAGTATTTGTGAAAACCGATAACCATTTCATTACTGTACTACGCTAGCATCTAGATCAGTGGCTTGCAACCTGGGGGTCATGAAACATTTTGAGGGGTTGCGGGTTGATATTTTATGCACAAAGCTGTCTTACATTTGTTTTATTCGAATTTTAGATGGGGATTATTGGGTTATAGTGGACCGCGCTATACTGGGTCGCAGTATAAACAAGGTTGAAAACCACTGATGTAGATGAAGTTTCATGAAATGAAATAGTTAATGAATAAGGGGTAGTTTTTTTGGCCATAGTCAAAATTTTTTTTAATTACTGAAAAAATCAATTCGATGCGGTCAGAAATATAGACTAATGAATATTTTTACTACGAGTTTCAACACTACTATGGTGCAAATGACTGAAATGTCTTAGCAAAAATTAAAAAAACAGATAAAGGGTAACATGCAAAAGTTTGAGAAACCCTGTTGCACACAGAAATGAAGAAAATTATGTACAGATATGGCAATCTTGGCATCCATAAGTGATGTGAGAAGCTTTTAGTGTGGCTCCGGCCACAAAATATATTTAGGCTCCATCTCCAATCATCCAAATTTGCTTGGACTCTGGCTCCACTACTGTACTTGACATTAATCACAAATGTTTACTAATATAAGATAACATCAGTTTTCAAAAACTTAATTATGCCAGACTCATGATCTTAGCTCATACATTGACACACGAGACAATTATCTTGATTAAATCTGCATATGAGAAAATGTATTTGCAGTTTGCACTATCATTTCACACAAAAGCTGCTTACTTTGAGAATATTCTTGCTCAGCAATATGTTTGGTCAGCTTACGTGATTGATCAGATTCCATTCCATCTCCAACTTCTCTTGGGATGTTTGGCCATACTGGAACTAAAAATAGAAAAAAGGCACTATCGGTTCACCATGTTTCATCAATTGCTAAAAATATTTAAATCATATTTTGTGGCTTTTATGTTAAATCATCACATCTGAAGTCCCATGAAATGCTTAATTTCACAAATTTTGATTAACATTATTAATACACAAAATTGTTTTGAGGACTTTTATCATAAGTGGCTCATATTTCAAAAAAGTTTTGATAATATTGGCTGTCTTCAAAATGAGGCAAACAAATAATGAAAATGCGAGACTTTTTTGTAGTTTTCATCATGTATAGAAACGAATAAGTGCTGATTATATTTTTTGTGCACCCTTCCAAGATGAATCACAAACATGATTTGGAAAAAAAAGCTTATGCAATTTGCAGAGGTATCTACTATCTTGGATGCTGGGTCCAATTTTTATGTGTTGCTGTCAAGCTTGCAATATTATAGCTGATAATCATCTTCATCATAATTAGTAGAAGGTAACTTGAAATTGTAAAGAGTTAAATCTCCTTGCAGCAGTGTCATATAATAAAATTAACACTTTTGGTATGCAGTTATTTACAGTCACATACGTTAATGGATTTTTATGGAGAAAGTACGGGGCTATGTACAAAAATATTTCCATCCAATTTTTTGGGAGTATTCGCCAAATCTTTTGCCCTTGAAAATTTGTACATGTCAGCGAATAGACAGCAAAGAGAAAAACCATATTAAGTAATTGAAACTGTTCTTTGAACTTCAATTAAATGGTTTAGAAAACTGACCAAAATACAGAAAAACCACAAAAGTGGCTCTGTACCCATCAAAGTTTCATAAGCAAAACAACTGGTGACACTGCAAGCGTCAAGCCACGGTGATAGATTGTAGTGATTCATACTTACGACATAATATACAATCAAACCTTTGTATATACTTAGAGTCCTGCGCGGGTGAAAATTTTGTGTCCGCACCCGCAGGAGTTTGAGAAAATTTGCCCGCACCCGCTCTGCAGACCATCCCAACCTGCGTCCAACCCGCCTCGCACTTTTTCAGTCTCAAACCCGCACCTGTCTGAAAACTACTAAAAACTCATAACTAGAGCAAGTTTTTGTTGCAATAAAATCATGAGAAATTTGCATTAATTTTTAAGAAAAGTTGTAGTAAAATGTTGCACTTAAGCACAAACATTTTAAACGACAGTGATTTACTCAAGCGATTAATTTGCATATAATGCTAAATATTTCTAAACATTATCTGGCGAGAAATGGCGATCATTTGCCAACAGTTTGTGTAGCATGCTAAAACTTCACTCCACAGTGCATGAAGTTGCTCGGCAATTAACCAATTTGACCCACAGTTCTGGACTGATGTTTGTTTGGCTGGGTCATTTCTACAATTGCTTTTAGGTCATTATTCAGTTCGAAGCGGTTATCAAAGAGAACAGAACTATACTGAAATAGTTCTCAAGCATGTTTTGTAAATCACACTTTTACATTTCACGCAACAGGCCTACTTGATAAAAGTTGCATGTGAAGAAGGAAAAAGTTGCAATATAAAATTCCTGCAACCATCTCATCGTACTACATAACTTCTCAGTATTTCAGAAGCTGTAAAAAAAGTTGAAAAACTTGCCCTCCTCATAACATCTGAAGACAAGCCTAACAAGCAGCAAAATCAAGCTACTGATTCTTTTTCATTGACAACCAAACCAAAACTTTCCACAGATCTGATCTTTCGCAGTCAACAGATTTGAGGTGATAAAAAACAGGTTTCAGTTCAGTTGTGACTAGCTGTGCGTTAAGCGCTGTTTTATCGATTTAGAAGTGTTGCTGAACTGAATTATTCCTCAGCAACTATGACGGTAGCATTGGAAAATGTTCACTTGCCCACCACATGGCAGGAGTCTGAGCGAATGTTTTGCAACAATGGGTTGTTACATCATAATGTAATAATTGCTGCAAGCCTACTGTCCTAAGCACAATGCTGGCAAACAACTTTAGTACTGTACATCCACGTGTTTTGCGATTTTTGAGCTGATTAAGTTCACATGCTTTGGCTCAACACTCAGTTACACGCACAAAGAATCTCTTAACCCATGCCTGTCCCGCAGCAAGTTCAACCCGCACCCGTCCCACACGCAAAGCAGTGCGGGTTCTCGCACCCGCCCTGCATACGCGGGTACTCATAACCCACGTGGGTTAACTCATCCCGCGAAGGACTCTAGTATATACAGCAGGGGTTGGGAACCTTTTTGACTAAGGGAGTCATGAAACCTACGTATTTTGAATTGTATTTCCGTGACAGCCATATAATATTTCTCAACACTAAATGCAACTAACTTAACTAACGTGTGCATTTTTAAGCAAAATCAACATTTTAAACAATGGGTAAATGTCTGAATTTTCTCTTTAATAACATGCTTCTTACTGTTAATGCGACTTCTGGTGCTGATGGCTTTGTAGGAAAATCACAGAAAGTTTCATCCGTAACATTCGTGTTTAAGAAAATATCAGGCGAGGGCGTCATCAAGGGAGCCACAACTGGCTCGCGAGTCAGAGGTTCCCGACCCCTGATATACAGTATCAGACAAAAGCTTAATTTCATCTTTGGGCCATAACCAACTAAACTATTATATAAAATGGTTAATAAAATATAACTCACTTGTCAAACCTCGTTCAATTTGGAGATGGGTAGGCTGCACTAATTGGTTTAAAGATGACATGGCAACTACTCACTAACAGTAACACTACTTTAGGCTTATATTAGTGATGGTAGTAATAAAACACACTATGATATCAGTTGTGCTGCAATAATAATGATTTTATTACAGACTTGTGGCCATATTACAGATGTAGCCATACAACACAAGAACACAAAAATGGTTAGCCGTAGCATATTATAGAATCGGTGTTTGCACACAACCAACACTGATGATAAGACCAGGGTTGCCATCGATCTACTTTTTGACAAGGAGCAAATCTAGTCCAGAAAAGAGCCAAATTCCAAGACAAGGGCCACAAAAGGGCCAACCATTTTTTGCAAATTTATCAGCAGTTACAAAGTAATAACAATGGGTAAATGTCTGAATTTTTTGATGCGAGTGAATTATTTGAACCACTTGAAAACGCCATCAGAGATCAATTGATTCCTGCCCTCGTGTAGGACGAGAAGTTAGTGATGCCAAAAGACAAATACTAGCTCTTCCTATCAGGCATGGTGGACTAAGTTTGACAGCTCCTTAAGAAACCGCCAAAACAGAATACGAACACTCCACACAGATAACTAATAAACTAACCGCCAGAATCTACACTCAAAAACTCGATCTTGACTACAACCCCTCAGACAAGCAATTTACCAGTATCTTTTTCAAAACCTCAAAAATTAGGATTTATAAGCTAGAATTTTTAAAATTGCAGCAATTTCAATACTTGATTAGCCTAACTTGTCAGCATAGCATACACTGTTTACAATGAATAAACACTGCCATGAATAAAAAAAGAATGTTGAAATAACAAAGCAATGAGAACAGAACACTGAATGTAAGAGAACTGCCCACTATAGGCTATAGTGTTTAAACCTGAAAAAGCAAAAACAGTGCTTGAAAGATGCTGAACAATGAAAAGGAAGTACAAAATGGAGCATCAAGTTAAGGGGGGTTAAAATTAGTACAATACTGTATTCAATTAACCATTGCCAAAAATGAAAATATTTCCAAAACAGCAGTAACTTTTTCGGACTTTGGTAGTATGTTTGATAACAGTTACCGTACTACATAAATCTTGTGAAATTTTGTTTTTTTAGTATATATTTCACAAATCAACCTTTCAGACTCTTCTGCAACTCAGTGGGTTTTCAATTTGAAAAGTCAATCCAAGTCGTAAAGAACCAAGTTTGGAATTTTGATGTGATGTAACATTAAATAACTGCATGTCCTTAAAAAAGAAAAACTAGTTCATTAGTTACTGCAACTGAAGTACTGGCATTGGTATGAAATGAAATACCTCAACTGATTTGCCAATTATCAGTAGTTGCATATCAACAGTTTAACATTGTCATGCAGAAAGCAAAGTTTATCTGCATTTTCACCAAGTAGCCTACAGCGACTGTGAGTTAGCCGGTCATCTACAAGCTAGCCTAAACAAAAGCAGCATTAGGCTATAAGCGATTACCGCCCGTCCGCCAGAAGTAAATTCCATAAGAACAAGTCGCCATAACAATAGCTAAGGTACACATATGTGCATTCGATGATTGTGCAGTAATGCTACGGTAGTTCTGATACAATTACAAGCAATGCGCTTTTGTTTGCGTTAGTTGCAAACACTGCTTTTGTTGATCGTGTTTAACAAACGGACAACAGCAATTGTGATGCAACAATGAACACTGACTATCGGACCGAATGACAAATCATCGCTCTAATGAATTTGTGAAATGTTGGAGTAGCGCTCCCGTAGCTTGTGTGCCACATCCACAAACGCTGGTTTCACGTTTGCAACAGCTTGGATTGTGAGATCACAATTATGATTATCATGCCTTGTGGAAAATGTTGATTAAGCTAACCCACGAACACAATGTTTTAGCTTGCGTGCAGTATAAACCAGCACGCTTAAAGCGTAATACATCAAGTTAAGATGAGTAGAATCCTTTCTTATTTACATAATAAATATCCCACAGTAAAAAATATAAAAATATCAAGCAAGAAAAACAACAGTAAAATTATACAGACCATGATGGAGTATCGTCATTGTGTGTGTGTTCCACCAGGCACATAGAGTAGGACATAGCACCCCAAATGGGGTTGGACAGACAGAGGCAAAGACAGATAACAAAAATTAACAGTAAACAGCGACACAGTAGTGTTAGGTACATGAAAAATAAACAAAGTGAGGTTAGTCAGGATGGCTGAAGAGGGGAGAAAAACAACACTGCACAGGGAGTTTACAGAAAGCATGAAAAAACATACTGAAGACAATAAAGCTCACAGAAAACACAGACATTCGGAAGGCGATGGCTATTCATTGAAGAGAGGCAAGTGACGGGCAGGAACACTAGTTAATGCACTGAGGGTGGCTAAAATCAGATCAAACTTGCACACAGGCCAATATGCTAGCGGTGTTCCCTCTGACCACGGCCAGAGACGGGCGCTGGTGGAGCCACTGTCGATCCCTGGAGTCGGCTGAAATGCCAACAAGTTTCTTTGCGAGCCAGCTCAAGAAGAATCCTTTTAACATGTTACTTGCAACTGCTTCATAGCAACAGTTGTCATTACTAATGAGTAACAACTGTATTTGTAATCATATTATTCACAATACCATAAACATTACAACGTAACGCAATTCATTTTTCATGCAAGCTTTTTAAAAATATTATGCGCTAAACTAGGCATCGATTGGACTTCTACATCGTAAGTACCAGTCAAACTTTTTGTGCTGTGAAAACTTCCGGAAGTGTAACGGGAGTTTATTCATACACAACACCTGCACGTAGTGGCTTCAACTCAAGCATTGCGGAACTTCCCGATGATGGTTTCGTTTTGGTTGTGACGGCGGACACTCCATGATTCATCTTGTCTGCTTGTTTATGAAACCGCACCTGCTAGTGTTGTTGTAAGATAACTGTCTCGACTTGCTTTGATGTGCTTTCTTTCTTTCGCAAGTTGTCTGAATGCGTGAGGAATACAACAGCGTTTTGTCAAACACCTACTGTCGATGTATCAGCCAGGGCGATATATTGGTCGATCTCTAGGCTATTATTTGCATCATATTTTTAGCAAGCTCAAGTCTACAGACACGGACATCACAATTTACAAGTAAGCTAGCAGTAAATCAAATGTATGAAGTAACATAAACAAAGCTAGTTAGATCTTTTCTAAAAAAACATTTAATGTTTTCTTTTACTTTTAAGAAATTGCACAAATTCAAACAATTACTAGGCTACATCATGAGATAGGCTATAGGCAAGGTCTTACAGTTTTCTTTCCACTCTAACCATTTGCATTCATTGCAATATTTGACTACTAATTTAACATTCAAAATTTTCCATCCCATGCATATCTAGGCTAATAATCTTTATCAAATCAGTGCGCCCGTAATGAAGAGATTTTCAAGCACAGCATCTTGAAAACTAAAAAAAGCATTGCAAATTCATGATCTCATGCACAAGCAGCCCTTGACATACCAGCGATAGATTAGAGTGCTGACCTATGCCTAGTTAGTGCTTAATCTGCAAACCATTATTATATTTCAAACTATTTGGTCAAGCCTAGCACATCTGCACTGTTGCCTGTTAAAAGGCGGAGCTTCAGCTTGGTTGCTGAGGTTTGATGACGTAGCCGGAGTCGTTAAAACAGATATTTTGCAATGAGCTATGAGAACTAAACAGAAATAAAAATAATTGCACCACAAAAGTTGACGTTACACTACGGTAAAAAATATATATATATTTTGAAGTTTGAAAATTTTTGGTTATCTGAGTTTCACAACGGTTCGGGGACAAAATAATAGATTTCAACCTTTGTGAATTTACAAAATTTTTAAACATTGCAAACTTCCATGCATTCCATGTTTGGGAGAAACGCATATTAAGTTGCAATAATACAACATTTATCCTTCATTTTTTTTGCTTTTGCAACGCAACTTTTTTCCAATCGGGTTACGTCATTGAACCTCCGCAACCAAGCTCCGCTTTTTACGGAGCTCCGCCTTTCACAGGCAACCCATTTGCACTGTCTACTGACTCCGCTCATATTACACCTGTGAAACTACTGTATTTGAATGGAAAATACAGTAATACGACATACATTTACAAAAATTTGACCAGAGTAAAAAACCCCAAATTTTCAATAAAAACCCAAGAACCCCAGATAAAACAAAAAAAAAACAGATCTAGTGAAAAAAAACTAGCAGTGGCAACACTGCCATAGATACGCCTGTGGATCTTGAAACAAGAAAACTTATTAATAAGCTACCTGTGACGTAACAGTTACGCACGACGAGAGTGCAGTAGGCTTGGTGGAAACGAAGTGAATGTAAAAGATAAACCCTAAACCTAACCCTAACCGTAACCCTAACCTAACCCTAACCTAACACTAACCTAACCCTAAGCTAAGCTAAGCTTAAGCTAACCTAACCCCAAACTAGCACCAACCCTAACCTAATCCTAAGCTAACCTAACCCTGAGCTAAGTTAACCCTTAGCTAACCTAACCCTAACCTAACGCTATCCTGTCCCTAAGCTAGCCTAAACCTAACCCTAAGCTATGCTAACCTAACCCTAGCTTAACGCTATCCTATCCCTAATCTCACACTAACCCGTAAAGTTAAGACTTAAGCCTGAAAAAAAGTAAAGAAAAAAAACTAAACAAAAGTCGAAAGAAAATGAAAGTCGGCAATGTGAGATTCGAACCGAAAACCATAGGCGCAGAAGGCGTAGCGCATAACCATTACACTATAGTATACCGTTGAACAAATTGGAGATTTTTGCAATCTTAATCCAGTCCAAAATTTTCATTGAGTAATCCTGTACGATCCTAATCCTGTAGACCTGTCCAGATATTTGATCCAACCCGGTTTATATCCGAAAAAACTCTGATTAAGCATTATGCTGCAGTGATCAATGCAGTTTGGATATCCATAGGCTATCTGATCCAGTTGAGTTTTTTTCAAAATCCAGTCCAACCTGGATTCTGTTCTGAATTGCAGAATCCGGTTGGATCGCGATCCGGCAACCGGATCATATTCAACGCTGTTACACTATGCGATCCACGCAGTTTGAATGACAAACTGACCCTTTTGTTTGAATTGCGTCAGGACAGGCATATCAGTGATGCCACTGGGCTCAATCGTTTTAACATCAAACTTTCCAGGCTTGAAAATCAAATGTCAGGCATCAACATCAAAAAGACACACGACTTATCAAACCTTGCTTTATAACATGGTTCCTATATTGCACAACCACCACCAGTGGCGTGCAGAGGGAGGGGGGCAAACGGGGCGACGGCCCCGGGCATCAAAGGCAGGGGGCATCTAAAGAGTGAAATTACAAAAATGTGAATGCTGTAACTAGATGATTTTTCCTACTGTAAGGCTACCAATACATGCTGCATGGATTTAAATTTTCGAAACTTGTTTTGTTGTCAACGCTTATTTTTACGTATTCAAATGCCAGTACTTCTCAGCTTCTTCAATACCAGGGACCTGCACCTTAGGTGTGCGGCGCACACCTAATCAAACTGATGGTGATGTGACTTGTTCCAGATGATGCGATCAAGGGAAAGTCACAAAAAGAGCATTGAAATATAACAAGGTGTGAAAAAAATGAGTTTTTTTAAGAACCCCTACCCACCTGTTTTTTTTCGTTTCTTTTTATATCCGGGTATTTTGTGGTTTTTGAAGAAAAGGAGGTTTTTGTTCTATAAAAATAACACAAAACCGCATTCTGAATTGTTTTTATTGAATCATGCAACATCACCATTTTCAGAATTACACAATAATAACTTGTTATACCTATTATGGCATTCAAATTCGGGGGAGAAATGTACCCAACCTTTGTTTTTGCGAAGTGTTGTTGGTCAATTGACTCCAGAGTGGTAAGGCTTGGCAAGTACGCGCACAGCAAACAGAGAAAAACCACTCCCACACTAACTCTGCAGTTACACGTCAAATTTATGTAGACTCCCTGCTGGTTCAGCATCTATATCACGAGTTCCCAACCTTTCTCTGACCACGTACACCTTTAACATTTCGACAGATGAGCATGTCAGAGATGATCGCAGAGTAGATTTTTACTATCCGATCTTATCCTGTTTTTGAAAAATGACATCCGTATCGGATCCGAATCCTGTTTTGGTTGAAACCATGCTATCCGTATCTGAAAACTATCCGAAAGTGTATTGCGATGCACAACATCCATTTTTTGTAATGTGGCTATTTTGCCTCGTGAGTCAAAATAACTGCTGGGGTTGTTTTGCCTATAGCCAAACAGGATTGGTTGAAGTAGTCACATGACAAGTTTGGAAAGCATGTCCTGTTTAGTATACCATGACATCTCCAACAACTCAGTCCCATGCATGGATGGTGGTTGTCATGGTTTCAGGGCTGGCAAGCAGTTAGCAACTTCTCGTTTGCATTAAGTGAACTGCAGGCCAAACCCTAACTCTTAACACTGAACTATTAAAGCTAAAACTTGACCCTAAACCTTGACCAAAAATTCCTGATCCTAAACCCTAACAATAAACACTTAAACCCCAACCAATAGTCTCTGCGTAGTGTACTTGTCACACAACCACTTCAATCAAATATGTTCAACTGAAGGCAAAATAGTCCCATCATAGCATATGCCTCATGAAGCAGAATAGACAGTATCTGAATGTGTTGTGTATTTTGGGCCCCGTCATGCTCAAACTGAAAGTTTGACCTTTCTTGCAAGCTTGACATATCACGTAACCTAAGTACTTTTCCAATTCAATTGCAGTAAGAAGCAAACTGAAGTGTTGCCACACTGTCCCGTCACCACGGAGGGGCGGGGGTTGGTGGGCTTAGCCTTTCCGAAACAAAGCTCCAAGCCCCCCCAAAATTGAAATATGAAGCACTATAAAACAGTAATATTTCTTCAAATTTCAGAACGTCAAGCCCCACTGCACAAATGTAAAGCCCCCTAGAAAAGACTATCTGGCGACGGTTCTGTTGCCACACCATGCTTTTCAATAGCCAATTCTTCGGTAACAATGCTTAGATTTTAACACCATCCATGAGTTCACATTCATAATTTCATTTATTTATCCTACTTTGTTGAACTTTAACCAAACCTAACTGCATAGCAATGCTAGTCTACAAACCAATACAGCATTCAAAACAATACATACACTGGCTTGAAATATCTCATTTATATTGAAATGACTGACTAAAAATTGAAGCTGATGAGTCAGTGTCACAAAACAACAATTTTGCATATCATGTTTGAGAAATAAAAAAGTTAACTGGCCTGGAATCATCCAACAAACAGTCAATGCAGCCTCGCGTAGAATAGGCATGAAGACTGCAAGGCCTGGTGTCGACTAAAGACCACAAGATCTAAGAGTGATCTAGCTAGTCTAGTTTAGACTGCAGATCAAAGTAGGCCTACACTAGCTAGCCTTAGTCCAAGTACGCAGCAAACATCGCCCTCAATGTACACTGAAACAGCCCTATCTTGCCACACCAGGTACAGATTGATGCTGACAATATTGTCATGTCCAATTAGCAGATTAAGTGGGGGAATGGGATTACACTACGGTACAGAGACTACATCATAGACAGACTCGGAGTCATGGCATAGAAGACAAGATGGTTCTGATGATACTAAAATAAATGAATGATTGCGCAATGTGCCCCTTTTTCCAAAAGTCTGAATCCTCGAAATATCGACAAACACAAAGCGTTTCGGATATCCGGCTAAATATCCGGTTCCCGTTTGAAAATAGTTTTTGGATATCCGTATCCGGTTGCAAACTCACTATCCTGCCGGATATCCAACCGATAAACCGGATAGTGATCATCACTGGAGCATGTAACCCTAAACTTTTTTATGACAAAAGGCTGAATGAAATGAAAATATAAATTATATATTGTTAGAGCAAGAAAGGTAGACTCAATTTTCATGACTAAAAGTTGATATGTTGCTGCTGTACAATAAATGTACCCCTTGAGATAGGCAAATGTACCCCCAGGGGTACATGTACCCCAGGGTGGGAACCCCTGATCTATATAGTGTATCTTTTCAATATATGGTTTAGGTATGGTCCAACATCAGAAACATTTTGGATGCTGAGAAGGCAGAAAAATTAATTAAAATATACCGATTTTGCAGAGCTGAAGAAGATAATCAGTAGAATTCACTCAAACGGTTCGAATTATTCTTCTCTGTTTTTCAAACCCTTCCTATTTCGTTGCTGTTCGTTCTGTTTCAAGGAATACGTTCAGTTAACTGTGCAAGTGTGCTGCTTATTTTACTTTTTACTTGGCAGTACATTTTTCAAAGGAAAAGAAAATACAGGCATGTTTGGTGGGTTTTACTGATTTTTTTAGTGTTTTTTTCTATATAAACTCGGGTGGTATTTTGTGGTTAGGTCCAATTGCATCAAACGTTAAGATAATCATGGACGTGTAACTGATTTTCTGAGCCTAATTTCAAAAGTTTCCTACTTGAACGTGGTTGATTTAGCTGATTTTATGATGCATCACTAGTTTCCCGTTTCGTTTTTTGTGAACCAGGTATCTGTTGTTGGGCCTTTACTATTCCGTATATATATTAAGGACATTGTGAAAGCCTCCAACTTTACTGTTTTATATGCTGATGATATCAATCTGCATATTTCGGGGAAAAACCACGAAATCTTAGAAAAAACAGTTAACCATGAGCTCAAAAAAATCGATCACTGGGTTCGTGCTAACAAATTATGTATCAATTATTCCAAAATCATGCTCATGAACAACCTAAAAAATATCAATTTTTCAGTGTCAATTAATCATCACCCAATATGAAAACAAAGCAGCTTGAAATATCTTGGCGTTATACTTAATGATAAACTTAATTGGAAGCCTCAAATTGAAAAGTTGGTACCACAGCTCTCCAAATCATGTGGAATGTTGTTCAAATTAAAACACTATACCAACACTTCAGTGCTCAAATCCGTTTACTTCGCTCTTTTCCATTCCTATTTAACTTATTCAATACTTAACTGGGGAAGGGCCAACAAGACAACTTTACTCCCTTTAATTAGATTGCAAAATAAAGCTGTGAGAACACTTGAATATAACAAAACTGAAACAACTGTACTCTATTCCAAGCACTAAATTTTAGAAATACCTGATTTATTTCAATTGTCAGTTGCCAAATTCATGTACTCCTTTTATAATGGTGGATTACCTAATCACTTCGATAACTACTTTTCTGAGATTGCATCAGTCCACAAATATCAAACAAGACTTGCTTTTCTGCAAAAATATTATTTGCCCAGAATGAAAACATCTTTGGGTCAGCTTTCTCTAAAGTATATTGGTCCGAAAATTTGGTCTAACATTCCGGAAAAATTGAAATCATCTTCGCCTTATTCATTTGGCAAAAAACATAAAAAAGTCCTGCTATCTTGCCAGACTTCCTGTTGATCTTCGTTTTATATTCTTGTCACATTCTGTAATATTGCGCTGATGCCACTATTTTCTCTCCTATTTACCTCTGTAGTTGCTCACCCCACCCCCTGTACATAGGCATGCTTTTCCCCACTGTTTTTTTTCTGTTTTTATGCGTATTTCACCTGACGTTGATTTGACGCTTTTTATTACTTTTATTACTACTTGTGACACGTCTTCAATTAAAATTTGGTTTGTGTTACCAACAGGGCTGGCTGAGAACTTGACCCAGGTGGTTATTCTCCAACCCTTTGTGATTTAACATGGTAGAATACGATTTCTAAGCTGCGAAACGTGAAATTTCTTATTTTTTATGTTTTTTCATCACTATATAATCAACTAGTGATCTTTGATGCTATTGAATTTCCTCTTGCTGCTTCGTGGTATTTCGTGGTTTGAGTCACAAAAATGCATGATTAAACCATACCATACTAATACAGCCGCACATCTGTGCTTGCAATTTGCTGCGTTTCGAGCTTCGCCATTAATTGGCAGTTCAGGCGAATTGATCATAACGGTTCACACAAGCCCGTATCCAGAGGTGTAGTGGGGTGGGAACGGCGTTCCCACACCTTTTTGCACTAGTTACGTTACTTGAAGATTTACATTTTTCCTTTCAATTCCTACGTGTAGCGCCTGGAGTAGAATAAATCAACAAATGACAAGTTATCTCATGTATAACACCCAGCATGGTTATGCAATTACTGTTTGTGACATCAACAATGGTATTTGCGTACAACACGCTTCGTCTGATTGTGTGCATTTATCGTAACTCTGCTATCTTCGTTTGAGAGGAATAATTGGTCTCGCCACCTGCTGTAATAAATTTAATAACTTCTGCTCAGTAAAATTGTGATTCAGCGCACCCGCTTGTTTTTCAGCGCAGCATCATTAAAAATTTGAGGGAACATTAGACTCGACTCTAGTCACGTTTTTCACAGAATGACTCGACTCAAGTCACAATCAATGAATCGAGCCTTGAGGCAGAGTCATTGTCACAAAATCTATGGGTCTCTTGATGGACAAACCCAGTTGGTTTGAACACAAAGAAATTAGCTTTTTTAGCTTCAGTGAGGATCAATTTGGCGCAAATATTCTGTTTTCACTGTTTAATTTAATTTAATTTATTTGTTTGTGACCAGACACGAAGTCCATAGTATAAACACACACACTTTGCTTAACGCAGGTTGATAAAAACAGACAAAACCGAAATTTTTGCAAAGAACTGGAGCCGGCGGAATCACAGAGTTGCAGCGACATTTTTGCAATTGCATTGAAGGCAGAACCATAGGGTAACACAGTGGTCTCCAACCTGTGGGTCGCGACCCCACTTGGGGTCGCCTTAATTTTTTCCGGGTCGCTGTAACTCGCCATATGCTTGCTGTTTTAGTACAAGTTAGGTGTGCTTAAACTGGTTTCAATTTTTATCTATTTATTCTCTTATTGTGGGTTAGTTAAGCGAGTAGCGCCTACTTCTCTACTCAGCTCCCCCGCATTTGACACGCAACCGCGTCATTTTCTTTTCTCTGCAATATGTCACGATTGCAGACACGCGCTTCAAAAACGCTGCTTTCACTGAAACTTTCATTTGATTATTGCACACTTCAATTTCATTGTGAGTCAGAATGACGTCACAATTGCAGCAACACGCTGAGGCTTTCATTCAGTTTTGCAGCCACACGCTAATGCTGATTTTTAGCCAGTAAGTAAAGCTGAATGTTATACAGAAA
>Ga0210059_1006135_pt1 | contig 19297 bp, 11 predicted proteins | sample Ectturendosymbi2_FD_188042 | JGI IMG/M metagenome (GOLD analysis project Ga0210059, IMG submission 188042) | Ecteinascidia turbinata endosymbiont from Florida, USA - Sample 2 (SPAdes) (version 2) | ecosystem: Host-associated > Tunicates > Ascidians > Unclassified | place: Key West, Florida... | reverse complement strand
CACCACTTTGATAGTTCGTTTCACAGATTTCCTGGTGCACAAATCTTTATTTACAAAAGGCTTCTGATTAGCAGCAGCAGAAAAGCTTTACGATGGCGCGACAGCAGAAACAGCCAACGTTGTCCGTGCGCTAGCGATACACAACTGGACTTTTTGAAAGCGTGGTGTCCACGCCGATGGACAAAAACGAATCATGCAATGCGTATCGAGGTCATGCGCGGACACACGAAATCCCTTGACGCGAATGACAAGTTGATACAAACCAGATTTCACGTACGGAATGCAATAGCGAGTAGGGAACGGCAAGTCGTAATGCGAAAAGTTAAATCCACTATAGGGGTATGACCTCTTCTGCAACCTGTGAGTGTGGCGCAGAAGAACAAACCGTCGACCATGTTGTCCTCCAATGTGCAATCCATCGACCTCCCCATGAAGTGCATGGCCCTTGGGCGCAATTTGGTGGGGGACACGGGAGACGTGTCCCCCTCACTTTTTCAAACGGGAGGGGACATAATATGTCATGTCCCCCCACTTTTTCTCTTTGGGTTTTGTATCTGGAGAGGTTTCAAAAATATGAGTGTTGCTTGTCACATTTTGTGTGAAGAGCTTTTCATGTTAGATGGCAAGCCACACATAATCAAGGTGATGTTGAAACAGAGTTTGGTGTGGTATCACTGATTCTGTTAGTTTATAAATTTTAACTTCGATAAAATAATTTTTAGCATTTTTCAAGTTCTAGAGACCGCGAAAGATGGTTAACTGCTGTTGTCCGAGATTTTTCCCTGTGTGGTATACTGTTAGAAATGTAATTTTCTTGTAACAGTGAGGAGTATTACAGCTGCACATGTGAGAGACCACAGTACAGCCATGATTCGTTCCGTGCAGAAATGTAACTGGCTTTGCTGTAACGTTGGTTGTCACGTATTCAGAAATGGACAGCGTGAAATTCATTGATGCTAGTGTTAAGGAATATTTTGCGGGTGCCGGTGATCCCAATTCCTATAACAAGACTGTTTAAGGCTGTGTTAACCGCACGCGCCTGCACTTGTAAATTGCCAACCTCTTTCCTTGTCCAATAGGACGGAATCGACACAAATCAACAGATATTTTACTAAGTGCACTTAAACGCGCACCGTTCTGCACGATGCCTTTACCGGTTTCAAGACACTGACAAAAAAAGGAATCAGTTCACAAACGAAGCACATTTAAACAACTCAAACTGCGCGCCGCTTATCGAACACATCGCCCAATGACAAACAGCGGCGAAACTCGCATCGCTCAATGACAACAGCAGCGAAACTCAACAACGCCAGAAAACGTGCATATGAGCACAAGAAATTCTTAACAGCTAGTGTATCTAATGTTAGAAAGTCAGATTTTCTGCCAAATCTCTGCCAAGCTTTTGCTGAAGACAGAAAGCAGCACTATTGTGGAGACTAAATTTGGGATGGAGTTTAGCAAAAGACTGTTTTCAACCTTTAGTGAACACGATTTCAATCAAAACGTTCGAGAAGTAGCCTACAGTATTTACATACCTGTATATTGACCTATAGCTCAAAACGTAGGGACTTGACTCGGAAATAAGGCTGAAATATACATTTATCTAGACTTCTTGTAATGTCGCGACAGTGGTGACCAATAAATCCAAAAGATATTTTTTCCGTGACTCTTACACTTTGTGGTAGTGCTGAATGCATTGGTTCGTAAGTCATCTGATCGACTTGAGTTTAACCAAACCCACAATGCAGCATTGTTTTCATCCAAGTGCGAAACATTTGCTTTACAGATACACCACACCTAGTTTTGTTGCACATTCTTTTTCGTGTTGAAGGAGAAAATGGTACTTTTTTTTCCAATTCATCAGGGGCGGCTCGTCTAGACAGGCTGCTGGGCTGCAGCCCTCCCTGAAAAATGTAAGGCAAAAGATTCCGCAAAACGGCCAAACTCGCCGTAAGTTTGGATTTAGTAACGAAAATTTCACAACACAATCATTTTCGGTACTTCCGACACCATTTTTGCTCAACGTTTCCTAGAAATCCAACAAAACCAATGTTTCGCTGTTTTCCAACGACGCCGCTTAAGCGATGACGTTTTCAGCACACTTGCCGACGAATTTGGCGATTTCGAGGCTGTCTTCGGCACAGCCCTAAAGGAAAGAAACCAAACAATTGGCCACAAAAAACATGGTGGTATATCCGCCTATCGCAAAGCGTTTTTGATATTTTGACGATGAATTTTTAAAGAAAAAACAGAGGAAATATGATCTTGACTGTTTTTCACTACCTGAATTTCTTGGATATTGAATTTTATAATTAAGTTTAACAATGCTTTTACTAGTGCTTTGGCGATATTGGCGGCATTGGATTTAAATCTGGTCGCCAATCTCGGGCTGCGAAAATACAGCCCTTCGTTTGTCTGCACCTGTGCAGCTTGCAACTGTAGGCTAAGCTGATGAGCTTTCTAGGGTTGGCGTTTGAATATGTATGCCAGTAGTTGGTGGATCTCATTCTTGGACAACACAAGATGTGACTGGTTTGAAACATTGAAATATGAAAAATTTGAAGCATGAGAAATCTGGCAAGCCTATAAGCATTCAAGTACTATAAGTAGATCTTTAATTTTTTGGTAAGGTGAACGTTGCAGCTGTAACTGATTCAGGATTCAAACTTTTACTGGAAAAGCATTACAATCCAGTTCAAAAAAACGAGAAATCTTGTGTAAAATCATAAACTTTTCGAAATTTTTTGGAAAATTTAAAATTCATTTGAAGGAACATGATTAAAGTACCAGCTCAGAGAATGTGGCTCTAGCCTAGGTCTGCTGCCATGACACAGTTTGAATAAAATGCTTAGCTTTGTCTAGTTAACAATAGCGCCTCATTAGTCGAACGGAATGTTCCAAGCTTAGTATGCGAGTGATGCTGGGTTCGACTCTCGCCTTTGCAGCTTTGATGGCAGTGTTACGCGTTATACTTTTGATGGGACCGGTTTAATTCTTTTGTGTTCATGTTTACGCTTTAGGGTTTGGTTTCATTAAACTGAGGTGAATTTTTCTATGTATTAATAAGTAGAACTGAAAATTACGAATTTGATAAGTTTAGGACTGCAGGAGTGACTGGAAACGCCACTAATTATAAAAACAGCCAGGGCGACAATCCCATATGTTCAACCAGAGATGAAATCTCGCAGCCCTCCCGGCCAATTTCACCACGAGCCGCCACTGCAATTCATCGTTGTGCATTTTAATTTAATCTCAAATATATTTTTGTGTCGTTATGCAAGTAGAACTCTTAGAATGAAACTTTTGACATGGTGCAGAGTTATGTCTGGCCGGGTTTTTTTGGTCGGGCCGGGCTCGGGCTTAAGTTTGTCTGAATATTTCGGGCCTGCATACAAAAATTTTTTACAACATTAAGAGTAACGACTTTTTTCTTTCGCGACGTAGATTTGTTGTGCTCACCGCGGTAACTTCAGTGAGTGAGGTGATTGTTATTTTTCTTCAGCTAATTCTGTTTGCAAACACTTCTGCGTTCTTATATTATCTGCTGGGATTAGTCTCAGACTGTCTTTGAGAAGGCGACAGCGGTCAGGAAATTAACACGCGACGGCGTTGCGTCGAAAAGATCAATCACTCACGCGATTCTTGGCTTGTTTTAAGAGCCTACAAGCCTTCTTTTCGTATCTATACAGCTATCCTAGAAAGTTTCTTTTATGCCTATAGCGCCATCGTAGATAGTTTCGTGATAATTTCTTTTTTTTATTGAGAAACATATTCCGCAGAATTATCGTTGACTAACATGCTACGTTTGTGCCAGATTATGCCAATGTTTTGGTCAAGGTGGTTGCTATTTTCAGTGTGATGAACCGTGTTCCTACAACTCCACCTGCACACAACGTTTTTTGTTACTCCGCAGTTGCGCATATCTTAACTCCGTCGGTAAACTTGGCTTTCAGGCCCAAATCGGGCTTCAAAAATAAATGTCGGCTCGAGCCGGGTTCGCGCTTGTGATTTCGGGCTCGGGACGGGTTCAGGCTTCAAAATGAGGCCTTTATAACTCTGTCTGGGTATGTGTGCAGGGTCCAGCAAGGGGAGATTGAAAGGATACATCCTCCACCCACCAACTACCAACAGTAAAAACAGATTAAAATAATTTTGTGAAGTAGGCTACGCTAATTTTAGGCCAAATGTATTTGCTGCTGGTAAGAGCATATCAATGGAGATTTTGGTAGAAGTGGGGCTGCATGCCCAGTAGCATTAAAAAGACTTGTAGATTTTCAAAAAACGCAAATGTGCAAAAAAAATATTTATCGTCTTTGTAACGTTAGGCGACTTGAACAAGACATCAAAGCGCGCTGTAAACCAGATTTCTTATAAAATGCATGAAAAGTGAAGTGTTCTACTGTAAGAGTGATATGCACGTGCGACCAATGCGATTCAGCATTTTGTGAACTCCAGCTGACAGCTTTGATAAAAACTCAAATGATGCGTTCTACTATGTTGCTGTGCTTGTTTACATCCAAATACGATCTTAATGGAGGCAGGCTAAACTACAGTTCCGTCTCCAGCAACAAATTTAAGTAGATTAATATGTAAATCATTTGCAAGGACAAATCAAAGTGTGATTATTGTTGCTCTCAAAACACGTCTAGAAATAAAATTGGGAATCTGTATATATAAAACATCACTTCTGCATCGACTCGACGACTATATTGGTTTCACACCAAGCTGCCCCCCCACATTTTACAACAACATTGTGCCCATGCCATGGCCTGACGGTTCTGGACGATGAGACAATCGAATGGCTGCTCAACATTTGCCCCTAGATCTAGTGCGGCCGAGCAGTGATTTGAACAACTGGCTCAAAAGAAGGCCTTGACAACTGTGTTACAGGGTTACGTTTTTGTAGCCTTCTCGTCTGATTGCAAAGACAATTTACAAGAATGTTCGGTATAGCTATGCGCATCAGCCCTGAAAAATTGAAGGCAAAGGGGCGAAGAACTTCCCGAGTTATGTAGAATCGGATCGGAAACACTCAATTTGGGCTTTTTACACACTCTTTGAAAGTGAGCTCATTAGCTCATTTTCCTGGTCGCGTGACATCGTTCTGCTGATTCACCGTATGCTTGAGTGATCGAATGATCTCTCGAGAAAGTCGGCACAGCACGTGAGCACCAGTGTTGCCACTGCTGTTTTTTTTGTCACTAGATCTGGGGTTTTTCTGTTTTATCTGGGGTTCTGGGATTTTTATTGAAAATCTGGGTTTATTTGACTCCGGTCAAATTTTAAAATGTATGTTGTGTTACTGTCTTTTCCATTCAAGAATACAGTTATTTCACATGCGTAATGTGCAGAGTGAGAGTCAGTAGCCAGTAGGCTACAGTTGAGTAGGGCTAGGCTTAACCAAATTGCTTGAAATCTAATGTTCTACGGTTTAAGCACTGACTACAGTAGGCATAGGTCAGCACTCTAATCTGTCGCTGATGTGTCAAGGACTGCTTGTGCATGATTTTGGAATGCATTTTTTGTTATGAATGAAGATGCTGTGGCTGAGAATCTGTAGTGTTCATTGTTTTACAGGCGCATTGATTGTGATAGATGTGAATGTAAAATTTTGAATGTTGAATTAGTAGTCAAATGTTGCAATGAATGCTATGATTAGGGTGAAAAGAAAACTGTAAAACCTTGAATGTATCATGCACATGTTTCGTGAAACTAAAAGAAAACATTAATCGTTTTTAGAAAAGATCTAACTTTTTATGTTACTTCATACATTTGATTTGCTGCTAGCTTGCTTGTAAATTGTCGGTATTTTTGAAAATCGACTTGAACTTGTTAAAAATTTGATGCAAGTAATGCATATTACCTTAATTTTTATGTGCAAGTACTGTAGCGTACATTTCAAGTTTGGTTTTGACTTTTTTTAAACATTTTGTATGTCTGGGTTTTTTTATTATTTTTTGTGTTTTTTTCAAGGTTAACTCTGGGGTTTTTCTTCATAACAAAGTGGCAACACTGGTGAGCACACTCGCAGTTGCTTGGTTCGTAATAAGTGAGCTCGCCGGTAAAAGTGTGTTTGCGAAGCAGGTGTCTAACTTTGCCAGTCGCCCTAACGCCTGATTTTGGTTGGATGATACAAGGACGAATTTATATCACGTCTGCTGTTTTGAAATGCTACAGCGTGTTGATTTTATCTCACATTTGCAATCCATAGTGCAGTAATGAGAACATCTCAAACCACTGTGTGACTGTGGAGTGCAGTGAAATTCTGAAGGCTACGTAACGTGGCCTGATGCCATTGTTTTATTACGCTAGACTGCTATTTTGCCGCAGTATTTGAATATCAATATTTCAGTTCAGTTCATTCCCATAGCCAATGGCCCTTGGGACGCTTTAGCAGCATGCATGATCTTCTGCCAGTTATTCCGGTTCCAGCAGTTTCTTGAACAATGCTCGTGGCTCAAGCCAGTCCATGAGTGAAGATTGTCAATCCAGCTGGTCTTTTTTGGACGACCTCGAGTTCGTTTACCTGATATAGATGCTTGGATTATAGTGTTCGCGAATGAGTCCGTGTGTCTGGATACGTGCCCAAACCACTGTAATTTGCGGCGTCTGACGATTTGTGTCAGCGGTTCGAATTCGCCGATCATGGAGGTGACCTCTTGTGTTACTGAGATGTTGGTGCGGTGCACGGTGTAGGGAACTGGAGTAATATGTGGAAACACCGCATCTAGAATGCTGCTATCCTCTTCTCCAGGTTAGGGGTAAGGGTCCAACTCTCCCAGCCGCAAAAAGCGGTTGAGATGACCACTGATCGAAGTAGGTTCATCTTTGATTTCATGGAGATGTTCGAATGTCAATAGTGTTCACTGGAAAATACTGTTGCAATTCACATACAAAATTAACGGCCTTCTAGGCTAATTGCTGATGGTGGTTTGTCCAGACAGTACTTGAGGACACCATGTTTACCGGAATATAACCTAATCGTGTTTCAATTGCAGAAACTTGGGTGTTATAGCAGGCATCTTTTAATCCTCCCTAAACAAGCTGGCTTTTGTGAAAAGTACTGACTACTGTGCGTCATATAAGTGCTTTCGCAGAAAACTGTGTTACAGGCAAGTTTTGCCTATAACAAATATTGCTGTACAGAAGCCAAGCCTGTGGAAACACGCCCTAACCTCGAACCTAGTCAAACAAAATTCAAAAGAATCCCAACCAATCAGAATTCACCATTCTATCGACTGATCCTAACGTCAGTCACGAAAAACGTGACGCAAAGACGTATCAAGGCTGTTTATGGTGCTAGGCAACCGAATGCAAGTAAGCATCATTCAAACACTTGAATTGGCCAATGCTAAAGCAATTACCTAATTGGATATATTTAGGAACCAATCAAAACACATAAATGAATGGGGAGTGTCCAAAAATGCGAGTATAAAAACCCTTGAATTCGCACCTAAGAGCAGTTGAAATTAATTCCACTCGAAAGTAATTTCACTCCTGCCTTAGGACCAGCGGTCCTAGGTCAAAGTCGGTTATGGCATTGTATTCGTTCCTGCTACTGGTAACTGACCAAGAAGTAAAATAACTGTCCTACTCTGCCTGTACGGACTAGTCAAGTCGATAGTGGAAGTGTGTACGTCCCTTCCGAAATCGATAGAGAGTAGTAAAAGCAGTGATCCGAGTCACGACCAGACACTATGTCAGTTTAGAGTTTCATAAACTGGTTAGTCCTGGCAGGATCCCGCCAGGCTAAACAAAGGCTTGTCCGAGATAACCCCTGCTAAAATGGACGACAAGAATAGGCTTGTCCGGGTTAACCCATGCCAGTTTAAAGTGATAGTATTTACACTGTCCGAGTAAAACTCTGTGAAGCTGATATCGATGTACCGTGACATTGTAAGTCTTGACATTATGAAATACCGTAAGGCTAGAATGATAGCCAGTCATGCTCGTGTTTTAATGCATGAGTAATCCTGAGCGAATAACTAAAAACATTCAGCTGTGGAAGAAACTACCCTCAGCTTTGATTAATGACAGACTTCCGTTGACAAGTTTCCAGCAACATTCTGAAAAATCAGAGCATAATGCAAAGAGTCGAAACGTGACAGCAGACAGTATCATCGTCACCCTATTGTGAGTTAAGTCATACTTAGAACATAGCTTAGATTTAATTCATTTTATAAAGGTTATTAAATACATAAGTAGAGAGTTGCATGAGCGATATTATTCGAGAAATATTCAGGATTGGAATATTGTTGTTTGGTGAGTACAATCATGTTTATTATCATGTACATTTATGAACAATAAAAAATAAAACAAATATTACTGATGAGTGTTGTCTGGAGTAAGATTATGAAAGTATCAGAGGCAAGAGGCCTTTCAAGCAGACTAGCTTCTGTGATGAAGGACCTGGATTCAGTAAAGAAACGAACCCACATTTAGATTACTACTGGATCCGAAGGGGTTACATATCCTCCCATACGGGAGCAATGAACCTTAACAACTGTTCTTCGCTTGTCATTTATAATTGGAAAACCTTTGCAAGGCCAAAAGAATTAGTTTACTCGTGAAGCTGGTGCCGTTAGCCTAAGGACCGCAGCGCAGTACATCCAATCCAGTCGTTCTGAAGTGCCATGTAAATACGCAGCTCCAACGTTCTCGTTTTGGCTCAATTACATAAGGCTACATGAGTTCTTTATGTCAACTGTATACCATTTCATCTTACCTATAGCCCACTTCAATTTCAAATTGTAAATTTCCCTTTGAACATATTCCCTCCTCCTATAGCCATCTTTATTCCATACTTTTAACCCTGTTGTACATACTCCCATTATTAACACAACTAGGTTGTGTCTGCTTACCTAGGTTTTGATTGTTTTGTTTGTGTATTTATGATTTGGTTTTCTTGTTTTGTTGTTTGTATATTTTTGTGTTTAGGTTTTCTCGTTGCTGCTGGTTTTCTTTTGTTTTGCAGGAACAGCACGTCTTTCCCAGTATTCCCACATATCACTTCTGGCGAACAAAGAAATTCGAAGGCAACGCCTCTACAGATTGGATCCCAAGAGTACCAAATCAACCATCATCCAAATGCAAAAAACACTGCAAACAATTTGTAGAGCTTGCTATATGTGAAAGGGTTATGACAACCCAGGCAGAGTTTCATTTTAGCTGGGTTTATACTTTCTCTGCCACTCCCAGATCCTTGCGGATCTGAGCACCTGTTCCACCGAGAGAGACCGGTTGCGGCCCAGCACCCCCTGCGCAACTGTGTTGATCATCTAGCAGCTCCTTCCGACATATATGCACCACCACGAGTTGAAACTGGACAGTAACAAAGCTAATTTAACTGCTGAGGGACATCGACTCGACAACCTTCCGGTTCCTTCAATGCCCTGGCGTCCTTGCCCTGATTTGTGTTTTTTCTAGCTGAATATTAATTATCGCCAAATAAAATCAACTCAACTTACACTGAGCTCTGTTGACGTCAAAACTCTCCTCGAGCGCGCTTGTTAGCACGACCATGTAAATAGGCCTAGTCATTAATCTAAGCATGTGCCATCCACCAGGAGATTAACAAGTAGCCTGTAGCCTATCTGCATCGCGTTGAACTACTGAAGCAATCACAAGAGAAAGATGGTAATACGGGGCATTAAACTAGCAGGAAAGCAACCAGTACTTACTAGGTTGCACTATTACTATATAGGGAGTTAGGGACAAGTGAATTACGATAATTCGCTTGCGGTGACTGTCACAGTGACTTGTTGCTTATGAGAACTATTTACCGGTGACTATTATTTGCATGTAGCGCCATCTCCAGGCCGCCACACACGTCAAGGCATTAAAAAGTTTTATGCATGCGTATTTCAGTCAGTAAAAAAAAGCACGATATCCATGCTATTTGAACAAAATTCGCAAGATCAGTGGTAATGTTTATCAACTTGCGCTAATGAGAAAACACGTTCATCGAGGTGCTCTACTTCGATCGGCGTCAGATTTATTCCTTTGGTAACAGTGTTTTCATACGTGAACAATAGGTTTGATTCTGGTTTCTTGCAAATTTTTGTCAACATTTGCATTTCATTACATCTCTAAATATTATGCACTTTAGCAACATTTCACTTATCTAGAACAAAATGCTGTGAGTTACAGTAATTTGTAATTTTGTTTGTTTTTATGTATATTTACGTTTTTGTCTCTTATTCTTTCCTGTCCACAACCCAGTTTTCGGCATGAAAGTATACACTCTATAGTTTTTTCTGTTTTGCTTTTCTTTTGTATCTCATCAAGTATTTTTAATTTCTTTTTAATCTTTATAATTTCTATTTAATTTTTATTTTGTTTAAACATCCTTTTAACCACACCAAATTTCCTCAATTAAATTTGATCCACTCATTTGTGTATATAGGCATGCGCTTTCATCTGTAAATTTACTTCACCATGTTCTGTTTGTTTCTTTTCCTAAATGTGCTTATTTCATCTCCAACTGTTGTTTTTCAACACTTTTCAAAAAGTGATAAACAGGGTTGGCTGACTAGATGACCGACATGGTCCCCCACCAATCCTATATGACATAGTGCTACTCTTTGTTCACATTGATCAGCTATTAGCTTATGTCGTATTTTCATTTATTCAAATGTTCACTGACAATTGGTTTAGTCATATTACGCGATGGCTCTTTGCATTGCTTCTGTCTATTAGCTGAGTCCATGGGCGTCCGCAGGGGGGGACACCAGCATTTGACCCCCCTGGAAATTGGGACTAAGAAGCAAAAATTTCTGGAAAACTTGAAATCAGCAGTTTAATTCTGATTAGTTAGAGGTTAATTCTTGCAACGACAGTTTGTTTGCTGATATGACACTCACACTGCACAAGGGTCAGGTTCACTGTTCTGATAATATGCGGCGATGAGCTTGCAGTTCACTTATATCCGCTTCTTTGCCTACGGACGCAAGTTGCGAAACTGGGGAGCGAATTGTTCTGCTATTGACCTTTGCTGCGTAACAGCATGGCAACAAATCTTCGAAGATGCACATGAAGTTACGGTGGTAGGCGTTTTGCCGCATTTTAACTATTGAATGGAGATAATTTGGTAGGTAAAGGAGCGAGCGAGACAGTGATCAGTGACTGCTGATAGTGGGAAGCCACATAGGTTTATGGCAATGGTGGGCGAACTGCGACTCGCCGACATATTTTGTGTGGCTCTTCTAGATGAATAGCAATATCTCCGATTGCCCCACATTTAACGTTTTTTTCATTTATCAATGTGTTCACACAAGTTCGTGAAATTTGTCACCGGGGAGTCTGCGCGATTTGATAACAACGACGGTGAATCTGAATCGCAAGTTAGGCTACTTAAGTTCACAGAAGAAAACTAAAAATTTTTCATACGAGACATATTGTCAACAACATTCTGTCATTTTGCCAATGTCAGAATGTTTTTCGTGAAGAAGCATTTGACGATCAGAAAGTGGAAGAACACTAAAATAAATTGTAAGACTACTGAAGGTGTTCCAAGCCAGATTTGACCAATTCCAAGAATTAAAACCATGCTTTGCATTCCTTGCAAATCAGGAACGGATCCAGCGACTAAGGTTAGGGGGAGCGATTTCAATACTATTTAATAGTCAAGTCTCATTACGGGTTCACTAGGCTACTGTAAGAGAGATCAAGTACATTCTTTACAACACTGCTCTGACAAACAATGGGAGGCAAAATGGCCTTATATCACGAATGCTGTTTTCCGAATTGTACACAATCATGGTGAACAATGTTATTTTCGCAGGTTCAGGGGGGGAGATCACCGCAATCGTTACCCCCTGGATTCGCCCCTGTAAATCCATTCAATGTTAATGTATTCGGTGATAGCTGACCACTTCACCAACCTCGTCACACAAATGTGACTGCTGTAGAAAAGACCAGCGTATAACTCATTTCTGTGTATAGCACAACATATCGCTGTGAATTTTTTTCTCTGTATTGAAGTTCGTAAAATCAAACCATCGTGCAACCCTGAAAAATGAACAGTTGAGAGAATTAATTCGCACAGCTTTAACAACATACTGTCCAGGTTTTCGGGTACTAGAAACTAAAAAAAAGTTCATACTGACAATTACTGTACATCATCTAATGTAAAACTTGCATTCTTTACCGTATTTGTGTTGATACTACAAACTGGTTTTGCGGCTCGCTGGTGTTTTTGGTTTTCTGTAAATGACTCTTCCATTGAACAAGTTTGCCCACCCTTGGTTTATAGTATGTGTAAAGAAGCATGAGTGAAAAAGTAGCATTGCTGCGAATAAATCGAATTTTTTGCTACCAACGCTCCCTCTGAAGGTGCGCAACTGTGCAGTACCACCAGACCATTTGCGCAAAATCTCATCTCGCACAATTTTCGACATTCCAACACATTGGAAAAGCACGAAAACAAGGAGAAACTGTTTGAATCAAATGGTACTTTGTTCGTATTTTCATAAGATTTCGCACTTATTCTAAAAATTGACAGTTTGTAATTCATTTTGAACTCTGTTAACTCAATCTTAAGATATCCATGCTCACTAAAACAAACATTTGCTCAGTGTAAAGTTTTCTTACAGGAAAACACTGTTTGCAACTGTTGCCGTAACACTGGACATTTTCTTTTCGTGTACGTCCATTTGCCTTGCATCGCCAACAATCTGAAAAAGATAAGCAAAATGTCGACTTTGCCCCCCCCCGGAAAATATTCTGCGGACGCCCATGGCTGAGTCATATGAAACAACAAATCAATAAGAATCTAAGTACGGCCGTCATTTAAATGGCAATGATTAAGACCAACTTCCTTTTGTTAATTTTGTTCAAATTTTTAGTTGAAAACTACGAGCCTGTTATGGGTTTTTGTGAGAAAATATTTGATAATTTTATAACCAATTTTCCCGCAATGTGAATCACAATTTCCAAATACTGTGTTGTAAAGTCTCCCTGTTGAAGACTTTCTGGAGGCGGTTATGGTTGGAGTATAGCCTAATACCTAAAGGCAGGAGGTAACAAGAGTCGAAATATTTTATCATTATAACAATTCAAATTGATATGCCAGACCCATGGGCGTCGGAAGGGGGGGCTTGCCCCCTCCAAGATTTTGAAATTATTAGCAAAAAGGGTTGTTTTTTTCAATTTCGAGGGTTAAAAACCAAATGTCACCACTTTTGGCCCCCCCTGGAAAAAATTTTGGAAAAATCCCCTACTGCCCCTCCTGGAAAAAATCTTTCCGACGCCCATGGCCAGACCCTGCCGAGTTGCTTTGCCTTCAATTCAGGTCACACCTCAGTATTTTTTCTTACCTGAATAAATCCGAATGGCAACTTGCTCACGCTATCCTTTTCAACATTTTTCGTTGAGTGGAAACTTTCGCTGCATTTTTGTCATCTGTGGCACAGTTGAGATACGTTTTCACGCACTTTTGGATGCTTGTTGATCTGGAACTTCAGTGACAAGTGACCACTATATGTCCTTTTTAATACCTGAAGTTTTGGTTGCAACACTAGACCGATGGGCGTCGGAATAAATTTTTCAAGGGGGAACATCAATAGCGGATTTTTCCAGGGGGGCCAATAGTGATGAAATTTCATTTAAACCACTCGAAACTACGAGAACAACTTTTTTTTGCTTGAAGCTTAACAAGAAAATATAAAATCCAGGGTGGCAAGGTCTCCTGCGCCCCCTTCCGACACCCATGACTGAAGCTTTCCAACAGTTTCTTCGCCAGTAGAACGCACAGCCGAAATAATGAAATGCACTGATTCCACAAGCTTCGCAACAGGTATCTATCGAGGAGCAACCAGGCAATTTTAGTTGACAAGTTTCGAATCCAGAACTAGATTTGCTGTACAAATCTTTCACCATGATGACTCCGTTGCCTAAACGACTGGACATCATTATCGAAGTGTTTCTGCGAAAAACGAATTTGAGTGACGTTCGAATATTTTCAGATTTTTATTTACAAGCAACTCTGTTAAAAGATACTATAAACAACACGAGCTAGTGATCCACAGGTTGTTTTGAAGGGCTCTTAATCGAGCAACGTTTTATGCAAAGGCTTTTATCTCAAAATTTGTGGACGTGTACTATACTGTACGTGGCTGCGAGCCTATCACGAAACAAGGAAAATAAATTTGCATCAGTAGCGAATTTTTGGCCATGCGTGCGAGCAAATGATAAAATATAAAAGCTGGTTATTCTAACACAGATAATTGTACCATACGTTTTGCTTCGACGGCCACGTAAAAGTAGTTCCACTGCCTAAGATATGTGATGAAAGCTGTTCAAAATCACGGACTGCTTGCACAAGCACAGCATCTTAAATACGAGATTGCCACATTACAATACAACGACAACAGCGCACGATTCCTGCATAAACTAATGCGAAGGTGAGCATACCATTGAACGATTCAACGAAAGTGGAGGTAAACAAAACGCATTAGAAATCGAATTCACGAAAGGTCGCAACACATCTAGAGGCGCTGAACAATAAGCATGACTACGCGTAGATTATCTACGCAATTTCACAGAAGCACGCTTTTCAAACTTTTTTTGAAAATTCAGTTTTGCAATTTGTTGGGAAAAATTGTACATTAGCCTATATTTCGAATACTGTACCAGCATAATTTATATCTTTTGTCTTGAAAAAAGGTTCCTAAGACATGACAGGTTGTATTAAAAGAAGTTGTCCCACTGTTTGTCTTCTCAGTGCTTAACATACATGGATTGCTGGTATGAGCGTATCAGGAAGGTTGTGGTCAACATCTTCTGCGTCAAAGTTCACCATTGACATATGACGGCGTGGAATGCACTGTGTGTTAACAGCAAAGAACTTGCTTCCAGTTGCAATCCAGGAGCTTTGCTGGTAGAATCATGTCTTTCATGGAGATCGATTTGATCAGAAAGTGTTTTCTTCAATGCTAATGCTCATCGCGGTTTGCACTTTAAGAGCCCTTTTTTAAATCCTGTGCAAAAGAAACTACAGCTAAAAATCCATACACAAGTAAAAAGTGAACGTTTTTACATGAACGAAAATTTAATTTCGTCTCAATGCCGCGGAAAACGCAACTTCGGCATCGCCAATATACTTTATCTTCTTCTCGACGTTTTCAAAATCTTCCGCTTCGTGAAACGCCTGTATTGCCTGAGCGTAGCAGTCAGTCGCTTCCTCGTATCGAGCAGTTGCCATGTAAGTCGCTCTGAGGTTGTTCAGATAGGTTCCATACATTTGGTAGTGCGAGGCCGATTCACCGTACTTTGCTTTTATCACTTCCAGTGCATCTTTCAAGGTTTGCTCGCGCGATTCGTAATCTTCTATCTCTAACTCGGTACATTCGATGATGTGGAAACAAGAATAGCGAGTGTGGAAGAGTACTTTGTCAGCACAGTGCTCAGTGCACCGAAGGAGCTTGGCCTTCATGTCGTGCATGATAGGAAGAATGCCGAACTCCAGGCATGCTCTGTATTCGGAGCCGCACACTATAAGATCCAGCGCTGCATCTCTTGTTCGGTCGATGCATTTTAAAATACCTAGAGCCGATGCGGACGATTTAGGGGAAGCAAAGTGTAGATCAGCTGCGATTCGATTCAGAATTATGGCCAACAGGTGCCTGTTTCCTTTGTACATTTTCTTAGCGAATTTCATAGCATTGTCGGGCGACACTTGCAGCTTGTCTCGAATCAAGCTTATCATTTTATCGTACGTCTCCTCAGCCTCTTCGCTTCGTCCAGTTACCAGCAACGTTTGGTAGTAGTTGCATAGAAAGGGCAAATCGAGCAACTCCTCGTCCAGCTCGAACATTCCATCCAAGATACCATATGCTTCGTCGTAGTAACCTTTGCTCATCAACTCCGAACTTCTTCCTGGAAAAAAGAACGTTACATGACATCAGCTACAAGTGTTTGTGAGCAATGCACTTGAAGGATGACATTTGCACTGGACTGAAACAGGACGTATTTTGATAAGCAAGTGTATACAGTACAAAATAAATTTTTCTGGCAAGATCTGTGATTGAAAAGTTGCACCTTTTCAGTACTGAAGATGCATCGCGTTCGGTCTAGACCAAGAGGTACACTATTATAAATCTGTTTGCTTGTTTGTTGCCCTGTTTGTTTCTAGACTTTTCCAGCTTAACGCAACCGCTTCACTATTCGATTAGCTCATTTGCAGAAACATGTGTCTCTTTATTGTGCGGAATAAGCGAGACCAGATATCAAAACGATGTTTTCGCTTTTGTTACTATGGCTTTCTTTTCTTTATGTTTGTTATAAAACATAAGGTATCGGCAGTCTCCATATGTAACTCGTTGTGATACAGAAAACATTTTGCTGAGTGTTCACCTTCGTGGTCCAGCAGTTGCTCAAACATGCTTTTGCATGGAATGGCTGTGTTGTCTGCTGGTGGAAATGAAGTCGTTACGGTTGGTTGCTCAGCATCGTTCGGTGCCGACACAGGTGCTGAACCAGCACCTGGCTGTTGCTGTTGCTCTGCAATGAATTTTATGAGAAGGTCATAACGTGACCGCAACGACTACCTGAAACTTAATGGAACTAAGCAGAAACCCAGATAGTTGCTGGGTTCCTTATGTCGCCTAAACTACTCTATTCTTTAAAATACAACTTAGCAAAAATACTGCAACGTTTTACCACACTTCTCCACATTGCTTTGCAACTTGTAGGTATTTCGCAGAGCATATCCCAACAATTTATGAATCAAAATATTATTTAGGCTTGGTTGCTTATAAGTTTCATCTAGAAACAAGGCTGCCGTATATGCAGCAGAGCTGTACTAGGAAAAGCAAAAGACGCTGTACTCCATTTTTCACATTTGAAGGGATGGGGAGTAACAACATCCCTTTATTTTTGCGGGCAATGAAATTAAAAAGTGTAATGTGCGTGATGCTAAGCTTTATCCCTCAAAGCAGCGCCTCCTCTGCTTGCCAATACCCTACTGCATACACGAAATTTTGGCTCACGGCGGATAGAGTTGAATACCTTGGTCGCAAGTTCACCTTTGACGTGACAGAATTGGTATTGTGAAAATTGTTACGACTTCAGGACTCTGCAGCTTTTGGAACCAGTCTAAGACGCCATCGCTGCCAGAGATTGCAGACGAAATATTTCCACTGCCTGCAGAGTTTTTCTTCGGCACGGTATGTTGCAATGATTCGTGGAATTAGTTGCCTTTTCGAGCACGTCAACCAAAATATTTTTATATGTAGTGCGTATATATCGCCATATTATGTTGTACAGCTCAGATGTTGCACACATTTCATGGACTCTCCAAAGCTTAGGTTATTTGGTTGAAAATTATCCAACTTTACTGCTTAACTAGTCAAACTTGATTTAGGAGAAAAGTATATAGACAAAGAGAAAAGAAAATGCTCGGGAAATCATACAACTGTGCGCTTACGAGTCTAGCTGGTCTCTTTTTGTCCAAATCCGCCTCTTTGATTTTCAGGGTATTCAAATCATTTCCTAACTGCACAACCCAGTGCCGATTATTTAAATGTTCATTAAGCCTTGAACGTTTCAGATTTTCATCAATAAATACCCTGTTACGTAGCACGCTCTGTGGTCTTTGTGTTCCATTGTCATTTAAATGAAACCATACCTGACATAATCGTCATTCCAGCTGCGTTTCTTAGGCATGTTTCTTGAAAATTAGGTATACTAATATTCACATGCAATACTTGACTCTCAAAATTCAGTGACTATAGTCTATTCTATACTAATGGTGGACAAACTGCAACTCGTCGACATATTTTGTGTGGCTCTTCTACCTGAATGACGATGACTGAAATTGATAGAGCTGTTGCCTTATGTTTAATGTTTCTTTCATTTCAGTGTGTTCACACGAGTTCCTAAGGTTAGTTACCAGGGGGCTGTACGCGACTTGATAACAAAGACAGAGAACCTAAAACTCAAAAGTTATAAATTAAAATTTTTCAAAGAGACATATTGTCACAAACATTCTGCACTTTTCACAATATCAGAATGAGAACGCATGTTTTTCGAAGAGGCAATTGCAGACTAAAAGGTGGAAGAATACAAAAATTCATTGGAAGGTCAAGGACAACTGGAGCAGGAGTCAGATTTCATGATTTGCATGAGTTAAAATCATGCTTTGCATTCCCTGTGTATACATTCGATGTTAATGTAGTAGGTGATGGCTCTCCAGTTCACCAACCATTTGTCACAAACTTGACTGCTGAAAAATTGAAGCTGACCGAAATGCAAGGAAATCTGGTTCTAAAAAATTCTAGTCAATGCCACTCTACAGTTGATGCTGACAACCGGTTCCAGAAAGTATATAACCAGAATTTAAAAGACCAGTATACGACTCATTTCTGTACTTAGCACGATATGTTTCTATGGGTTTTACTCTCTTTAATGAAGCTCGCAAAATCAAACCATCGTGCAACCCATAACAAATGAACACTTGGGAAAATTAATTCGCAGAGGTTTAACAACGTATTGCCCGGATATTTGGAGACTAGCAAATAAAAAAGTTAATATTGATAAATGATGCGTTTGCTGTGTTTCAATTACTGTTGGTCATTTTACGTAAAACTTGCATTCTTCACCGTATTTGTGTTGACACTACAAAGTGATCTTGCAGCTCGCTGGTGTTTTTAGTTTTCTTCAAATGACTCTTCCATTGAACAAGTTACCCACCCCTGGCTTATACATATGCACCCGTAAATTAAATGGTCAACTACAATTTCGTAACGATTTCTTCACTCAACAAATACCAACGAAATAAGTTAGGTGACTGGATTGTATTATGCCCTTCATGCCATTTCAAAAGAAAAATTTCTAAGTTTTTGAGAACTAAAATTTTTTACCCCCCTAACTTTTGATACCCCCTCTGGGCCCTACAGGCCTACCCGGGACGCCGTTAAGTAATAAACTATTCTTAAAAAACTCCCCTTAACCATCCTAGCTAATAAAATTATTAAATTTCATCTCCTCCTTGAAATGAGCCGGGCTCCTAGTGGTCAAAAAACGCAACAAACTCCTATCTTTTTGCATGCATTTTAACTTTTGCCCCCTGAGTCGGGCCCATGCATTTTAAATACAAAAAAGTTTTTCTTGGCCAGAATCAAAGTCCAGACTTATGGCCATCTACTGATACCATTATGAGTGGCCTAAGGCCTAAGACTCCCCCAGAATCCGGGCCAGAAGAGTCCCACCCCCCAGATTTTTCCAAAATTTTTCTAAGTCCCAAAACGTATACTTTACCACTACCAAAAAACAGCCTAAGGCTCTTTCTACCCATCCA
>Ga0210059_1006134_pt1 | contig 19298 bp, 13 predicted proteins | sample Ectturendosymbi2_FD_188042 | JGI IMG/M metagenome (GOLD analysis project Ga0210059, IMG submission 188042) | Ecteinascidia turbinata endosymbiont from Florida, USA - Sample 2 (SPAdes) (version 2) | ecosystem: Host-associated > Tunicates > Ascidians > Unclassified | place: Key West, Florida... | reverse complement strand
AGAGGACTTCAAGTGATGACCTCAACACAGACAAGCACAAACTCTCCAAAAAGATTGGATTTTGATGTAGCAGGACAAATGGTAGGATGATAATTGAAAAAGCATCCACTAACTGTGTCTATCCAGATGGCATCTGCATTACATTCAAAAACAGTAATGACAAACCTCAGAACCGTGAGGCAGATGCTCAGAGCACGGAGCCAGCTGGCTTCTGACAATGTTCTTGCATGGCCTAGCATACTTTTTCAGTTGATTTATTAAGAACCAAATTTCAAATATTAAATTTTCTATTTTCAAGTCTATGGCAACAGGGTAGGGCAAAACAGAATGTACAAAAAGCTACAGAAAATTTGTAGGGGTAAAGTTGGTCGCATAAAAGTTTTTTAGGTAAATTCAGGCAAAATATCCTGTGCACCCCCAAAAAATTCCCTGCTCCTACACCTATGACATTAGTAATTAGCTTCATATATCAATTTGCAAAACCTTCTAGACTAGTGTTTCTCAAACCATCGAGCTTGCAGTCACTTTTACGACTTTTTTGAGTCCACTATAACATACAGTAAAATCACAAAGAAAAAAACAGTTAACCGTTTTGCAATCTAATAAACGATACTGTTAAGTTCAAACCATAAATATAACTGGTTTCCAGATTGTACAAAAAAACAATATATATCGTCTTCTGATCAACTTCAAAATTTCACCCAGTAAAACTCAATAAATGTGAAGTATTTGCCTTTTCTATTACATCATTTCAGCATGCTTGACAATTCACCTGTATTACTTTTGTGGGTCAAATTTTATTTACACACCAGTTTGAAAAATAGTGTTGAAAACGTGTTGGTGGACTCGTTTTGATGCACTGTTAATGAATGAAAGCCGTCATGGAGAGTATTTACAAAGTTACGTATAATGAAAACAAAATGTCACCTAGCATAATGTACCTTCACCATTTTAGCTGCCACGCAATGCAGTCACAACATGATGACATCAACGCTACATGAGAACTGCTAAGTCATTGCATCTGTGGACACAAGGTTTTAGGGTTCAAGATTACAGTAGGATTAGGGTTTAGCATTGTGGTTTAAGGTTTATAGGTTATTCTTTGGATTTGTTTAACCCTAAACAAATCAATGATTCAGGTGTTCTCATGTGGCATTGCCACCGCCATGTTGTTGCAGTGCACTGTGCATGGTAGGCAGGGGCACATCTAGGGGCCTGTTTGGCTGTCATGACAGACCCCTTTGCACTGCAGGTACTCAGCTTTTTAAAGCCGATAAAATATCACACGCTGTCACTGCAGGTCTCTAATGCGGGTGTTTTGGAACAGGCAACAGCCTACATTTCCCTTGTAACGTTGCACAGCACTATTATGAAACAACAACGTTACTGCCTTGTCTAAATAGCACCTGCGCAGTGACATGAAACATCCATGTTTCTGAACACTTGAAATTGATATTGGGTCGAACGCACGTGTTTCTGAATTTCCTCCTTTGACAGTGCCAGCTCTAATGCTGTCAGGATCTCATACACTGCCACACACACGCAGGAGCTGCTTTATAATATTTTGCTTCATGGCGAGAGGACAGTGTCCAATCACGATCGTTTCATTTTGCAGTTTCAGGCTAAATTTTATCTGCTGTTTACACCTACTAGATTATGACAAGTAAGTTTAGGAGATCAATACCACTACCTATTCCAAATAAAGTCAGACCTGTTTGTCTGAACTCCGATCAACCAGAATCCCTGCTATCCGAAACAAATTGCTAGGAACAGATTTCTCCCAATGGATTTCACCCCTTTAATCCGGAAACCTCGCTGTCCGACACCGACTTGGAAATTGAGAAATGGATATGTTATATCAATAGAAAAAAAAACGCTGAACCGGATTACGCCAACTGTTACTTAGCTGTTTATTAAATCACAATGGATGGGTGAAAGTCAATTTTCTATGCACAATGAATGTAACAGTGGCAGACCCTACGGGACGCAGTTATAGGTCTCCTGTACAGCTTTTTTCGCATTTAAATCTCATTGTGAATGAATAGTTGCTCATGTATACGGATCTGCTAATAAACAAAAACAACTATGAGAGTTTCATTTAGTCATGTTTCACACACAGTCTACATATTTGCTCAAGTTCGTCTGACTCTACAGTTTGTTTCTATTTCCCCTTTCAACGTTCGCTTAGGCCAGACCCATAACCTAGGTCTAAAGGTTTGGGGGGACACAAAACATTTTTCAGGGGTCTCGACTTCTGTTTTTTATTATATTTTTTAATAAAACATTTTCTTGGCAAAACAAAATTTGAAGAAGCACAAAAAAATTTAGGGAGGATTGCCCAAGAATGTCCCCATGGCTACACTCTGATTCCGATTTTCCAGATACCTCGCTAAACTGACATTTTTTGACAAAAAAAAGTAGTTCGGATAAACGACGTCTAACTGTAGTTGCCGTATTTTCGGGACCATAAGGCGCAGTATCAAAAATGGAATGCTAGCTGTTCTTTTTCCAGACATAAAACACACCGGATTATAAGGCGCATTAAATGAAGCAAAACTTAGATAAGTCAAACTGTATTCAACTCTTTCCCAATAACTCCAGAGTGCCTGAGTCGCCACTGGGAGTTTAATCTGTCAATACATACGCGAGAGTTTAATCTGTCACACATGCCTGATCTGCTAGAGATGAATAGAATAAAGTTGTACACGTGTTTTCGGTGATTCGGCATGCGCCAATGTAGTCAGGAGCCTTGCCGAGTTATACTATCTGTGGTATGTGCTATAGCTACTCTCATGTGCTGCTCATTGCAATTATTGTTGATTACGTCTGTTTACAAAAAAATGTAACTAGCAATTAAATAAATGGCACCGTTTACCACATAAAACTGGTTCTAGATGAAAAAGCAAAACCAGATTCATACATTAGGCGTACCACATTGTAAGGTGCACTTTCGATTTGAGGATTTTAAGTGTGCCTTATGGTCCAAAAAATGTAGTACTTGCCCTGATTTGTTCGCAGGCGATCATCTGCTTACCGCGCATGCAAAGACCTGAGCAAATATTACGTCACACAGCGGTTTATGGGGACAATTGTGGAGTGGTGTGAGTATTGCGCACTACTTTATGCAGTCGGAGGGCTGCGCATCCTAAGGAAGAGTACAGAGAATTTGCGTTAATTAAATCAGAGACGGGCAAATTGCAAAGTTCATCGGTCGATTTCTAGTCTTAAGAGAAAATATGGTTTTATGCTGAAAAGTTATATTAAAAGCTGCCCTTCCATGACAGACCCCTTTTTACCAGGCTAGATGCGTCCCTGATGATAGGTGAAGGTACCTTATATACCAGGGGTGGCCAAACCTTCTCTATGTATGAGCCACATATCTTGAAAAACAAGTTACAAAGAGCCGTAACATAAAAATCTAGAAACATGAATTTCTTTGCAATCTATGCTTCTGTGACATCGTAATTCTTTTTGGAACGACTTGCAAAAGTAATGCAATATGGTAGAGGTTGACCAGTAAGTTTTTTTGGGGCCAATACCGATGTTTATCATTTTTCGTTGCCGATAACCGATGCCGATATTTTTGCATTACTAAAACTACAGCTGAAAGGCATTTCAGTACATTTTTTTTCTTCATGCCACATAAATAAAAAAAATAATTATACAAGTTACAATTATAAAAAAACAGATTGTGATAAGTTAAGAACAAGCAGTGTCTATTTTGCCTTATGAGGCAAAATATACCAGCTAAACATGATTGGCAGAACTGGTCACATGACAAGTTTGGACAGCATGACTGTCTGAGTTGACTGTGACATCTGTGAATGCCTCAGTCTGATAGACAAGTAGGCCTATTGACATGGTTTGAGCGCCGGCAAGCTGTTAGCAGTTTTTTGTTTACATTGTGTGAACTGTAGGCTAAACTTAAACCCTTGTCTCTTTCCGTATTGCACTTGTCACGTGACCACTTCAACCAACTGTGTTTGACTAAAGGTCAAATGTATTCTAATAGGATGGTTTCATCCATCGTGCCTACTACAATCCATAGCCATTTCTAGGACTCACATTAGTCTAACTCTAAACAAACAAATGCACGAACATGGCAAATATGTATTGCATATAAATAGGCCTACTCCCTGTGCAGACATCTGTGCCTACACTCAGATGTCATGAGTAAAAAACAATGCGCGACGCATTAAAACCATCATTTCACTACAATGAAGAACCATACAACATTAAATTCTGCGCACATCTGGGTCACTGCTCACTGTGACATTGGCACTTTTTTGATGCACACTGAATGCAAGGCTGCTTAACCTAGAGAGACTGTGATAAACAAACAGCCAACCAACAGAACAGCACATAACCTAGTTTGTTTGCAGACAATCATCTGCTTGCTGCAGTAAAATATCAGTCTGATTATTATGTATGAAGGCTTTATGCGCTAGGAACAGGACTTAGCATTTGCGTTAATCTGTCAGGGTCAGAGACAAAGTAGCAACTTGGGTTTCTGAACACCCCATGCAGAGCAACAGCATAACACTTTTATGAGCAAATATTACCACTATATATCAGCGGAATTTTACTGATATGATACATTGGCAACACCGTCCTATCGACCGGTATATATCAGCATGCTGGTACATTGGTCAAGCTCTACTGTACAGCACACTAGCTACTACAGTATCATTTTACAATAGTTCTACACTTTGCAATAGAAATAAAAAACAAATGTATAATTTTTAAGAAAGCTCAAAGAGCTGCATACAGGTTCGAATAGTCACACTCGCAAGCTGCATTTTGGCCACCCTAGTTACATAGGGATAAAATTTTCGGTGTGCAGACAATTGAGACCACTTCATTTGAGATCACTTTATTTTAGACTTTGTGAGTTGAAACCCATTCATATAAGATGGTTCATTTGTGATCTGTTGGCTCGTGACTCGTTCATTCGAGACTGCATTCATTTGAGATTTGAGTTGTGACCTGTTTGTTTTAGACAACATTCATGTAAGAGTCGTTTCTTCCTGTGATTGTTTCGATCAATGCAAGAAAACATTTTTTTTCTCATCTTTCATTTCTCAGCTTGAGAACTGAAACTACTGTGGCGCCTTGAATAAAAGAAATGGGCAGGAAAGCAAAACATATAATTATTTGACTTGGTCTAACAAAATGACATTTCAGACACGCAACGCTCCCTTCCAAACCTGATGTATGAAGAGCTGTCTGACCTCTGCAGTGTTTTAAAGTGCAAATGCATTCACAACCCAACGTGAGTCACCTTGGACAAATGAGACCAAAACCTTGCAAAACTTCAAACAAAGAGTCGTCTTGGGGCCATTCCATGTCAATTCTCCATGAAAAGTTTCTGTGTACGCCACTGGTTAAGACCTCTGTATTACACAAAATTTGTAGGTTTTGCACAAACTTCGTCAAATTTTTTTTATATGAAAACATTGAGAACCATTCATGAAATCTGTATGGTAAACTTGCCATATCATAATGAATATGTGAAAATTTTTTCAATGCAATTTTCACTGCGGTCATAGGTAACCAAGGCGACAAAGGTACCCCACTTTTCTAGTTTTTTCATTTGGTGCCAAGTTTGGCCCAAGATATCTCAAAAACCTTTTGATATTTTGCAACAACATTTTCTTAGGTCAAAGATAATTATATCAGCAACAATTCTTCCAAATATGAGCGAAAACTATCAAGAAATAAAACCGTGGCGAGGTTTGAAAATTTGTAGCAAGAGCTAGAAACAGTAAACTTCAGGGGTCCGTGACCTTTGAAAGTCACAATTTAGGTAATGTCATTTTTTCAATATTTGGCAAAGTTACTAGCATCCCTGAGATATTGGGGTTGTTCACTAATGTAGTTAGGCAGTAATAAGGCTTTAAACATGGCTAAATATGAACAATTTGCGCCTCCCTTGCTAAACACCCCCAACTAAAAAGTTTTATAATCATGCCATTTCTTGACAGATTTCATTCAAATTTTGCAGATGTTCATCATATGGGGTAATGACAATTTGAGTAAACTTTCAGGAAAATTGGAGAGGGTGCCCTGACCATTTCCTGAGTATTGACACGGAATGACCCCTTGATAAACTTCAGGTCACCAACAAAGAAGTGAAAGGTAGATCATAAAAATAGGACTCACAGTAAATCAAACCAACTTCACTTTAACATGGAGTAAAATGAATGTGATCTCAACTGAATATGGTATCAAATGAATGTGGCCTCAAATGAACAGGTCTCAATAGAACATTGTCTTAAATGACCATGGTTTCTAATGAATGTTTTCTCCAATTAATGGTCTCAGTAATCATGGAACCAACATTTTCATTGCATGTAACTTTAAAAATACTCATAAACGATGACTTTCATGCATTTATTCATTGCTCAGTGCATTGTCACAAGACCACAAACAAATTTTTAGTGCTAATTCCAAATTGACGTTCAACTAAAGTTTGACCCTTTTGTGGCCCATCAATTGAAAAGCAAGAGTCTTTGGCCAAGAGAAATAAAAAGACGTGCATAAATGACTGTATCTAGTTTTTGCTTTGGAAGGACTAAAAAAACATCAAGCAAAATTGCTGACCAATTCTCGTGTCTTGTGTGTCAGTTGCTTCTTAGGATAAGAAAATATTTAACAGACAAATTTTTTTTTCTAACTAAGTCTAAACCCTAACCCCAACTCTAAACCCCGAAGTACATCAAAATTACTCCAAAAAAAAAAGATTTTGAAAACATGAACTGTTTTGTTCAGCAAACGTGGCATCTCTGTTAGCAACAGCAATGCAACCATGGCAAGAATTGAACCAACAACACAGCAGAATAGACACTTCCTACTCGACCAGGTCCACTGTATTGCCATGTCTCGAACTCAGCTCTGCATGTGGCACAAAGCCAGACACAGTTTTTAAAGCTGGATTTGTTTTTAGTCATGTCTTTGAAAGCAAAAAAACGATATTGATGTTCACACACCACAAAATAAAAATACTGATTAGGCCTAACCATATATTTTTACATTTTTCATCTTCATAAAACGTTAATTTGAAACTTAACAAAACTAGTGCTAGGTGCATACCTCTATTCCTGAATTGTTCATGATCATATAGCTGTGTGTTGATAAATCCACAATACTACCATTACCATCACAACTTAAGACCAAGGACAAAATTAATATACAAATGGTTTAACATCCTACCACAAAAACAAAACAGTTCAAAACCAAAAATTTATCAAAAAATTAAAAGCATATGTTCACTTTCATTGTAGTAGACCTACTTGATTTTTGTACTCATTTCAGCGATGTCACAAGTGGTCTGCGCCACCCATGATCATCTCTCCTTGTTTACAACTTGAGTCATGTGGTTGCTTTGCAACCTCTCCGTTGGTGTTGCGTTGAACATGTGGTTCACCACGAACGGGATATGCGCAAAGAACACCCATATATATGTGGTGCTAACAAGCAATAGTAGAGTGATCGCGGCATGTTATCTCTATTGTTGCTTGCTGCCACAGTGTGAAGCTTTGCGCACATGCTGCTTGGGCTTTCCGATTGCAACAAAATGGTGCTGTGACCATGATGTGTAAGTCGTGCCAGGTCCAACCTTCAGAAAAAGAACGTGCGATCGGTGCGGTTCGCTGTAAAAAGGAGGGGATGTTGTTGCAACCTCTCCATTGGCGTTGCATTGAATGTGTGATTCACCACGAACAGTGCACAAAGAACATGCCATTTGGGCTTTCCGATTGCAACAAAATGGTGCTGTGACCAGGATGTGAAGGTCGTGACATTGCTTTTACAGTGAATGTTGCACTGGTGGAAATTCAATGACAGCATTTTGTTAGAACACAGTCATAACATGTCATATATCATATGACAGCCAATTTTCATTTAATTTGCTAGTTACTTACTACTTAGTAGTTACTGTACATGTTGTTTGGGTCATTCCATGCCAAATGAGCAAATGGGTTACACCAAGTGCTTTGTATTTCAATCAAATTTGGCACACTTGTAGATCTCACTGAAAAATTAATGCAAAAAGTTTTCTTGAGAATCTCCCATTATTTGTGGAGTTATGATCACTTCGAAAAACACCAATTTTACTCATTACACTGCAATAAACATGCTAAATTTTTATTAAATTCTTAAATTATCAGTGTTTAATCACATGAGAAAGCTATAAATTACTAGACAGACAGTTTAAGACCCAACGCAAGGGATCCAAAAAACTACGTGTAGAAGTGCTAAGAGAACTGCCTCATATGATAACAGAGCATTCAATTTGCTTCATACATTTTTCGGAGGCCCAACTTATAAAAAAGGGTATAAAATTTTAAGGAAGTGACCACGGATAAGCCTTGCCTGACGCAATTCAAATAAAAGCGTCAGTTTGTCATTCAAACAGCATGGATCTCGTAGCCTAAGAGTCATGCGTTATGGCAACTATGCCAATGTTTTCCGTTTGACTCTCACCTTGCCAACTTTCATTTTTTTTCTTTACTTGTTTGCAGGCTTAGGTGATACCTTTATGGGTTAGTGTTAACTAAGAGTTAGGTTAGCATTAGGTTAGGGTTAGGCTAGGGCAGTGGTTCTCAAAGTGGTCAATATCGACCTGCAAGGGTCAATTGGACCATCCAATAGGTCGATAAATAGTCACGGGGTTGAATAGGGGTTACTGAATGGCCAGGGGGTCAGTGAATAACTGCTGGGGTCTACTGGAGCAATGAAATGTCCAATTCAAAATTATTGTTAATTGGGCAAAGAATGCACATGGCGTTTTTCAACAAATCAAATAAAATTAAGAGGGCTGATCAAGTCTCAGCTACAGTAGTTTAAAAGTACATCCCAGGGCTGGTCAAACCTGCTCCATGTATGAGCCGCAATTCGTAAAACCCAAGTTATAAAGAGCCGCAACATAAAAATCTAAAAACACTAATATATTTGTAATCTACGCTTCTGTGACATCATAATTTCATGTAACGACTTGCAAAAGTAATACTGCATGGCATGCTAGTCACCACAGTCAAGGACAGATTTAGGAAGTGCGGGGCCCTAAGCCATCTTAGTTTTTTGGGTCCCACGCAGGTGCGACCTATTTGGCCATTTGTCCAAAAAGCGTGAAAGTATGCCCCTCTATGTGTAGGGCCCCCTCAAAGATCTATCTTTTGTGGTGCCGACTTTGGTTCTACGACTGCCTTAGATTTTCAACAGAAATTAAAGCCTTTCCTACATTATTCTCTGGAACAAATGGCAATGCGATCTTTTCTTGGAATTTATGGCTATTTCGTGTAGTTCAGACGTTCTCTTTGTTAAATTTCCAAGATTTCTAGCGTTTTTTGTAGTTTATTTTTGGATATATACATTTTCATGCAGGACCATGTTGCTGCCTCCGAAATATCCTCTAGTTGTCGATCTGATGAGCTGTACATAAACTCCTTTGTTATCATAACCACATATTTTATGGAACAAACAAGTACAATCCATTCAGTGGACACAGGGTTTACTTATGCCTTTTTACGTTGTCATTTTCAAAAGGAATACAAAATACAGCGTTTTAATCCTCTTAAACCGATGGTAAACAGCATGAAGACAAGCTTTGCACAGCAAAGTATTGTCGCAACACCCTCAGCTAACCATATGAAGTAAGCCCAATGTAGACACTTTTTTCCAAACAAAACTCACGAGAAACTGTTCTTAGCTGATTTACCAAACATAGGCGTATAGAGTTTCAACAAGCAATCTCTGTTTGTGGGCAATCTAGTTGATAACAACCAAACGTAGCATGCAATATTGATAATACTGCTTTTCATCGGAGTTATGCAGTGCCTGGCTGTCTTGCGTTGCTGCGAGCTTTTTGTCAGTGGACTATTGAACATCAAGTAAGTACTGATCATTCTTTTTCATTCCTCTCTTGTAAAGATAGATGTAGCCAGGGGAGAGATGGAACCATTCCTCCTAAATTTCTAACATCTTGTCATTTTGTGCTTTGACAGGCAATGTCCAAATAAGATACTGTCCGTTATTCGCTTTAAGTCATAGTATTTGGCCCTCCCAAAGAAATTTTGGGCTGGCAACGCTACTGCTTTTAACCACTTTCATATAGACGGCCTGCATCCCTCTCGCGCCTAGCCATGTTCCTCAGTATCAAACGTTTGACACAGCACTTCCTTATTTGGTGTTCAATCTAGTCCACTGACAAAAAGCTAGCAACAACACAAGACCACCAGACACTGCAGAACTCAGATGAAAATCAATAATCGAATTCTTATACTACGTAGCAAATAATATTATCGTGTTGTTACTGTACTGTTGGCCTAGACAAGACACTTGCATTTTCAATCGTTTCAAAGTAAGTTGTGAAGTTATGCCTCTTCACAGTTTCGCAAATTTTAAGTTCATAATGGATCGTCATAGGATGGAGTTGCGCAGGGCCCAAAAAGTGCGGTGCCCTAGGCCATGGCCTATGCGTAAATCCATCACTGACCACAGTACCACTTACCAATATTTCTACACTTTGCAATATGTAGAAAAAAAAATACAATTTTTCGGAAAGCTCAAACAGCCGCATGGAAAGGCTCAAAAAGCCACGGTTTGGCCACCCCTGGTATATTCGATTCGAATAGTTTTTATGAAACCATCGATTGTGATGACATTATGAAAACTGTTCTGTTTATATGTCACAAACAATATTGTAGTGCATGTGTCGTAATTCAGCAGTTGTTAGACTGGCAGTACAGCAGTAGGCTGTGCAGTAGGACAGGGAACAATTGTTGTTTCATTTTATGCTTACATCTATAGTTCCAAGCATATTTTCGGATTGTGTATTATTTTATCACGCATTTCAAGTAAAAAGTACTCAAATTTATTTTGACACATACTATCCTTGTATTAGTAACTGTTGGGCTAGGCCACGGGGTCTACAGAAAATTGTATACTTTAATTGGGGGTCAACGTGCAGAAAAGTTTGAGAACCACTGGGCTAGGGTTAGGTTAAAGTTAGGATTAGGTTTGGGCTGCAGTTAAGGTTAGGGCTTTTATGTTTAGTTCGTTTCTACCAAGCCTACTGCACTCTCATCGTGCATTACTCTTACATCGCAGGTGGTGTATGAATAAGTTTTCAAATTTCAAGATCCACAGCCGTATCTATAGCCACTGCATAAAACTTTAGTTTTAGGGTTAGATTCAGGGTTTAGAGTTTAGGTTTAGGGGATAGGTTTATGTTTAAAAGTATGGAAGTGGCTATGGAACCACCCACAGATCTTATTTCAAAACTTCTTCCACCATACCACCTCACATGGCACAAGTTCGAATAAAGCAGTCAGTTTGTCAATCAAGTGGCAGCGTCCTAGTACTTGGTAACGTAGTGGATGTGTTTAAGTCTGCTGTGCCAATGGTTTTCGATTCGCCTCTCACCTTGCTTGACACCTTGCGTTTTCGTAGGAGCGACTGGCTGCACGTTTCAGTTCGTGGGACCAGTTTTCTTTACTTTTTTTCCAAATTTAATTGCTAGAGGTTAATATTAGGCTAGCGTTAAGTTAGCTTAGCGTTAGCATTATTAGGGTTAGGTTTAACCTTTTGTGTTTACTGCAGTGTTTCTGCCAAGTCTATTGCATTCTCATCGTGTGTTACTGTTGCGTTACAGGAGGTGGTCCATAAGGTTTCAAATTTAAAGATCCACGGGCAGTTCTGTAGCCATGCGTAAAAGTTTAGGTTTAGGAGTTGGGTTGGGATTAGGTTTAAAACTTTGCATTTAAGGGTGAGGGTGTAGCATTTAGTATGTCTTTTAGTATGTTCAGAATGTCTTTGCCAAGCCTACTACACTCTCCTTCTTGTGCGTTACTATCACATTACAGGTGGCGGATTAATAAGGTTTCAAACATGAAGGTCCATAAGTGAATCTATAGCCATTGCCTAGTGCCATCAAAACAGAAAGATGTTCTGTGAGCCTCCAGCAATTAATCTGCCTTGCACCTTTGTAACTTTTTAATCAATTTTCTAACTATACCTTTGAACTTACCCACTGTGCTTTTATAGTGAGAGAAACTCTGTGGATCACAGCCTCATGCAAACTACAGTAGGTGAATACTGAGTCCTGCAAGGGGCGGGATTTGCCTGTGGATATGGGGCGAGTATGGGTTGAACTTGCTGGGGGATGGGCACGGGTTAAACTTGCTATGGGTGCAGGGCGGGCACAGGATGAGAAATTCTTCGTGCGGGTAAATGAGTGTTGAGCCTAAGCACTTGAAGTTAATCAGCTCAAAAATCGCAAAACACTTGGATGTACTGAAGTGTTGTTTGCCAGCATTGCGCTTAGGACAGTGGGCCCGCAGCAGTTATAACATTTTGATGTAACAACCCATTGTTGCGAAACATCAACTCTGGCTCTTGCCTTGTGGTGGGCAATTGACCATTTTTCAATGCAACCGTTGTACGTGGTGAGGAATAATTCAGTCTGGCAACCCTTCTAAGTGGATAACACAGCGCTTAACGCACAGCTAGTGACAAGTCACAACCGGACTGAAACGTCTTTTTTATCACCTCAAATCTGTTGACTGCAGAAGATCAGATCTGTGGAGAAGTTTTGGTTGCCAATGAAAAAAATGAATAGCTTGATTTTGCTGCTTGTAAGAATTGTCTTCAGGCGTTATAAGTAGGGCAAGTTTTTGCAACTTTTTTTACAGCTTCCCAAATACATACTCAGAATTTATATAGTACGATGTTTTAAGCTGTTTCCAGGAATTTTTATGGCAACTTTTTTCTTTTTTACATGTAAGCGTTTTGGAAAGTGCAAACTTTTTTTGTCATGGCACACGAATAACTTCTGGATTTGGCCACGGCACACCTATTTTATGATGGCAAAAACCTACTGCTACGTGGACCAAACATTTTATAAGCTTTTTGTCAAAGCATGAAACTTTCGCGGCACACTTCCATCTCTTTCGAGGCACACTAATGTGCCACGGCACACAGTTTGGGAAACCCTGCTTTGGAACTATTTTAGTATAGTTTTGTTCTCTTTGATAACCGAATCGAACTGAATAGTGACCTAAAAGCAATTGTAGAAATGACCCGGTCAAACATCAGTCCAAAACTGCACGCAAAATTGTTAAATTGCCAAGCAACTTCATGCACTGTGGTGTGGGGCTTGACAAACAACTTCATGCATAAGTTTTTGCATGCTACGCAAACTGTTGCCAAAATATCGCCATTTCTCCATAGGTAATGTTTGGAAATATTTAGCATTATATGTAAATAAATCGTTTAAGTAAATCACTTTCGTTTAAAATGCTTATGCACAAATACAACTTTTTACTGCAAATTTTTTTAAATTAATGCATACTTCTCATGATTTTATTACCACAAAAGCTGGTCCTAGTTGTGAGTTTTTAGTAGTTTTCCGACAGCTGCAGATTTAAGACCGAAAAAGTGTGGTGCAGGGCAGATTCGGGTTGGGATGGTCTGCGGGGTGGGTTAGAAGTGCGGGGCAAGAGCGAGCAAGATTTCTTGAATTGCTGCAGGTGCAGGGTGGGAGCAGACAAAAAATTTCAACCCGCGCAAGACTCTAGTGGCTACACTTCAGTGAGTCACAACTCAGCGAGAGGCTCTAAAGCACAGATAATGAGAGAAGCTTGTAGAGATGTTCAGACTGAACCTACACTTCTGCCAATCAACAAAAATGACTATGAAACAAAAATCAACACTGCTGACAATGTAAGGTTGGATATCTCCGTGAGAGGACTGTGGAATAGACGTGAGAAAACTTTCTTTAACGTAAGGATCACACATCCTACCTCACACTCACAGTCGTATTCTGGGAAGTCTCTAGCAGAGATCTACCAACAACATAAGAGAGGGATAAGTACAACCAAAGAGTGATTGATTGGTATTGAGAAGTCTTCATTCAATCCCCTTGTCGTTGTCTTCACAAGTGGAGGGATGGCACCAGAATGTATGAGTCAACAAAAGACCGGCAGAAAAAATAGCTAAGAAACGCAGGGAGCCATATGACTCTGTTGCTGTCAATGTCATGACTTACATAAAATTTCTAACTTCACGCCATGTACGCATGGGTGCAATTAGGTGGGGGAGATGGGGGATGCTCCCCACACTTTTTCAGAAAGTGGGGATATAATCTGCTGTGTCCCCACATTTTTCTCTTTAGGTTTCGTAATATATTGGTTTCACACTAAGCTGTCCCCCTCACAGTTTACAACAAGCTTGCGCTTATGCATGTACGCATGCACAGAGTAATATTCTACATATCAAACACGCTGAGAAAACTGATGATTAGAGCTTAGGGATTTGTGTTTAGGTAAGTGTGTCAGGTTAGGGCGAGAAAAAGAAAATTAATTGAGGTCAAAGACTAAGTCCAAAAATTTTCAGGGTTAAGTTATTCCGTACAGCACGTACAGCACTACGGTGGATAATAAAATGGATGCTGACTTTGCGCATTTAACCTAAGGCAACCTCGGATGATGAAAACCCCGGTGTCAAGGAAAATTTCTGACTTGCGAAATTTCTGACTTCACACCATGTACGCATGCACAGAGTTGAGTAACATTCTACACATCAAATACGCTGATAAAACTGATTAATAGGGCTTAGGAATTCGTGTTTAGGTAAGTGTGTCGGGTTAGGGTAAGAAAAAGAAAAATAATTGAGGTCAACGACTAAGTCCGAAAATTTTTAATGTTCATAGTTATTCCCGTGCTATAGCTTGTTGCAGGTTCCTGACATCTCGCCAAATGTGTTAATTTACACAACACACATCAAAAAAGTAATTGCCAGGCTTTATTTCTTTATTCTGAGAAGCAAAATAACCTAAAAACAATAACAGGTCAGAAATTTCGAAGAGGTCAGAAATTTCGCTTGACACCGGAAACACTGCTCGTTTCAGCCACAAGGTATGGTCGGAGGCAAGTTTGTCTGTGCTGTACTCAACTGATACCAATATTAAACCTAAAGTTTTAAACCTAACCCTAAAGCCCAAACGTAAAGCAAAACAGAAAATATGAAGAGAAAAGCGTGGAGACTTCTGCAGCAACTGCTACCAAAACGAAAGTCGTAAAGCTGAGAACCGAAGCAAAACTACCTTTTAGACTACGAGGTCGCTGCCGTGTGACTGATAAACTCAAAGAGTTTTATCCGAGCCGCGTCATGCCAGGCGGATCCATACTCCGCAGTTACAGACTTTTTGAATTTTTTGCATTTTTTATAGGCTCAAATATATTTTCCATCAAAACGCCCCAAAATCATACCTGTTGTTTCTGTTACCAGCCAAAAACTTGTATAACAAACGCCTCGAAAATGTGTCAAATTTTTGGTTTACATCCATACAAGCTCAAGCTGGCAACACTACATGCAACTATAGGCAGGGTTGCCAGACATCCTTTGAGAAAAAAAGCCAAACCACGGATGTACAAAAAAAGCCAAACGGGGTAAAAAAAGGGTGCCCTGGAAAAGGCGGAGCTCCGTAAACGGCGGAGCTTGGTGGCGGAGGTTTGATGATGTAACCGGGGTCGCTAAAACCGATATTTTACATTGAGCAATGAGAACTAAACGGTAGTAAAAATAATTTTACTGCAAAAGGTGATATTACACTATGGTAAAAGAAGTCTATTCTGAAGTGTTATAATGTTGGTTATATGAGTTTCACAACGGTTCGGAGACAAAAAAATAGGTTTCAACAGTTGTGAATGTATAAAATTTTTAAAAATCGCAAACAATGCATAAGACTTTTGGGAAAAGTGCATATTTATTTGCAATAATAAAATATTTTTTCTTTGCTTTTATTCCGTTTATTCCTTTTGCAACGCAACTTTTTTCCACTCCGGTTACGTCATCAAACCTGCGAAACCAAGCTCCACAATTTATGGAGGTCCGCCTTTTACAGGGCACCTAAAAAAGTCAAATTGTTAAAAAACATGAAATTTTAGCCTTTTCCATGTGTTACTCACCATGTTTTCTCCAAGGTGGTCAACAAAGCGAATAGCACTGTAACAGATTATTATGCCCACGGCAATCTGAAATTCAGCCACTTTCAGTGCATCACTTTTGCTGCTTGAAGTCTTAACAACTTTGGAGGCAGTTTGTCCTGTTGATGGAACTCTCCTATGTTTTTAGTTTTTTCATGATTCATCAAGTTACTGACTACTGAAGTGAGCCTTTTGGTATAATTGTAGTGTGGCATAACTTGCAATATGCATTTTCTGAACAATCACTGGCCTACTTCAACCAAAGAAATGTCTTTTCCCATTGCTATTGTATATCCGTCCTTTGTCATAACTGCTCTTCTACTTTGAAGATGACATACTTATGAATTGAATTAGTTTATGATGTATACAAGTGCAAGGCAACATGTTCGAACATTAACGACAATGACAACAACTGAATTGAACGAATCCTGTGTTTGGGAGATATGGGTTGCCAGATAAGATTTGAGAAAATACACAAAGCACTCTCTAAGAAAGGCTAATAACACTTTCAGAAAGATCTTTAAAAAAACAAGACAGCAGTCTGATAGCACGTACGAACTGCCTCCATAAAAAGGCAAATATTGAAGAAAATAAGCCAACAAGCCAAACAAATTTTTTGATGCCAACGACCTCCAAAAAAAGCCAAATTTGTGAAATTTGGCATAAAAAAAACAATCTGGCAACCCTGACTATAGGACTCATTATCCCCTCGTGTCATCGCATAAAACTAATCAAGATCAAGGGATTTGTTGCGTCACAATAGCTTATTGTTACGTCACAAAAATGTTTGTGACCCGCAATAAATTTCCTTTTGTGAAAGAGGCTTGCAACACTAAAAAGATTGCGCAGGCCTGCCTTAGGCCAAATGCGCAAAACCATCATCCATTTCATCGTCTTCCCCGCAGAGTTGATCGGAGAGTGGACTTTTACTATCCGATCCTATCCTGTAACAAATCAGAATGTGTTCAAATACAAGTTCATTTTCATTTTGTGCCGTAACTGATTACCATTGCACCGAGGTGGCTAACCTGAGGCTCGTGGGCCACATTCGGCTTTTTGCCCAATTTCATGCGACTCTTTCGTAAGCATATACCAGAGGTCCCACTAAATAACATTCATAACAATAAGTGCCTTGTAAATTTCTGTCATTGTCTTGTTGGTGGTGTGCAATAAATCTCTATGTGTGTGGGTGAGGAAGAGATGGGTTATGCTTTTTGTGTGCGCCCATGTGTATGATATGACTCTTTGCTGTAACACAGTAAGAAATGTGGCTCTTGGTTTCTGGCTGGTTGGCCACCCCTGCAATAGCAAGACACAAACTTCTAAATGAATGGGCACCATAAAAAACACAGGGATTGTGGACATAAGACAATCAAAATGCTAAATAGGCTAACTAACACTTGAATGCATAGGCAGCAAGATAAGATTCACGGCTAGGAAGAAGTTGTGTGTCTCTTCAAACTCTCACAGATCAAAAATAAAGACATGGCATGTTTACAAGATCATTCGGAACTGACGAAACACTTACTTTCCTAATGAAAACTTAATTTGCCCATGTCTAAGCACCACTTGGCACTTAGTACAGAGTTTGTTGAAGAGATACAGTGGCGACTTAAAAAGAACTGTTAACACTTACCAACTATACACTGCACTGTGTTGCAGTTGCCTGCATCGCCTTGAACTACTGAGGCAAGCACAAGAGAAAGATGGCAATTCGGGGCATTAACTAACAGGAAAGCAACCAGCAGCAATAGAGATCCATCAGTGACTTCACTCTGTTACTACTAGGTTGCACTATCATTATATAGGGAGAAGTGAACTACGATAATTCGCTTGTGGTAACTATCACAGAGATTTGTTACTCATGGGCAACATCTAGCGGTGATCATTTATTTACATGTGCGCCATCTACCGACCGCCACAACTGCTATCGGATTGACACGTGAGCGATTCGTCTCCCTTGGCTTACCTTCGTGAATGCACTTGCGAACTCGATGTTGGGGCATTTTTACACTGTACGGATTCAAAGATTTGCTTCGTGTGCTTGGCCTTTGGTACTGCGAAAGCTAGGGAATAGGCATAGGCGTACGGGAAGGCATTTTACTGGGGGGGCGGAAAAAAATTGCCCTGAAACTAACTTTTTAGTTTAATCCGAATGGAGCCTGAAACCTCATGTAAATCTGTTCTATACAAAATCTGTTCTATAGTGGTTGAATTCGTTTATAACGGCTTCGTCTGTAACGTCAATTCGCCTATAACGTTACATTTTCTTCGGTCCCGATGGCATCTTTTACATGCATTTCAATTCGCTTAATAACGTCAATTCAGCAATAACGTTCTTTGTGCAATCCCCTTGAGGTGCCGTTATAGGCAAATTCTGTAGTTACCTTGCTTGCTAACTAAGGGGGTGAAGTTCCTTGCATGTTGTGTTCTCCCAGACAAGAACCTTTACGGTAATTGCCTTTGCTGATGCAAATATATACGCGACTTCGATGGCGCAACGCAATAGTTGAAAGCGACTGTTCCGGATCGAAGGGTCTGACTCCCTACACTTGCCGGTGTTATTGTTTCTGTGCAGTTGGGCAAGGCACTTAAAGACGCACACGGCGCACTCAAAGGGGCCAAGCAATTTGCTCGTCCGTGCGGCCCGCTTCTACTAAATATTGCACCTCGGGAAATGAAACACGCACTCAAAAAGCATGTGCCAGTGTGTCTATACGTATTTTATCATATTCGTATACTGTGATTGTCCCATGTACAGTACGATGTTCTGTCGCAAGATCGTTACCATTCGAATATAGAAACCATGTACAGTCGTTTAGTAAACTGGAAAGTGGAATTTATAGGGTACTAGACTTCAATGAAATGCAAGAAAGCAATACAATGTGACTGCTGCATAAACATGCGCAATTCCAAATATTTAAGTTGCAGGCCATTTCAGTCCTTTAAAAGAAATACCTGTGCCAATATTTCCCCTTAGCAAAGGTATCTATGACATTATCAATGTCATTTTCAATTACCTTGTTGGCATGACAACGTTCAATGTTGATTAGGGCAACACTGTTCAATTGATCTTGGCCCATGGTGTTTCGTAAGTACGTTTTCATTCTCCGCTAACCACTGAATGAACGTTCAGCTGTACAGGTAGTTGCTGGAATTATTGCAAATATCTTCATGACTTTGTGGAGTTCTGGCAGCATCTGAATTAAGTCTGCCTGGTGCAGCGCTTCATAAATTTCAGAAGCTGTTGTTGATGAATTTAAGGTTTCATCATCTGCTTTGACGTTCTTGAAAATGCCAAAGTCTGCCTCC
>Ga0210059_1006133_pt1 | contig 19301 bp, 10 predicted proteins | sample Ectturendosymbi2_FD_188042 | JGI IMG/M metagenome (GOLD analysis project Ga0210059, IMG submission 188042) | Ecteinascidia turbinata endosymbiont from Florida, USA - Sample 2 (SPAdes) (version 2) | ecosystem: Host-associated > Tunicates > Ascidians > Unclassified | place: Key West, Florida... | reverse complement strand
AAACAACACAAAGCATCGTAACAATTATTTCACATGGGGGAGTATCATGTTCTGAATGTTGATTTGCGCGTCAATTAGGTGATACCATTTATTTTCACAGATATCCAGTGAGTGACAACTTGGTTGATTACCATGTAGGATGCAAGGAATATTGCAAAGATTTTACTGTTGCTCTAAAATGTTTGATGATTTAATAAGAAACAAATGTATGAGTGTAAATATAGAGAAGAAAATGCTTCTAAAGATTGAAATTGTATTATGCTGATGTTTTTGACAAGCTTTAATATCTTTTGTGCTTGTTTTGTGCATGTTTGAAGTGTATACTACCAGACTGCTATCTGGCTTTATTTATGAAGACAGGTTGGCAACCTTGAGTAGCACTTGCTGCCGTTACCTTGAATAACATCCCCTGATCATTTTTGATACATTCGAGGTAATAAATGTTATTTCAGGCTTGAGCATAAAGCGTCAGTATCACATCAGTGTTGCTAACCTAGCAGTGTTCCAGTGGATTTGGGCTTGTTTTTTTTGTGGAGTCGTGGGTTTTTTTGAAGGCATGCAGGTCTTCAAAAAAACCCCTGTTTTTTGCAGATTTATGTTTTGCAAATTGCTTTTTTTCATTTTACAGCAATTTTCCTGCTTCAATTTATCACAAAACAAAATTTGGGCATGTTTTTGAGTAAATTTGCTTATTATGGGCTTGTTTTTCAGATTTGCTTCCTCACTTTTATTTTTAATTTACCTGCTGGTTTTTTCTTTGTTCAATTTTCTTTCTAAATGCATTTTGGGCTTGTTTTTCAGTTAAATTATGTTTTTGGGCTTGTGTTACCAAATTAACCTGGCATCACTGGTCAGCATTCATTGCTTTAAAGTCCTCAACGAGAAGTTAACATACATGACTAGTTGCATATGTCCAAACGTCAGACTTCCACTTGATCAACATAACTTGTTTAGTGATGGTGTGAAAAAATGTATTATTATGGCAACCCTAAATAGTCTTCTCACATTTTGTACAGCATAGAAGCAAGATACCTTTGGTGCTTGTGACCAAAGTTACACATTCGGTGTTACTTAGCAACCCTGGTAATGATGATTCACCACTACAACTGCCTTCTAGTCATCATAATCCCTTGTGTAATGGATGTGCACATGATGCTAAAGAGAGGAAAAAGTAATGCAAAAAATGAGTTTGGTCAACTAAATGTAGCCAAAGAAGGACTGGACATCATCTTAACATTTTGTTAAGCTAAAGAAAAAATGTAAGCCCCCGTTGATTGTAAGCTGCATTAAATGTAAATTACCTGTGGATCTTGAAATTTGAAAACTTATTCATACGACACCTATGACGTAACAGTAACGCACGACGAGAGTGCAGTAGTAGGCTTGATAGAAACTACGTAAACGCAAAAGATAAACCCTAAAACCTAACCTCGCCAAGCGCGAAAGTCAAAAGTGGCGGCTGGACGCAATGACGGCTAACTTTATTTTGGTCTCTTGTGATTGCTGACCATAAGCTAGCTTGGCAGATGCCGCGAAGATGTTGCAATACGTTTTTCTATTATTGCGTGACAATCATGATTTATGTGTAACAGACACTTTGACTTCTGTCTGGCCATCACTTACAAGCCAATGGTACACTGCATTTGCACATGTGATACTCAACTTTAACAATTTGTATTTGTGACTATATTATCAACTATTAGTCAATCGCAAGAAATTTTCTAGTCAATCCCAGCTGAAGGCAAGTTGGCCACCCATGAAATAGACTGTATTAGCCTACACAACACACACATATCCATATGCCACTCAGCACAACAAAACAAAGCAGCATGTACCAAGGTTGGGTACCCCAACCCTGTAAAAAGTGGAGCTCCGTGAAGAATGGAGCTTGGTTGCGGAGGTTTGATGATGTAACCAGAGTCGGTAAAACTGATATTTTGCGTTGAGCAATGAGAACTAAACAATAGTAAAAATAATTTTATTGCAAAAGGTGATAGCCTATAACACTACGGTAAAAGAAGTTTATTCTGGAGTTTGATAATTTTTGCTTATTTGAGTTTCACAACAGTTCGCGGATAAAAAAAAAGGTTTCAACAATTGTGAATCATGAATGTATAAAATTTTTAAACATTGCAAACATCCATGTATTAATTAGATGTTAGGGAAAAGTGCATACATAGGCCTATCTATAAATGTAATAAAAAAATGTTTCCTTTGCTTTTTTTCTGTTTATTCCTTTTGCAACGCAACTTTTTTCCACTCCGGTTACGTCATCAAACCTCCACAACCAAGCTGCTCTATTTACAAAGCTCCGCCTTTTACAGGCAACTCATACCAGCAATATAAGAGCAGCTTACTACTTCCACCTTGCTAGAAAATATTTACGTTAAAGTAACACGAATTATCATCGATTGTGATGAGTGCAGCACATACTGACAAAAGCATTTTGATTTTTTGTGAAATATAAAAATCATAGCAGAGCAAACAACACAGCACCATCTTATCGTTGATTCTTTGTGACATCTTGAATCACTCTCAGGAAAATTTCGTTATGGAAATCAAACAAATATCTTGATCCTGTCCTGATCCAATTTTTTTCAAAAATAAATGTCCAAATCCAATCCTGATAAAAAAAAAATCGCCAAGTATCCTGCAGGATATCCAATCCTAATCCCGTGCATGCTCGCCTCTAATGCACAGTTACAACATGAACACGGCGGTTCCCGTGCGCGGGCGGCAACGCTGCTAAGAATTGTTGAGTGATCATGGCAGGTACCCGGCCGGCCGCAGACGGTAACAATTTACGACAGAGGTGCACGTGCACGGATCCGGGGTGCCGAACTCCGGTGTCAAGCGAAATTTCTGACCTCTACGAAATTTCTGACCTGTTGTTATTCAGTTATTTTGATTCTCAGAATAAAGAAATAAAGTCTGGCAATTACTTTTTTGGTGTGTGTTGTGTAAATGAAAACATTTTGGTTAGATGTCATGTACCCACAACAAGCTACAGCACGGGAAAAACTTTAAGCATTGAAAATTTTCTGACTTAGCCGTTGACCTCAATTATTTTTTTTTCTCACCCTAACCCGAACCTTAACGCGACACATTCACCTAAACACGAATTCCTAAGCCCTAATCATCAGTTTTATCAGCGCATTTGGTATGTAGAATATTACTCTGTCCATGCGTACATGATATGAAGTCAGAAAAGTAAGAAATTTCGCAAGTAAGAAATTTCGCTTGACACCGGGAGAAATCTGTGCTTTTCTTTTGAATCCGAAACCGGAGCCTAAAATTTGTGAAAGAAAACGGACCCGTTTCAGGTGAACCTTTCCATTTTCGACAGTAACGAGAGTCTCATATTAGGGTAAAAGGCAGAGATGAGCGGTCTGTCATATTTTGCGATCCGGTCTAGCCCGATTTTTAAAAACTCAGTCCAAGTCCTACCACAGTCCGAAAAGTTTTTCAAATGTGAAGTCCAAGTCCAAATGAAGTCCAAAAAAATTTGAAAAATGTTTTCACAATAAAAATGCCGCATTTCTTTTCCATTAACTCAGTCCAAATCCGGTCCGGATCCTAAATTTCAAGTGATTTACAATCCTATATTTCGAAGTGATTTCCTATAGTCCGGATCCAATCCAATCCAAGTCCATAAAAATGCTCATCTCTGGCTTAAGGTTAAGCGTTAGGGCTAGGTTTAGGATTAAGTTAGGGTAATATACACACGGCATGCTCCTAGTGCGGTGCGTTTGTTATGTCTGTGACTGGTGCGGTGAGTTCAACGCACCGTTGCATGCACACGTGCGTGCATGAAGTGGTGCATTCATTGCGCACGGGCTGGGTTGAACGGATGATTGAGACCCGAAATTCGGCAATGACTTTGGTGTGCTGCAGTGCAAGACTGAGTTTTACATAAGTTCTGACAACACAAGCAGGCCCGTAACTAGAGGCGGCGAAGCCCCTCTTTGAAAAATTTTCGCCCTCCCTTGAAAAATCTGTTGAACATAGCTGAAAAGTATTGGACATAATTTAAAAAATTTGGGCCCCTTTCAGAAAACTCTTCGCTACTTCTGGTGTCCCGAGCTGGTTACGGGCCTGATCAGGGCCCCTAGTAGGGGGGGAGCAACACTTTTCAGGGGGACGGTACTTTTGGTCAAAAGAAAGAATAGCAAATGGGTTTTCACGAAAAACCTGAAGTTACATTTCGGTTTTAGATTTTGGTTAGGGTTGGACCTACCATACGTCTGGCCGGGACTGTCTCGGTTTTTACGTCTGTCCCGGTGTCCCGTCCCGATTAACAAAATGTCCCGGAATTTCACTTCAGTGAAATTTTCAAAATTAACTCCAGCCTGATAATGCATTGTTATGAAATAATTCCGTCCTGAAAGGTTTGACTTTGCTTTAACCCGTGGTTTGGGGGGCGGCGCTTTTCGACTGTGGGTAGTGGCGTAGCTGACGGGGGGGCAGGGGTGTGCGCCGACCCCCCTGGCAAGCTAAATGCAAAAAATGGGCCCCCTCTTAGACATTTCATGTACTGCAGTATATGAAAGTGCATTTACAAGTTTTGGAAATCCGTTGGTCTTGACGTTTTAAATACTGAAATAGTGCAGTGTTTAACATACTAACAGTCATCAAATGAATCCAAAATCGAAGTTGTTGCAACGGCGTGCAGTACGCAGTACATCATTTTGAACGTGCATACTACATACTGTGTGTGATGTAATAATCGCCGTAGTTGTGGAACGTTGCCCGCATCTGCGGCCATAATATTTCTGCTTACTTTGGAGTGTGTGATGTAGTTGTGAACACGTTTATGTTTGAAAACTGTTGTGTACTCTAACTTGAGATTAGACAGAGACCTTGAGATTAGAATACAGAGAAAGTCGGGTAGTGACACTGCAACTTCTTTTTTTGCTTTGCAAAGCCAGTTTAACAAAGCTGTTTGAAATTCACCACTGAAGTTGAACCACCAGTGTTCATTTCAGCATCTCGGCTGGAGGTGGTAACTTCGTTTTATGGCCATCCCAGCAGCGGGTACGGCAGTTATCGTCTGCGCAGTGCACTTTACACCTTGAAGTACTCGATGAAGTGATACACATCTACAAATTAAAACAGGTTTAAAGCGTTTTGACAGGTGTAAGTGTTGAAACCAATAGTTCCCATAGTATGGGTCGTGACCCAAACAAAGGTTGCGATTTCACAGAGGATCAGAAAACAGATCGCGCCAAGGCGATCAAAACCTAAACCTGAGTTGTAAGTCTTCAAACTTGTTCGCTTGTCTGTTGTAGTGCAGCTTAGGTACTTGAGAAAAGAGTAAACTGCTGACATTGAATTTGAAAACAAACTTAGCAACCTACTGCCAAAAATCATCCATACAATCAACATTTTTGTCATATTAACATACATTGTTTGAGACTTGGGTCGCAAAATGTTCACCAATTCAGATTTCAGTCATGCTCGAAAAAGTTTTGGAACCGCTGGTTAAAGCAGTATGCAATCATCAGGAGTCGTCTGATAACCATCCACAACCGGATTCACTATCATTTCTCAACTTTTTCTGAGTATTGCAAACGCTCTATATGGCAAATTGACACTAACGTTATCAATCAAAAATGTTGGTGTGTATCCCTTTTCTTTACTTAGTGATCTTTGTAATGTTGATTATGCAGTACAGATTGCAGTTTTGACATCGAAATACAAATATGTGCAACATAAATATGCGAAGTAGGTTTAAATATGAATTATGGTGCTCAAAAACGTAAAGAGAAAGCAAAACATCAAATTCAAAGTTCTGCTGCAAAGTTCAGAAAGCAGACAGAATTTTGTGTTGCTTCATCACCCCGACTAACAACAATTTAGCTGAAACAGGTCAGTTTGTAATGCTTTACTAGTAATTATCAAGCTCAAAGACAAGATTTTCTTTCCTTTGCTGCTGCAAAGTTATGGATTTATTTCATAAAAATTTATATAATTTAAAAGGCCACATGTATTGACCTAGAAAATATCTAACGCCATAGGCACTCAATGAGAAGTTCTTGGTAAGCAATTCTGTGACATGAATTGCGACAATTATGTCCATCCACGGAGATGTTCAGTTTATAAGCCATCTCAAATACAAAACACATGTAGCAGTAATTGAAAAGTTCACATTTATGACTAGTATACTTAACGCTGTTGCACAGTTTCAATTATTATCTTGAAAAAGTAGTCAGTATTAGTTGCATTTTCTTGTGATTACTCTTTCATCCCCTCCACGTTGAGGATATGGGTAAGAAAAATAGTAATACATAATTAAATTGATTTTATAATCAATGCCAACCATCAAATCATGATTTGAATTCACTGAAAACAAACGGTTGTCCGTCTCAAGTTAAAAATATCTCGCAAAAGCATTTGATACTTTGATCAAAACAATTTACATGCTTTTGTGCGCCACTGAGCATCTCCATCCGACGTTTTTAGCCATTTACTTCAGAACCTGTTGTTAAAATGTCTTCATTTTCTTCCCACTACCGTATTGAAATTTGATAATAAGTGATAGTAGTTATAGCTGGTGCGCTGTTTCAGTGTTTGTCATCCCCTTGTGTTCATGGGAAGGGGGAAATGGGCATTTGCTACCACCTGGAAATTGGATCTAACAACCAAAAATTTCTCGAACACCTAAAGTCAGCAGCTTAATTGACTTAATTCTTGCAATGACAGTTTCAAAGTTACGGCAGTAGGCGTGTTGCTCTCATGTGACTGTTGAAAGCAGACATCTGTGGCAGGTGATGCAGCGACTGCTGATAGCAATAAGTCACGGTGTGAAAACAAACATACGATGTGAAAACTGAAAAGAAATATTTCTGTCAACGAGTTTTATACGGTGTGAAAAGAAACACTGCTGCCAACGAAGCTCATTTTTGGAACTGTTGCAGTGACGTGGGTCATTTTCTTTGTGGTGTAGCAAAGGTAAAGCGTTATGTGAACGTCTATTTGCATTTGTGTCGTCAGAAGCCTGAAATGGACGACCAAAATGTCGACTTTGCCTACCCTGGAAAAATTTTTGCGGACGCCCATGCCTGTGTTATGTGTGTTTACAATCTAACGTCTGCTTTTGGGTTATTCGAGTACCCTTTGTTTTGTTCCAGCCTCTCGGTTAGCGTGTCATTGAATGTGCGATTCACCACGAACGGGGTTTGCTTGAAGACTTACAACCATATATATGTGGCGCGAACAATCGAAGACTTAGGCCCATATGTATATAACGTTTGTGAGTTTTTAGGAACTAATTATTGCATGCCCACATGATAGCTAACGGGCCCCCTTCAGAAAATCCCCCCCTGGCTCAAACCTCTGGTTACGCCACTGACTGTGGGGGGTAGCACTTTTCGACTTGCCCCAGGGCGGCACTTTCCCAAGTTGGGGCCCTGGGCTTGATCACAAATGACATATTTTTGAGGTGTTGCCGATTTGTACATCATACTATTGAACAAAGCTACACAAGACTTGTGGCGGTACACTGCACAAAACCTTGAAATGCCTGGTCACATGCATTCAAAAACAAAAATTGCCAAATTTAGCTTTATACAATGCCTCACAAATTATTTAAAAAGTAGTGCTGTCCACATTTCAGACGAACAAAGTGTTGCATTACATAAAATTTGCATGATTTGTTGCTACAATCTATTGATTGAGGTTTGTGTAGGCCTACCTCCATAGTCATGACGGCATTGCTCTAAACCAAGGTTTCTCAAACGGGGACCTCAGTCCCCGTTGAGGGCAACAGAGCGGCTCTTCGGGGTCCACGAGCATAGGCTTTCACTAATTAGCTCTGCCGTGATATTCCAAACCCAAATTTAACAATATTAATTATTTGCCAATTGAAGGGGCAGGGGGCCACGAACCATGAAAATTGAGAACCACTGCTTTAAACCCTTTGTTCCATTTCTAGAGGGACTAAGTATCAAAAAATTAAAGTAGCATGGACAGTAGATACAATTTAAGTTTATTGCAATATGCTATGCCCGTGTGTGACGTTATAATCACCTCTCTGATTAGTCGAATGTTGCACGCAGTTGCGGCCGTTGTTATGACAATTCTATTCGCTCGTAGATGATTGTGAGCACACTTGTGTTGCGTCTGAAAGCTGCCGAATCTTTCCTAGAGACCAGTCAGTGAATTTAAGAACACAACAGTGTGGAAGTGCAGAAAAACCCTGACTACAAGATGTGAAAAGCACATATTTTATCCTGTGTTGGCATAGATCCAGATTAAAATCTTTGGATAAACCGAAGATTTTTATAAAGAAAAATGTTAGAAATCATTCGTACCACCAGTTTTATCCCGTTTTGCCAAAGATCCGGACTAACGGAATCCGGATTAACCGAGGTTGATGTATTGTTAAAGTTTTACTCATTTTGTTCACCATACTGTTGAACAAAGCTACAGAAGACCTGCTGCGGTACACTGACCAAAAGTTTGAAATGACTGGATAGATGCATTCAAAACAAACGCAAATCGCTAAATTTGACTTTGTACAATGCCTCACAAATTGTTAATAAAAGTAGTGCTGTCTACATTTCAGAACAAAGTGTTGCATTACACAAAATTTGCGTGATTTGTTGCTACAATGGATTGAATGAGATTGTATAGGTCTATCTCCACTGTCATGAAGGCATTGCTTTAAAACATTTGTTTCCTTTCTAGAGGGGCCAAGTATGACCAAGTTAAAGCAGCATGGGCAATAGGTACAATGTCACACACAATCCCATAACAAAAGCGTCAGCAGTGTTATAAACAACTATAGCCTTGAATTAGTCTTTGTAAAACAACAAAGCATCATCACTTTACAAAATTTGTGATGTTTGCAAAATGTTATCCTTTGTTTTATCATTCTTGTACTCCATAAGTGATATAATTCATGTGACAAGAATTTTGTCTGAACGCGACTCATCAACTGTTCATTAAAAGTTACACAACATAGGCTACTTTCAAATAACAGTTTCAAGTAAGCTAGCCTACTGCAAAAAGCACATTCATTTAGCATGACCTTGCCTAACAGTTAGATTGGCTTACAGTAGGCCAATAAATGACAGAATATGTCGCACACACCACGACTTGCTTGCGACAAAAACTTCGACCAACATACTGTAGCCGATTAGGTAGGCCGAGTCATGTGGACTTTCCCGAACAAAGAGCAGTGAGTCTGATGCGTCAACATAGAAACAGGTTCTACTCGAACGCAGACGATACCAGACGCATCAAAAAAGGACGTGACTTCACAAACTCAAACGCATTAGCCCACAAATAACACAGGATGCATGCCGTGTACATATCAGTGGTGTGTACGGATATGGAAATTTTGCAATCGGATTGGATCCGAAATTTTTGCATAAACTCCATATCCAATCCATATCCAAAAATTCAAAATTGTGGGCTCCGATATCCAATCCAAATCCCAAACCACCCACTCAGTTGCACATGAGCCAAAATATTTGGTAGTGTCTCTTTTGCCACATAGGGCAAAAGTTCTGGCTATTTTCCCTTTGGTCAGACAGAATCAGTTGAAGTGGTCATGTGACAAGTATGACATGCACAAGCAGATATGGGTTAGGGTTTAGGATTAGAGTTAGGATTTAGATTTAGGTTAGTCTTCAGTTCACCCAAACAAACAAGAAGCCACTGACATAGCTTGTCAGAAACAGCACTGAAACCACGACAACACTCGTCCGTTGGACTAAGCTGTTACAGATGTCGTTATCCATAGAGCAGGCTATGCGTTTTGAACTTGTCAAGACCGTTTCAAACAATTGTGTTTTTCTAAAGGTAAAAGAGCTCCAGCAGTGCTGTTACCTCATGAGGCAAAATAGACACTACCAAATATTTTGACTCCTGTGCAACTGAGTGGGCGGTTTCGGTTTTGGATTGGATATCTTCCAGCACTCCTAGTCCTAGGCAGTGATGTAGCCAAGACCGTAACCTCCGAGACTGAGACCGAGACCTGGCTCAAATTTTGAGACGAGACCGAGACTTTGTCATAAAAGCCAAGACCGAGACTGAGACCTGGAAATTCGAGACCGAGACCCGAGAACTCACATTTCTGTGATTGTTGTTTCTGTCTAATTAGAGCTAACTCCTTGAATAATGCTGCAACAAAATATCTGGCACATTGCCAAATATCAAGATAACAAAAATCATTCGAAATTTGTGCAAACGGCCAAATACTGCAAACGTTCATTTTCACTTTCCTCTTAGGAATTTACAACCTCAAGCCTATGGCCTTATTTACAAATTCCATGAAGAAACGCATGGACATTGAAAATGTTGGCAGCGTTTAGAGGATCTACGCATTTTACACGCCAAAATGTCGGTGAACCAATTCAATATTCGAGTTGTTTGCCGTTGTCACGCTTCAATAAATTTGTTTTGACTCAGAAAAATTTTAATTTTGCCAAGGTGTTTCGTCGTTTATATCATTTGCAAATGAAGTAACAAACTTTCAAAGTTTTTTACTATCTACCACTTACCTGTTTCACGACATTCTTTTTATTTTAACACTGGGCATCTGCACTGACAGTCAAATTTATTCGCCATATATTTCTTGTATTTTGGCTAAAAAAGCTTTGCCATTTTTTGTAACGTTACCTAATCCTTTCCTGATTACTTTTCTCCTCACACAACAAGTAATTGATTAAGAATTCTCCAAAGGTTTAGAATTGAGGGGATGATAAATTTAGAGATTTGAAAAACGAAAGCACGACTTTGAATTTCAAACAGCAAAATTGTAACTAATTTTTCATCCATCCAAGCTTGCTCACTGTCTAAAACAAGTTGTTTTAATAATTTTGCTCGTTATTCTGCTGTTGACGCAAAGATAAAAATATTTAGGCCTATTAGAGTAACAGACTATTTTGGCATAAATTAGGTTTACACTTTGAACCAGCAAGGTAATATCCCACCGCATGCTCTACTGAAGTGGCGTAGCGATGTTAACTGTCGCTTGGGGCTGTCCATAAAAATCCTTCATTGTTCCACTCCTCACATTTGCTTACAACAATATAAAATGAGAGAAAATTATGTATCATGCCTATTATAACGATAAGGAATAATAACGCATCTTAAACATCACAATCAAATACTCACAATCTGAAAGAGGTCTTGTTTTCAATTCTCGATTATGGATCTTGTTTTCTCTGCTTGTTAGTCACACTTCTCGGCATTACATTTCCTGAAAAGCACTTCAAAAAAAAGACACGGTTCTATTTGGCTTTTCCAAAAAATAAACTTTTTGGCACTCTCCCACCTCTTTCAAATAGGCCTATGGGTTTCCTAACAAAACTCCTGAAAAAACTCTTCAAAGATGGTCGTTTGCAAAGTACTCCCAACCTCTCGTTGCAGAGATTACGCGATGCGGTTTCATTGGTGCATGCACATTTTTTATTGAAATCAGTATAAATTTTAAATGGGGTAGAGGGCAAATTGTTTTCTCCATCTAGCAAGATAACATAACAGTAAAGAAAGCTTAGCCACTGACCTCTTTGAACGGCTAAATGGTGAACAATCATTTTTAAAAACCGTTTTTAAGGAACTCCTTCTTGCAAAACTTCATAAAAAATAACCAATGCAAAGTCTCGAGACGAAGAGCTCGAGACTGAGACGAGACCTGAGACCTTCGATACCGAGATCGAGGCTCCAAAAAACGGGTCTTGAGACACGTCTCGAGACCGAGACCAAGTCTCGAGACTCCATCACTGGTCCTAGGCTTAGAAAATAAATAACAACCTTGACATTTTTTGTTAAATACAACATTTCTCAAGTTTTCGTTCTCAATTCAGGTGTATTTCAATCTACAACAACATGTTCAAAATGTCAATATGTTTTCACCATGTTTGTTACTCTTACCTAGTAGTGAGGTAAGGCCACTTGGAGTTAGACAAGTGCGCCACGCCGTTGAGACAGAAACTGGTGTTCTTCGTCCAATGCCGAAAACACTATTTGTAGATGCCTTGATAAACACCAACATTTATTACAGTATGATCTACTAATAAAAATATTTCAAAAATAAACCTGTCTCATCTGAATAACGATGGTCTGCGTCATAATAAACCTATAAAATCAATCATGCTCATCTTTACACAGTTCCAAACTACTTCTTGCTTGACATGTCCTCAGTTTGAAAGCTAGGATCCCGAGCGGTGGAGAACATTGCAGTCTATCGAGAGAAATTTTACAAGTAGATTTTCAGTATATGATTTCGAAAAATCGTAATTTTTCGTCATACAATTATTATTCCATACCAAGATTTTTGCACGGCCAGATTTTATTTCATTTGGATAATTAGGATCTGCATGCGGTTGAAAGGAAAACGATATCCAATCCAATCCAAATCCAAAAAATCCAAATATCCGGCCGGATTGGACTCCAAAATTCGGATCCTGTACACCACTGGTGCATATAGCTTAAGGTTAGGGTCTAAATCTTACCTAAGCTCGAACCCTGATCGATGCGACCGAAATTCAGCAATGCTTCAACTTAAGAAATTATGTGCATAAAGACCATGCTGACTCTTGCTACTGCCGAAAATAGCTTTTCACTACGGATTCAAAAGAGTAAAATGCAGAATCCTGTAGGAGTCGACTCCGGATCCGTGGTCACCTCTGTCATAAATCGTTATCAACGGTCTGCGGATGACTGGTCACCAGCTGTAATGATTGCGCAGTTCTAGTGGGCATTGCCGCCGCCATGTTGTGGTTGTACATGGTTGGTAGAGGTCAAAAATGCCAGAAATTATGAAAAAAATCAATTTTGAAGTACATGGTTGGTGGAGGTAAAAAATGCCAGAAAAAAAATCAAAAGGCACAGTTTGAAGTTTCGGGTCTCGGTCTCGAATTTCAAGTCTCGAGTCTCGGAATTTTTGATGAAATCTTGGTCTCGAAGTTTTAACCAGGGATCTCGGCCTCGAAGTAGAAATGTTCACGGAGCCTGAGTGCCGGAGTTTGGATTTACGGCCGGAGCAGGAGCCGGAGTCCATATTTTAAGTTCGAGCTGGAGCAGGACCCGGAGTCAACATTCAGGTCTGTGCAGAAACCAAGGACCTGTCGAAATTTCTGTACTGATGCTTGCTTTCAAACTAAATGGAATTAATTGAGACGTGTTTACTGTCCAGCGTCGTCATGTATCACAAATGTGTTACACTCGGTGGGAGTACCGAGCATTTCACCACTATTGATGGTTTCACAAGTTAGTGCCCATGCAAAATACAGTGTGCAAGTAACAATGCACTTGGGGAGTTGAGGAATCCATGCCGTAATCATCAGAATGTTGGGCTGATGATGTAGGCAAAAGCACAAGACTGACGGCACATGAAAAAGAGCAATGTTCATCAAAACGGACTATAAGGAAGTACTGCAACAGTGTGCCGAATTGACATATAGTGAGAGGATTTGATATGTTTGAAGTACAGTAATGTACAGTAGTAGTACAATAGGAAAACATTTATTTGCGTTGTGCAGATTTCTGGTCTACACACCGTTAGCATAGGCCAATCTCTGCTCATATTTTGGAACCATCCTGAACAAAGTTGGATGTTTGCCCTGATACTGGCAGCATTGAACTTTTAAAGATAGCCTATATTATTTTGCAGCTCTATGTTGCCAATGCCTACGTGAAATGTGAAAGGATTTGTAAGTTATGCGTAATGTTCATCATGTTAACCTTTTTTGTAGGATTTGCATTCACATTGAGGTTAATGGCTTAGTTTAGCACAGTCATAATTCAGAGTTTTGTGTTAGTGTATGGTTAAAGTACGATTGAATATTTGTAAACAGACGATCAGTTCCTGAACTTGAAGATTCAAAATGAGTCTGTTGTGAACATTGAAAGTTAACGCTCAATTCAAACAATTGTCGGATAACTGGCTTTACTGAAGCTTGAACTACGTAACTAGTGTTTGATATGTTAACACTTTATAACTTAAATTACAGTAGAACCTACTGTATAGTTTTAAAGATGCAAATTTGATAAGCATGTGTATTTTGGCTCATGAGGCAAAAACTGTTCTGAAGTTATTTTGTCAGAAGCTTTACACAATTGTTTGAAGTGATCACATGAAAAGTTCAAAGCACATTACAACTTTGGAATGCATGAACTACCCTACATAGCTGACCGTAACGCCTAATTTAAGTGCAAGCAAGCTTTCAGTGGCTTTTTGTCTGTGTTGCATAAAGTAGAGGCTAAGCCGTAACTCTAAACCTCAACATTTTTTGTCTCTCTGCATTGTGCTTTTCAGGTGACCAATTCAACCATTTGTGTTGGATCAAAGACAAAATAGACACTATCTTTTTGATATGAGTTACTTGGAAGTTTTCGGATTGTAAACAGGAGTCGGAGTTGATGTTTGAAAATTTTTCAGAGTTGAAGCAGAAGTCTTAAACGCTTCAAGAACTGATAAAGATTGCACAGATTTATTTCAACGCAATGGCTCTTTATGCTAATATGGAACGATTTTTTTCCTTGATGCAGCCACAAACTAAAAGAAAAGAGAAATCTTTCTGGTTGAACCAGTTTCTAGTATAATGTTGCAGCCAGTGGCCGCAACTATATGAACAAGTACGTACGGACTGGAACCAGTGCTTTTTAATAGACTGCTCATTGAGCCATCCGGCTGGGCACAAACCGTTCACATGTTCACACAGCGTTTTACGTAACACGTGACTCAATATTCACGCCGTTCGTTGAATGGGTTTTTCTTCTCACCTTTCTGTGCATGTATTTACGATCTCGCAGAACCTTACTTGATCTTTTTTCGTCAGTAGTGCCGTGAGCGAGTTGTCGTCTGCCTGATCCATTAACTGTTTACTACGATATGTTTGTAACGCCTTCATCATCGTATAGGACAGCGTGAATCATTTTGGGTGCGAATTCAGCCCTTTATATACTCGAATTTTTCGGAATTCCCCATTCATTTGATTGCCATATTTGGTTAAAACGGAAACGGTCATAATTACATCATTATCAATTTTTATCGATGATCATAAGATGTCTGGTCACGTTTTTCGTGACTGTCCTCGTGACTGGACGCTGGCCGGATGTGTGGTTAGGTGCGTGATCGACTGATGATCGGAAGTGTGGCTGGACTTGGAGCTGTAATGTATTTTTGAGTTTTGACTGGTTTTCCATGTTGCAGTGTTATATTACAGCTTTTAAATTGCTGTACAGTGCTGACAGTTCCAGGCTTAGCCCGCTGTACAGTAGTTATTTGTTGCAGGCCGAAAAGTGCCTGTAACAATAGGCGTATTTGCTAGTTGACTTGTTAAGTGTAGATAATACACTCAAGCAAGTGACAGTCGTAAATTGCTCTCCCTTTTTGCGCTGAAAATATGGCAGCCCCATTGCGCTTATTAATAAATGAACATGGACAGGAAAAAGGGGATCGTCCCCTTTCCAAGTGTAGAGCTTATCCAAGTGGTTCGAAAAATCATTAAAAAGTAAAAGAGGCAAAAATGAGAGAGGATGAAGTTGCAGCTAAGTCAAGGAATATTCAAGTTACTATTTTACAGTGGCAGTTCAATCCAGCAGAGGTATTTCTGCGGAACCTGTAAAAGGACAGAAAATCAAATTTGGTAGAGTTTAGATCGAGCCTACGTAACAATGACAATAGACGTAGTATAACCAGCGGTGCAGCAGCAGAAGAACGTCAAGGAGTATCATCGAAAAACACGATAGATGAGTTGTCTGACGCTATCACTGGAGACAAAGATATCGGTCTCTGGGCATCCAATATACCGGAAAAAATACGGGAACATTGGTTGAAAAACGAAGTTCTTTTTAAAACATAATGTTCCACAACACAGAAAAGACAGGCACCACAAATCTTATTGGGCGCCAGAACCAGAACGCCGACGTCGTTGAAAAAAGCTGGCTTTGTTTTTCTCCTCCACAAACTTGTGTTTATTGTTTCACGTGTAGACTGATGTGCGCGGATACGACTAAATGTGCGCATTTCCGCATTAGAAACGGAATCTGCGACTGAAAGCACGCTGAGGAGCCACGAGCAATCAATGGAACATAAAGATGCCACGATTATGTTTGGTCGCAAATGTAATTAATCACTATGGTATACTTGATACAGAGCTAGCTAGTCAGGTCAATCAATGCCAACAATATTGGAAATCGCTTCTGCAACGTTTTGTTTCTGTCGCAAAATTTAATGCTGAGCGAGGACTGACGTTTGTGAGATGATGAAAACGTTGGATCGCCCAGAAACTTTTTTCAAGCAAAATGTCAAAAAATGGAATCATGATGCTTTTGGTGACCGGTTTTTCAGCAGCCGCACAAACCTCTAATCATTGTCAATTATCATGTTGCATCTTGAAGTTTTGTTACACTTGAGTTCACAAATGTGACGCCACATGATTGCGTCACAAATAGTACGATCCGAGGAAATTTTAGTGACTTCATCGGCCATCTCCTACCTAAAAATTATATATCCGATCCGCACGTGGGGCCTCCCACCACGCCTGGGTCCCGGGCCTCCCACCATCTAAATCCGGCACTGGGTTATTTCTTAAGCAAAAACATGGGTAAATTAAAGTTGGATTGATGATTGCATCCGGAGTCAGAACAGGATTCGGATTCCTAAATTTGAATAATTACCGGACCCGGATTCCAAAATTTTGGAACAGTAGCGGAGTCGGAGTCTGAAAAAGTGACTCCGGCCAGCTCTGCCTCCGATATCAACAATAAATTACATCCGGGACACAGCATTTAGTTTCCAGAGTAAAAGCGCTGAGTAACCCTTTCTTTTTCTACTGTCATCAAGACGGAGTCATGCCGGTAAGATTGCTGCCTTGTATCTAGTCTTTTCATCTCATGGAAATTATCAATCATTGAGCTTCCTAATCATAATTTAGGTTGGTAATAGTTTGTTTTTTTATGATGTTGCTCATAAATGACGTTGATCTTCATCAACTGCTGTTTTATACTTCAATATTCCAGAGTTGCAGGCATTACTTACAGTATAAATAATTAAACAGTACTTGATCTTCATGGCCATCTCACTGCACAACAATTATGTTATGTGTCATGCCAAGTTTTGCCTTAATACACATCAGCAATTTACTGCAATCAGGATCTTAATTATTACATCTACTGTGAAAACGACAGTATTTCTTTGCTGAAAATTGGTTGTTAGTATGATAGTGGAATCAATGTAGCATTTCTGTAAGGTTGCCTGCAAAAGGCGGAGCTTTGTAAATAGCTGAGCTTGGTTGTGGAGGTTTGATGACGTAACCAGAGTTGGCAATAAGAAGTAAACGGGTAGCAAAAATAATTTTACTGCAAAAGGTGATGTTACACTACGGTAAAAAAAGTCTATTTTGAAGTTTGATAATTTTTGGATGTATGAGTTCTGCAATGGTTCGGGGACAAAAAAATAGGTTTCAACAGTTGTGAATGTATAAAATTTTTAACATTGCAAACTTCCATGTATTCCATGCTTGTACAATGATACAACATTTTTCCTTTACTTTTTTTCCTTTTTTTGATTTCGCAATGCAACTATTTTCTACTCCGGTTACGTCATCAAACCTCCGCAACCAATCTCTGCTATTTACAGAGCTCCGCCTTTTACAGGCAACCTTCTGTAACCCAAAATTTTCCACAAAATTTTTTTGCATACAGCAATTCCTTCAAGGCAAATCGTGTCCTTCATTTAGAACTCCAATGAGTTGACATGTGGTTGGATCCATCTTTAGTGCCTTGTAAAAATGGATGTCTGTCAGTAATGGAACTTGGTTGTGGATATAAAATGATGTACAGTAACTAGAGTTAAACTGAATTTATAAGTAGCAATCACCTGCAATTGTACTAAATATATATATATATATATATATATTATATATATATCTTGCTAGTCTAGCAAAATTAATTTTAGCCACTACATGGCGTACTAAAGTATCACGCCCAACACCAAGGCTATTCCACTGTTTGTACTAGACTACAGTGGGACCCAGAACTATGTTTCAGAAATAACGAAAATAGCAAAAATTAGAACATCGTAAATTTTTAGCATTACAATACATGTTTGGTAAAAGCTCTTACACTTGAATAAAAATATTTCATTATTTTTACCTCTAACACATTGGCGTCCAGCTAGTTTCAGAAATTTTCGCACCAGAACAACCAAGTCGTGCGTGGCTTAGCGCACACTAACTCTTGGTGCCAAAAGCTGTAGAGAGCTGTTCAAAGGCTCAAGATGCGGCATGTCATCTAGACTGCACTTGATAAAAAATTTTTGGTTAGGGGCTGTGGATTTTTTGTGAGTGACATGAGGGCTATTAAGCTATCTTGGTCCACTTCACCTGGCCCTGTGCCCAAACTGCTAGATGATTGTATTTTGTTGAAGTTTTTATTGGAAACTAGGCTACAATCTGAGTCTTTTGATACTTTGAATAACCTGCTGGGGTTTCGGGTTCAAAAGGTATGATCTAAAGCAGTTATGTCCAACCCAAACGGCTTACTGAGCCAAAAATTATGTCACTGTCTTGGCCAGGGCCGCACACTGAATGATACATTACTGAGGGCTGCACATTGAATGGCTTACTTTGATCTTAGCAAACTAAATTTAGCTTAGGATTCATAATGTACTGAAAGCATTTGAATCCTAACTGCAATAGTAACAGATGTGATAAAGCGGCACTGGGGACCACCTGCATTAAAATGTTGCATTTATGATTGTTAAAATAAGGGCAGGTTGTCAGTATAATGGACACTTTTACTATAACGAAAACCTAAACTGGGCCACACGCAATCTTGGACTGTGTCGCATGCGGCCCGTCCGCGGATTGGAGAAAGCTGATGTAAAGTAATAAAAATATTTCACTAATTAACTAGTTGATAATTGATCAATTTGTTTATTTTAGATTATAACTTTTGAACCAGAAATGTTAGAAAGTCGATCAAAAAACTGGAGCCTAGTTTCTAATGAAAACTTCAGCGAAATGCTTTAGCCAAGGGTTTGGGCCTTAGGCCAGGTAACATGAGCCTTAATGGCCCAAAAAATATTTCACTTATGAGGTCACTGACAAAAAAACTGCAACCCCCAACCAAAAAATTTTAATCGAGTACAGACTAGATGACTTGCTTAACACTTTGAGAGCCGGGGTACGATATATTCGTACTTTGATTTTGGCCTAAAACCAGCAATTTCAGTTGCCTTACCAACGCCCTAGCTCCTCCGCCGATTGCGCTAGAGAGCTGTTTAATGGCTCAAACGGATCGGCCAGCCTAGTAGATTACACTCGAAAAAAAATTTTTTGGTT
>Ga0210059_1006132_pt1 | contig 19301 bp, 11 predicted proteins | sample Ectturendosymbi2_FD_188042 | JGI IMG/M metagenome (GOLD analysis project Ga0210059, IMG submission 188042) | Ecteinascidia turbinata endosymbiont from Florida, USA - Sample 2 (SPAdes) (version 2) | ecosystem: Host-associated > Tunicates > Ascidians > Unclassified | place: Key West, Florida... | reverse complement strand
TTGATGCCCCCCCCCGGTTCCAGCCAGCTGCCCGTGGCATTTGATCATGGAAATATAAATTATAATTTTCAAAATTAAAAAAGTAAAACAGTAAAAGTATTGCAACTGAGGCGGGGCCCCTAGACATAGCTGGGGCCCCCCCCGGCCGGGGGGTGCGGGGGGCGGTTCCCACGGCCCTGACAACAACATACATACATATACATAACAACATAGATAAAGAGCTTGTGCTGTGGAAAATGGAGCCTGAACTATCAAATCTCAAAGAGTGTTTTCAATACTCTATTGCTGAAGTATTGGGATGCTCCAATAAATGTTGGGCATATTGGAGTATCTGATCATGACTCAGAAATGCATACCCTTAGGAGAAATTTCCAACACGCATGTTACTTTTGTTAATATTTGTCAGATACTGAAGTTAACCATTACTCTCTTGTCAAAGAAACAAAATACAGATATCTCAAAAAGCTAGGGCAAATTCAAAGACCCGGAACAAATTTTCGGATTCAGCAACACAAAATTACCCAAAAACATATCTTTGGCATTCGAAAATAATAATAAAATTGTTTTGTTGGCCAGTGATAATATTTTTCATATGTAACCTGTGAGATCGTGAAATCTGGTGAAGTTTATAAAGTAAAATTTGCGATTTCAAAATTATAAAGCTTCTAATCACAAATAGAAAAGGTTCTGTGTTGGTGAAACACACTTATATTCCTGAAGCGTTTGCGTTTCTTTTTTAGCCAAATTCGGCCTTGGCAGCCGAAGCTGAGCACACATACAACAACATTTGAAATTCCTGTTACTGCTTGTTGATTGTGACAGTTCATAATTCATTTCGCTTTTAAGGAGATTAGTTTGCAATAACCACTGATATTGCTAAGCTTTGCATCCATATTTTGTCATGCAAAGTGTTTCATTCGCAAAATTCCTTGAACAAGGCATTTAAGGCAAAAAGCTGAGATTTTGAATTTTAGTTGTCAATTCTGTATGCACCTATGAAATTTGCAATTTCGACAACCCTGTGCATGCTGCCTTCCAGACAAACTACACAGACAATGTTTGCTCGGTGTGGAATTCCCAGAGCTACACGTGGAAAGCACGTCCTTGTCAGCCTCCGTCAAGGTGTAAACCAAGTACTTGCCGATTTAGCACCATCGGAAGCTATTCCAATTTGATTGTGAGTGCTGGGAGATGATATCCAAATATAAATGCTAACTTCCAGATGATTTTGAGACCTGCGGTTGATCTTTTTTGAAGGACTCGGTTGATTGTTCTGATTTTTCGACGGGTGATTTAATTTAAATAATCTTTATAGAAAGATCGAATGTCCAACTTTTAAAATATTTTTGCTTATTCGTTGTTTACAATAACTTGGAAATGTATATTGCTGTTTCACAGAGTTCAAAGATTCTTCCTTCTCAAGTTGCTCTTCGAATAGTGTCTCAAATCGGATTATATTTATCCGTTGCAGGACTCGCCATCATTGTGGTAGTGTACAGCTATTTCAGGTTTGTGATTAAAATTTTTGTGTGCTTGTTGCAAGGCTTAGCATTGTCCTTTTCTACAGAATTGTGTTGCTTCTCTTCTCATTCAGAGTGTGCTGATGGAACAGGTTGATAGCTTGTCACTGCGAGATATTTCGTTATTGCGTTATTCAACATAGCATCTAACGAACGTGCGAAGTTTGGGATAAAAACTTAATATTTTACCGGTTTGGACAAGTATCCGGCTGCTTGTATCAAAACTTTGTTTACTGCATGAAATACGTTGCTTTCTTATCAAAAAAACATTTGCTGCTTGCATCAAAAATTTTGTTTACGCCATCAAAGATTTTATTCACTGTATGACAATCTATGTTTACAGGACCAAATGTCTTTACTGTATCATTGTACAAATGAAAGAGCTGTTTCAACTGTTGCTAGATATGTTCCTTTTGAAGTTTTCCTTCCCCGCGGCCCCCTCAAAATCAACAGCAATGGGCAGTGTTGCAGTACTGTACATTGTTCATCTCACCTTTGACACTACCCTATTCTGCAGAGAGCTGAGAGAGCGGAAGCTCACATTTTTCCTCATCAACATTTGCATCTGTTCAATCGTTGCGAATCTGGTGTTTTTATTTGGTGTGGCAAGTGTTGCTGACGACAAACTTTGCTACGCAATTGCAATAATTCTTCATTACTGCCTGTTGGCTTCCTGGATGTGGATGACCTGCAATGCATGCGTGATGGCAAATAACATTGTAACGGCAAGTAAACCAGTTTGCAGTACGCTATTCCGTGATTAACTGACCGTTTAAAATGAGATAACATTTTTCGAATTTATCACGTTAAAGATGTAGGTATTGTTTTGAACATATTAATTTGTTTTTCCTGAAATATGGGCTTTTCACGTTTGCAACCGATACGAAACATTATAAAGATTATTATTGGAGATAACTGAAAGCGTATTTCTACCAATAAACATGAAAAATACTGGTATTTTTGGAAGAAACATTCTGGAAATTGAAAAATAAAGTTTTTGTATTCCTGCTCAGAAGTTTGAGTCCGTGTTGGTGGAGTTTATGAATTGCATAGACAGTCACAGCTGAGGCAACAAGGGTGTCGCTTTTGGGATGTGCAAGATCAAACATTTGCTTTCTGTGGATGGTTTGGCACTGCTCACATCCAGGGCCGGATTTCTAATGCTGGCCGCCTATAGACCATAGAAAGTTTTACCGTCTCCTTGTCACGCAAGAAGAAATTTTTTTCCGTGCCATGTGAGTGCTGAGAGCACGATCATTTAGTTTTTGAAAAATTACACTTTTAAATACTGTATATCGATATGAGTCACAGCGTACTCACCCCACAGTAATGGGAAACCACTGAAACAAGAAAAACAGACAGACAGGTAACTCCAGAATATCAGTAGTATGTGAAATGGTTGTCTGAGACAGATCCTGCAGGAACACATTCCCATTTCATGTACTATACTGACAGTTTTGGAATATCAATATGAAACGTTTCCGGCTACAATTTTTGTGAACGTAGTTGAAACTTTTTGGAGCAGTACTTTTAGAGACATATTACACAAGGATTTGATTCTTCTCTGGCAGAATCTGTTTCTGGATAGAGCGAATGGCTATTTGTTGTGTATAACTGCTTTCTTCGTCATATTCTCGCATTAGCAAGAATTTTGTGAAAAACTACGCATAGCAAAGACATCGGAACAAACTTTATACAATTTTTTGGCAAGGAAATGTAAACTATTTTAAATCAAACCTATGCACAAAGACTTTGGACTAAGGCTTAACGTGGTGGATGTTGTCATCTAGAAATGTTTCCACAGATAAAACGCAGTACATCCGGGAGATCGAAGAAAATCAGCGCTTTGATCTCCTATTTAATTCCCTTGTTGTTGGTTGGCATCGTGGCCGGAATAATGATTCTTCACGTGGATGAGCAGACCCGTTCCAGAGGTGCAGTAACGTGTTTCATCATAAAACTAGAAAGTAATATTGAACTAAATCCATTCGAACCACATAAGTTTGCCTTTCTACATTTAGCTAATTCAACCTTGAAGATTATTTCTTACAAAATCACACGAAAGTATTTTCTTGTTAATTGAAGCAAAAGGTTACAAGATATGTTAGTGACAGAAACGACTTCTTGAATTTAAAAAATCTTTGCAAGATCATCTGAGATATTTGTGCTTCTGCAGCAAAAACAGCTATATCACTGTTCATGATTTTAATCACATGCTAGCTTATACGCTGAAAAATACCGCTGGAAATTCTATGACTCCTTTTCAGAACATACAAGAGCTTCGGAAATATCTGTTTTGCAAATGCGAAATGAAATATATCCCTCAACGTTTTGTATTCTTTAAAAATTTAACACGCTTTTAAAGCATTAATTTTGTTAAACAAAACATAAAACTCCGAGTATGGTGTTGGGCGTTGTTTATTCGCTATCACCCAACAGCAGCGAATTAATTCACAATATATATATAGACAAGACAGAAAAAACATAGTAGAAAATGAATGCAGAGTAGACTAAAGATATGGCGGAAACGCCCAATACAGCCCCCAACAATACATGCTTTCATGCTGATACCAGTGCATAAAATTAAACTAAATGCCTCAAGCTATCGCCTGCTGCAGCGAAGTGGCTTTGTTCGCGTTCGTAGCAAACCGACTATAAAAATATTTCCACTGCAACTCAAAGGCTACTACGGTCTAAACAGGAAAAAACTGGTTTAGACAAAGTAATCACGCCATTGCACGCGTAGACTGAACGTAAAAACCGCTGTCATATCTTGAAATCCGTTGAACTAGGAAACTGACTCAAAACGGTGAAATTGCGCGCGTACTTGTCGTACATCTCAACAGGATCGCGTTGATATGACCACAGGTTCGTTTTCTCCAGCTTTGCTTGAGCAATGAATATGGTTCACAAAAAACAAACGAATTGGTTTACAAAAAATATTGGTTTTGCTTTTAACGCTATCCAGTGTTTGTTACTACTTTCGTAATTAAATCCTCAGCACATGACATCACGAAAAAACTAAAACAAGTGGATGAAGTTGCTTCGTTTGTCTCAAAACTTAATTTTCGTTCAAGAACAATGCCTGCTGAACAGACCCACAAATACTTCAGGCAATCCAGAGCAACATTAAATTTTCCTAGTCGCTGTTTGATGTCAAAACTAAATGACGTTATTTCCACTCGGCAGCTTTACATATTGATGATTTTAATTGAGATCTTGTTTTACTGTCTATCATCAATGTCACTAATGGTTGACATATCACAACAGTAAACATCAGGCAAATGAGCAAAAATTTCAAACTCCTTCGATGGCAACAGTGGCTTTTCTTTCAACGTGTGCACACTTTCGTTTGTTACTTAAGCTCTGAAGTAAGTCATGTGTTTGAATCGAGTCTACAAGCTCTGACGAAAGTCATATGTTTTTCTAAATAAAGCAAAAATTGTGTGCAAATGTGCCAAAGGAAGCAGCTTTGAAATTTGCAGATTTTATCTTTACAATTTTTTGGTGATTTTGTATGGATATTCTGCTCTTGAATTTAATTCAAAAATTGAAATGTGAAACAAATTTAATTCATTTATCCACTTAGTCCTACATCTACCTTTCACAGTGGCGATGCTTTGGGGCCGATTTCTGAGGGTTTGCCTCAAGCCCCAGAATACTGATATCCGCCCCTGACTATATAACCAAATATTATTTTTGAATCTGTGCAGTGAAAATCATATAGCTGTAGGACAATGGAAAATATTCATGGTTCAAGAAAATAGGGAAAACCTGACCATAAATAAGGGTGACCCAAAAAAACAGAGCCAATAACAATTTTATTAAATCTCACAAAGATCTAGTGAACTTCAAGCATTTAGCAGGTTTTAAACTTCACTCTGTGTACAATCATTCCCAAATATTTCAGTCATTGAAGTCCAACAATAATAGTAAAGTCACAGCAGTGACCAACACCAAGCGAATCAACCGCAATTTATTGTGTAAAGGATCTTGTTTCGTGTGTTACACATCTTCAGTCCTGCGCAAAAGTTGACATATGAAACAAATAGAAAAACTACGTACTGCTGCTAAGATCAAAACTCAAGATTACAAAATTGAGCCCAATTAGAACCCCTCCACTAAAAGTCATGTTCTTTCCAAAATATGCTCAAAATGGCCTCCACGGCGTCGTCTTGCAAAATTGTCAATTACTCGAACGCATTCTTCCATGGGTATTTCATTGATTTTGGGTGTAGCCTTTTGAAATAAGATTTTGGACAGTCCCATACTCTCCAAACTTCTGAATCCAATCACAAATTCTGCTTTTTGATGGAGCATGACGACACTGAAACTTTCTTCGAAAACTTGCTTGCACTACTTTGTGTGAATTGTTAGCGAAATAGACCTCCAGGCAAAATGCCTTCTCTTGCGTTGAACAAGACATGTTGGGAAAAACTATTGTTGCAATATTTTTCGTGCACTACGTCTACTGCTACAACCTGAAAAAGAAAAGGGGAATAATTAAAAATTTAATTCAAAGATTTGTGGTTCTGTTTTTTTGGGTCACCCTGTATCTAGACATAGACATTCAGCCCTGACGCAAAAAGAAATTGAGAGCGACTGTTATCACATTGCATTAGCAGTTATTCAAGCATGCAGCAGACCATGCAAGCATACACATGCACATTTGTGTTTACGTAACTGTTTGAACAATGGAGTTACCCTAGGGAGGTGTGGACAATCAGCGGTCCGCGGGCCACATGTGGCCCGCAGAAGTATTCAGAAAATCGTCAAATCTCAGATTTGCTCCAAATTGTTACAGTAAATGTTATAACTTGAACCGAGACCTGCTTCTATTTCTATCGACTTCTTTTTTCATTAGAAGGCATGGCTCTCCGATAAACACGGCCTTTTTAAAGTAGCCCCGGAGCCACAATACAGTAATTGGCCAGACCCGCCCTTGGATCAAGTTAAGATTGTGAGAACCTATTGTGCTTGGACTTCCACTGTACACCATTACCGATAAATATGTCTTTTTGCAGTAAATCAGTTGAGAAGTAATTGACCAAGAATATATTCAGTGATAAGACTGGAATGAATGAAAAACGCACTATCGACTCACAAATTTTAATCAGATTTCAATGTTGGCTTGACCTTCATGGGCTACAACCACTACACTTATGGCAGCAAAATTTAAGCAAATTACTACTACAAAACTACAAATATGTGGCATGTTCTGAATATATAGACTTCTGTTAATGGCTTTCTCCGCATGCTATTTTGGTTCAGGATTTGTAAACTGGATAATTAGCGTATTTATAAGCAAAACCAGTAGGCTATCACCTAAATATTGCAACTTTTAGCAAAATGATTAAAAAAATCGTGGGCTCGATATTCGTACATTGAAACCTCTTAAAGTTTGGCTGGGGCCCCATGTCCTTTATTTAGGAATATTGGGCCTCTAATCCATGACCAAAGAAAAAGGGCCTGCTTATTCTTTAATGGGGGCCCTTATCAACTCGGGTGGGGGCAGCTTACATTTTGACTGCGGACACTTGTCGTTTGATCATAGGTATACATGTTTCATCATTGTAGTGTGGCTTCTTATCTCAAGTTTGAAAATCCAAATGTGTTAAACAAATCATTGACCACAGTCTCATATAGACAAACCAAACCAAGATTTCTGCTAAGTAATAGCCTATGTAATCATTAGCCTATATTAAAAAGGCAATCGCAAACAAAAGCTAATAAATCTTTGAAAGGGCGTTAACTAAAAATTAGGCCCTCCTCAAAGCGCGTAAATGTAAAACGGGGAACCCATTTGGCATACCCCTGGCACACCCTGCACACTCATTAAGTACACTTCTGACGATGGTTAAAGCTCGAATATAGAAAAACACCTGTAGAGGGGCAATTTATGAAATGTTAGTTCTGTCCTCACAAACAGGTACGCATCTGGACCCGAGTCGCGGTTTATGCATTGATCGTGTCACTCATGTGTGTTAAAAGACTAAACTATTTGCTTGCCTTGAAGTTCAATGTTGACAAGGCGGTTTTACATTCTAGGAGACGTTCTACACTTTCAGTCAGCTTACAGAGCAAGGAATTTCTGCTGGCTATATGATAAAACCCTTTACTACAGCTTCCTATTGCCAATTGGTATTCTGGCTATTTTCAACATTGCTTCTATGATCTCTATCATGGTCAAAGTGACTTGCAAAAGAGAAAAAGTGAGTGTAAACATAGAATTATGAATGCAATTTATTTATACGCTCAGTAATGTATTTTACCACTAAACATCGTCAGCATTTGACATACAGACAAATTTATGCAAGTTTTAAATGGTTGTGATATTTTCTGATTGATTAAATTTGAATACGATGCTAGTGGAATCCTACATTCAATCTGTAGATATCTTACCTGTCAATACATGTTTAACTAAAATGTTCCCTTACGTTTTTGCCAGCGGTCAATGTTTGTTTGCTATTTCTTTGGTAAACACGCTCTGGTCTTTATTCTTCCGCTCTGGCTGCAATTTGTTTATAAATCAAAATGACTGCAAGTGAATGCGCTTGAGGGTAAATACTTGGCGCGGAAGAGTTTGAAGAGTCAATATGGCTTGAAGAAAACGGTACATTCTCCAGTTGGTTAACATGCTACAAAAATAATTATCAGATCCGGTCTACAGCTAATGACCGTACCATCTCCGATGGTTTGCTGATAGCATTTACCCTTTTGGTGACGTTTGGTCTGACATGAATCATCGGGTATTTGATGCTTCTGTCTGAAAATATGACTACCTTAGAAGTCTTGTCTTGGCTTTTCACCTTCTTCAATTCTTCTCAGGTGAAACCTTAAAGCTTCTTTATGTGATTCAGCAATAAAAGTATTTTTATGCTAAGTTGTAACAAGCAGTTTGAACTTTCTTTTATATCATGTACAAAAAACGGTATAACAAAATTCGATTTTGTTTTATACACTGCAGTAAATCTGGGGAGATACATTGTTTCAATGGTTCGTGTTTGAAATATCTAAATCGATTTTTAAACTATGCCAATCTTCTTCTTTTGAGGTAGTTCTTCATAACCACTGTTAGGCCGCACTAGATCTCGAAGCAGGTGTTGAACAGCCATTCGATTGTCTCATCGTCCAGAACCGTCAAGCAATGCAGTCCATGAGGAGGTCCATGGATTGGACATTGGAGGAGAACATGGTCGACGGTTTGTTCTTCGGCGCCACACTCACAGGCCGCAGAGGAGGCCATACCCCATTTGTACAAGCAGGACCGGAAACGTCCGTCACCGGTGCGGAGGCGGTTAAGCCGGATACAGGCTTTTCTTGGGAGGGTCATTCCAAGGGGTAAGGCGCCGGTGTCGCGAATGAAAGTGCGGAGTCTTGTAGGGTTGCCCGCCCACTCCGCATTCCATTGGTGATCCGCCCAGTGCGCCGCATGTATGCTGTTGTTTTCAGATAAACTGATGAGTTGTTGTGCAGCTGGTGCAAATGGGTGTCTCGATTTGAGGCGCCGTGCATTTGCACTCGATGGACGGGTGAGCGTTGAGTGGAGCAGGTGTCCAGGCTCCATGGCACGGCGTGCTAGAGACAGTGTGGCTCCATTGCGACGAAGTTCAGCAGGTTTGGATGCCTGCGAGGATTGGAAGGTTGTCCGCTGATGTAGGACGCAGGCGTCCAGTCACATTTCGCAAGGCGTCGTTGATGGCGGGGTCAATAAGGCGGGTGTGAGCACTGCGGCACCAGACAGGAGCGCAGTTCTCTGCGGTTAAATGCACCTACGCTAAGGTAGCCACTAGGGTTGCCATGTCCTTGATCAGCACCCATTCCACTGCCTGCCAATCTTCATCAGCATGCATGATTGCTAGATCTTCAGCATATGCATACTTTCTGGAGACGGTGGTTGGCAGGTCAGAGATGTAGATGTTGAAGAAAGGGGCGCCAGAACAGATCCCTGTGGGACGCTGTTCTTACGGTGTCACAACCTGCTCCATTTGCCATTTCTGGTGATACTGCCATTTCTAACCACCTCCGTGATCATGCGGACCATGCAGGAGCACACGCAGGGGGTCTGAAGCGGCTAGAGCCCCCCTATAACGGAAATCGCCTAAACGCAAATTTATTGCTGACATTTGTTAAAACACAAAACAATTCCGCACATGCATACGTAGCTATATAAAGATTTCGATTATAACTAGAGGTGTACTGATCTGTTACCTTGTTACGCTACGAGTGTTACACTTCAATTGCAATAAGCAAATCGTGCTAAGACTATAGGAAACCCTCGCTGAATGTCGCTTTTCGATAAAGATGTTGCGATTCATGAGTCATAATGGCATTGAGAGAAACCGCTTCATACATGCTATGACGTAAAAACTCTGCACGTGTTGCGCAATGCGTTACGATTGGAGTTGTTCCTCCAGTAGTTCGAATTTCGGGTACCGTGATAGTCAGAAGAGTGCGAGGAAAAATGGATAAGTTTGTAGTTGTACAACGCAAGCGGAAAAGGAGTTCATCAAGAGAAAGAGACTTTTGCAAAAGGGATAGAAATGAAACTAGCTCGTGCTCAGAGTGTCAGTCAAGTATTCAGTAGTGAAAATGATATTGGTAACTTCGTTGGAGTTCCCCTGACTGATGCTTATCGACGAAAGGTATTGTTTAATTGCTGGTCCCCTCCAGGTTTCTCTTTTCCATATGCAGCAGTTGGTGCTCAAAATCGAAGTTTCCAGAAGCAATGGTTAACGAATTTACATGGTTAGCGTACAGTAATATTTACAATGGAGCTTTTTGCAAATGCTGCGTTGTGTTTGCTCCTCAGACTGTCAGTCGTAGCGCAAAACATCCCGGCTCATTAGTTTCGGGACAACACTGCAATTACAAAAAGGCAAAGGAACATTACAATAATCACCAAATCTGTCACTATTATGAACTATGTGCAACCATTTTCGATAACTTTGTGCAGACAGATGCCGACAAATCCAGAGATGTACGAAATGCTTTAAACAGCAGTCGACAGAAGTCTGTCGAGGAAAATCGAAATCGTCTTTCCCATGTCATCAAAACTATTGAATTTTGCGTTCGCCAAGAAATACCATTGAGGGGTCACAGAGACGCTGGTGCATTTCCACTGAACGAAACTAATTGCTATGACGGAGTTTTTAAAGCTGCCTTAAGACTGCGAGTGTAAGCTGCTGACAAGCAAACATCTGACTTCTTTTTAAAGGCTCCCCGCAACGCTTCATATTGAAGCTGGAGAGTGCAAAATCAAATTATATTGTTGATGGGTGATGCCATACAAAAGCAAATACTTTCCGATATTTCCCAATGCAAATACTTTTCGATACTAGCGGATGAAACCACTGATGTAAGTCAAACAGAGCAACTTAGTTTATCCGTTTGGTATATCAAAGATACCAAAGTGCACGAAGAATTTTTGTGCTTTGTTACAGTTTCTTCAACAACAGGCAAAGATCTTGCATCTACGATTCTCACCCAACTATCTCAACTTGGGCTTAATCTGGAACATATGCGTGGCCAAGGTTATGATGGCACAAGTAATATGAGCGGAAAATATCGTGGTGTCCAGGCTAGAGTAAAAGAATTGTACCCTTTGGCGATGTACACTCATTGCTGCAACCATGTTCTTAACTTGGTCATTGGTACTTCATCGCAGTTGCCAGTTATTAGAAATGCGATGGCAACTATATCGGACGTATGCGTTTTTCTGTCGCGTTCTGCACAGCGCGTATCGATATTTCAAGACAATGTTGAAACAGAACTTTCAGGCTCGGCTTCTTCGCGACAGAAGGTGAAACGAATTTGCGACATGACTCGATCATCATTTTCGTGACACTATTGCCAGCAGTTGTTTCTACACTTGAGGAATTGCAGCAGGAAAACAAGCAAGTGGAGGTTGCGACCAAAGCAGCAACTTTACTCAATTCTGTACAGAAATGCACGTTTTTAATCGCGGCTTTAGTTATGCAACACGCTTCTGGTATAATCCTGCCTGTTTCAAAACTGCTGCAAACGAAAGAATTGGATATATTTGCAGTGATTGAGCTCATTGATAGTGTGATGGATATTCTCCGACAAAACAGAAGCAATTGCGAAAACGTTTTTCATAAAATATTTGACCAAGTTAAGAATGAATGTGAAAAATATGATGCTCCACTATTGATTCCCAGAAGATGTAAAAGTCAAATTTCAGAGATAATTATCCTTCTGATGACCCTGAGCATTTTTTTCTGGAAGCCATATTTGTACCGTATTTAGATCATTTAATAGTGGAAATGGAGGATAGATTCTTTGATCAGAAGCAGAAGTGCCGAAGTCTTCGGGGCTTGATACATTAGCAATTCGCAAACGCTTGTGCTGCCTTTTACGAGTATGAGTAGAAACTGTTGTTTCAATTCTGTTTTAGTTATTTAACAAAGGTATTTTGCTTTTGGTTTCGACCAAAACCATTTAGCGCGGCTGTGAGCTAATTCTACGATCTGTAGTGGTACTGCAGTGCATTTTGCTTGTCTGCGATGTTGAGAAGAGTGCTGTTGATAATATTTCGTGACAAGTAATAGCCGACTGTGACACCAGAATTTGCTGGAAGTGGTATGAAGTAATGCTACTATATAACATAAGAGTGCTTTTAAAAACAATATCTCGGGGTACTGAGCATGCTACAAACTTCCATAAACAATGTCAAAATTTTACAGAAAAGTGCCACACTACATCGCATCGTACTTTAACCGATTAACAAAATCACGGTAAGGGGGAAAACGGGTAAAGAAAAACAGACGTAGCGGCTGGACCTGGTCAAGAAAAGTGTTGATGTGTTAAAATTGAAATAGCATATATGACCTAAATGTTATAGTAAATAAGGTAGCCTGTACTTTACTGAGAGCAAAATGTTTTTCTCAAAATTTCAGCCCCCCCTTAAAAAATTCCTGCGTGCGCCCCTGGGGCCATGTGCCTATCAGGTAGCAATCGCAGCAGCTTCCAGGTGTGGCCACGATGCCATACAGTGTCGTAGGCTGCTGTGAGATCGACAAACACAGCTCCGGCTTTTTTCTTAGCCGAAAACCTATCCTCGATGTCCTATGTCAGCAGGGTGATCTGGTCTATGGTCGACCTCCCGTGTCGAAAGCCCGCCTGCTCCTGTGGGAGCAATGGGTCGATGACTGGTTCGACACGAGCGTAGATAAGTCTCTCGAGGATATTAAAGGGGACACACAGCAGAGATATAGTGACGGTAGCTCTTTGGATTTCCCAGTGGCTTTTCCGGCTTAGGGATTGCAACTATGAGCTCTTCTCCAGAGCTTTGGAGTTTTGAGTTGGCGCATGCAGGAAGTGAGGAAATCTCAAAGCCAAGAGTTAAATGCCGCCCCGGCGTGGAGTATAAACTCTGGGAAGATGGAATTCCGACATGGAGAATTTCTTGGCCTCAGAGGCCTAAGGGCGGCAGCAAGCTCCTTCGGTCTAAAAGGGTCAGAGATACCGTGACTCTCAGGCTTTGGAATCTTCCATAGGTCGGACAGCTCCTCTGGAGACTGGTCGACCAGTGACCATTCCAACCGCTCGTGAACAAACGTGGTAAGGACGTGTTTCCTGCTCAGGACTGACCCAACTAGTGAGAAGTTTGGAACCACTAGCTTGTCTGCAGTTGTGCAGTGGGACTCCTGTAGGACGATCATGGAAGCCTTGTTCTTGTAGGCTAGCTGCTCATTGACGCTGATCTTGTTTGCAGTGAGCCCCTCGGTGTTCAGCTGGAACATGTTGGGTCGTGAGTCATCTTCGGTAGCATTTCTACTGCCGCGCCCTGCGCTAGGCTTTTCCCTACCCAGCCCACGCTGAACATACCCGGTACGGGTAGAAGTGGTTGCTCTTTTTGCTACTCACGTTGTTATTTCCTAGCGTTTGCCATCAGGTTTCAAGAAGTGGTTGCTTTCAAATTGACAGCTTTGGTTGATATTTCAAGCAATGTCGTAACAGGGAGGGCCACATGAAGGCACCTGTCACGCTCCCCATGCCAGTGCAAACTCTCGGAAAGGCGTACATTATGCTTTCACGTGTTACAATAAAGATGTATAGTAAATGCAATCATTCCATTTGCAATTGATAATGGCGACAGAAGTTTATGCCAATTCAGCTCAAAGCAGATAGGCATAAACTATTACTATGGACTTCGTGTCTGCTCACAAACAAATAAATTAAAAAAATAATACGGAGATTTAAATAAAAACTCGTTATATGCTTGAATGGCAAATTTTCATTGTGGTAAAATGTTATTTCGCGCTTCCAATTTCACAGAAACAAAGTGATGTCTGCATGAAAGGTAATTATGAATTGATAAAAAAGAAATGTTGGCTCTGACGTGGCGCGAGGCACTTCACAATCCAGAAATGACAGTTTTCCTGGTGTACTGATGAGGTGGCTTGGTTTTTGTTTGAAGGAAACAGCATGGGCGTTTTTGATATACAAACCTGCTGCAAATTACATGGCCTACTAATATCATTAATTTAGCCTCACTCCCCAGCGTTGCAGAGAATTCTGATTCAAATGCTTCTCAAATAGTGACAAGTTTGTGAAAATTATTTTGATAGAAATAAGAATTGGATTTAACTTGTTCTGGATTATTGTTAACAATTTCTTATTTACAAATATAATACTTCATTTATGGAATGGTTGTGTCATAGAAAGTGTTCATTGGTCATAGAAAAATGGCTATACATATTTTGAACTTGAATATGACGTCATATGCGTGACAGCAATTAGCGTGATGCTCTACAGACAGGCAAGTGTGTATTTTGATATAAAGCATTAGATAGCGTCATTCTAATATTTGCACATTAGGAAGGATTTGTACTGTTTAAAGAAATTTTCCTTTTTGTGGTGAATTTAGACTCAATTGAGCAAAAACGTTGGAAATTTAGACAATGCTTTTATAGTAAATGCTAAATCACACCATTTTATTTTCTGGAAAAGGTAGAAAGTTTTTCAAAAGTATTAGTTTCATGTGATAACAAACTACGATTCATAAAATCACCTGGTTTTACAGAAGCGTTTTGAAATTTGAAAAGTGATACGTAAAACGTTTTCGTAAGAAAATATCCTGATTTTGCTATTCCATCAAAGATGCCGCCATACTAAAAAAACAAAATTAAGCAGATAGTCCAATGAGTGTAACGCACGCATACTTTCAATAAAGACGAGGACTCTGGTATGAGACTCCAGCACAATAACAGTCATTGGGTTTTCATTTCAGGGCTTCCTATTATTTCTCTTGAACTGTGTGAAGCCGCAAAAAGTGAGAGAGTTGTGGCTCGGACCAATCTTTAGAACCATTACCTGTAGAAGATACGTGAAGATGAAATACGACGTTTCTAAAATATCCGCTCGGTCAAGTGCCCACACAACACAAAACACTAGTGTTGCAACAGCAAAGAAATGAAGTCTTACTGTTCTTATGATGTGTAGCCGTCACTCTCTTCAGAGCGACTGGGGCTTCGATAGAGTGTGTTTTCGCCTCTCTTCGCGACACATTTGCTTGCATTGGGGATGGTTACCGAATTCTGCCGATATCTGACCACTGTCAAACATGACAATAATGCATCACATAAGCCATGATTTGTCTGGTTGACTATCTTAAACATTTCAAATAACAGAGGATAATTTCAGTTGTACTGAATATATGTTAACGTCACTTGAGTAAAATACAAACATTCTATGATGTTTGAGCTTGGGCAATGAGGTTTTGCAAGTAAGACGAAGAAATGCTGCTTTGTGATTTTTTATCTACAAATGGGACCTGCGACGACTATGGTGGCAAAAATGGCATGCCTAATTTCGTCAAAAGGTTATAAGTGTATCAGAAACTGATATAAATGTTTGGTTCAAGAAAGAATTATCGACATAATCGAAGGATGTTATCATCGCATTATTTTCATATAAATTTGTGAAACATGATAATCACAAACTTTTCACTTTATCAAGTAAATTTCACGTTTTGTTTTGTGTCTTTACAAAGGTATAACGAAATTGAAAAAAGTGCGGTAAGAAGAACAAATTTGAATTTGCCTTTATCGTCCCTGCCCCCCAGAGGGTTTTCTTGAATATTTTCATGCACCACTTTCAGAAAAATACGTTGAAGTTGCAAGAGTCATCGGAACATATTATGGCATTTAACGACTATCGCACACAACAACCGCTCGTAATTGAAAAAATCAAATGGGATTTTTTCGAAACTTGACGACTGTAAATTCTTGTTTCAACTTTTCTCATGCGAAATGCCTTGAGCTTGGTTTCTTGTTAAATTGTACCACAGCGAGTGCACGTCAATGTATGATTTTAGACGTGGGGTGAGGATCTTATTTCGGTTGCTTTGTTGTTTTTGCAGTTTTTCTCTTTTGCTTTGATATAGGAAGATCAGATATTGTACTGATGCATTTATTCAATATATGCAATGTACATCGTTGTGATTACGTTGTTGTGACAATCCTTTGATTTGCATGATATGGTTCATGTCGGATGTTGTATCGACGGTACAAAAGATAAGCATTTTTTATGATCGCTTCATGTGGTGGAATTAGTCTGAAAAAATCGTTTTGTCGAAGCAAAACGCAATGCGTTTGAGTTTCCTTGTTTTTTTTTAAATCGGGCTCAGGTTACCAGTTTAGATGCAACTTTTCATGGGAGATTCGATCGCACAACGGAAGGAACGCCATTTCCACCTGTGCAACTGGCAAGCAACAATAGATTCACCGCTCGTCCAGGTTCACTCTGTTGTTGCTTGTGCGTAGCTGCCTTTTTGAAGCACTTCCTGAATGCCTCCTTTAGGCATGTGACGTGATGCACCGTCACACCAGAAAAACACAAACCATCAGTTGCGAAAGCCAACTTAGTTATGAAATTTTCTCTATATCACGCAGGCTTTCTGAAACGTTTCTTGTGCATAGGTCGTTTTTTCAACAACTCAGCAGTTACTCTCCAACTCATCTGACCCTAAAAAAGTAACTTGTTGGATGAAGATTAAATTTTATTATTTCAAAAATAAACACAAATCCGCCTCCAGAAAGGGGTAACATGGAAGAGACACCAAATACGAAAAATTCCGAAATTCGGAAGTAGCTTTTATTGGCCGTCTGTACAAGATCCATGTCGCATTGTGTTTGAAGTTTGTAGGTGTACATGCAATAGAAGTAAATTAGGCTGGGACATGAAAATGTGTTGCTTTCATGATAATTTTGTAACTTTTATGGTCATAAGGAATCTCTGGACAAAATGGCAAAATTCGTCTACGCAAATCTCTGGCAATCAGCGACTCACTATCGATCAGAAAAAAGTGAAAACAAAGTGATTTCATGCATGAAGAGCGACAAAGGCTTGTTCTTAGTTAACGCACGTATTAGGTGTTACTAGATTAGAACACAGTGGTGTAGACAGCCCCAAATTTTTTTGGGGGACAAAATGTCTGATTTTATGCGAGGAACAGTATTTTGTGTGGGAAGCCGCTTCTCAAAGCACAAAATGACTGGATATGCTAAAAATGCGGGGAGACATGGCCCTTTGGACCGACTCTGACTACGCTTATGTTAGAACAGACCTTGTTTTGACAAAAAATAATCTGCTGTTGACTTTATGTGTCGCAAGTGTAACTCAGCAAAGTCCTTGGATACACAGAAATTGCAAAACAATTACTTTTTGCGCAATAGCAACATTCAAATACAATGGCTCAGTGGTAAAGCGACCGCCTCCCAATCAGAAGGTTGGGTGTTCGATCCACTGAGGTAATTGCCGTAGCAATCATTGGGCAAGAGCTTTCACCTCAATTGCTCCGGCGGGGGGCAAATTTCAGGCTTCGGCCTGCCGCTAACTGCCGTCACCAAAAAGCAAATTAAAAAACAGATTTACCATAACACAGAATCCACACTGATATTTGCTGCAGGTGGTGAATGGTAACCGCGAGGCAACCTCGAAGTCGAAAACCACTTTTGTGCCAAAGTCTTTTTCATATTCAATGCTAATGTCTTTTGAAATAACCGGCGTTTCAAACTGTTTTGCGGTTTGTCAAAAGCACGAATGAAACCTGTGGAACAGAATGGTCCATAAATCCACCTGCGAACCATTGTTGTAATGGCAATTACTCTTTTACATGACCTACAAACTTCCTTTACGAAAACCAAGTCCAGCGCCCGCGTGCAAAATAAAGTGCTGTAAAGGATGTGAAGCTGCATGCGGAGTTTTGACAGGTTAATTAACAACCGAGGTAGAAGATGAATCAGGGGCGTCTATAATTGGCTTGTGTCTTCAGCGAATTCCCTTGTGTGCTACAATTACCAAGCTTGCTCGTCCATCAACATGTAAAATTTGTTTTTTCGAAAATGGCATTGGAGATCTCACGCACAACTTGTGTTGTCACAGGTGAAGTATGCACTGCCATCTTGGCAATAGCCCTCCTTACTCAAACTGTACAAAACGTATGCAAATTTCGATAGGACCGCTCGAACAAACGCATAAAAATCAGCTACTGAAAGAATCAGCTTAATATGTTTATTGTAAGTATACTTAAATTTTTATTGAAAACTGCATTACGCATTTTTACAAATGTAACCTGATCGGGATTCAAATTCAATTGCTAGCTTCTAAATTGACAATTTTGGTTTCACACCAACCGATCTTTAAACATTTACTTTCATTCAGTCGTGCCTTAAAGGCTGTGGGTTGTGGACCACGTTTTGACAGCAATTGTTCGTTCCTGCTGCGCATGCTGTAGCTGTACACGTGTTGGTTGTTTCTGCTGTCGCGATATCGTCAAAGCAATTTCTGCTGCTCATCAGACGCCTTTTGTAAATAAAGATTTGTGCACTAGGAAACCTGCGAAAACGAACTTTGTAAGGGTGGGAGCTAAACCCCTTGCTTCGGCTCGGCAACTTAAAATGTCAGGCAGTTTAGTCGGGAGTTAGAACAGTACTCATAAAACGACTAGGCTGCCTCGTTGTTAATAGCGTTTGGGGAAACCTGCAGCATTTCTACATGCAACGATGACCATCCTCGCAAGCAACCTCCACGCTGGGCAATATCCCAAACCTCTACATAGTCTTGTGAGGATCATTTGGATCCCGAAAGGGGGAAATATTCTATTTGTATGAAATTTGAAGTGGGAATAATGTCTAGGTAAACTTATGTAAACTTTATTTCATCAAATGATTTTATGCTTCAACATATACAGGATTTAATTCGTACAATTGTTTCACGGCGCGAGCTTAAGTTGGCATTTCCCTTGGCAGACGTTCATATAAGGGATGAATACAGGGTGTTTCACAATTGTTGAAACAAAGCGATTGGGCACAAATCGAGGATTTTAAATAATACCACAATGATGATTACATTTATTGAAAGGTGAAAAGATACCATTTTATAATCTGCAACTGTTTGTCCTCAAATCAGAAATAATATGTCAAGAAGAGTCCTAGAGTACATGCTCCTTGGCTCCTTCGTCGCAGAGATTTGCTCGGACTCCGACCGACTGACTCTTGAACCCTAGTGACATTGTCGGGAGTTTGAATTGTTATTGGAGGCCCAGAGGGCGATGAGCCTGTTACCCTACGATCTCCACAAGTGCCATGAGTTTCAAACTTCTTGACCAACTTGAAAAATTGAAAATTTGACTCCTGTTTGGAAATTTGTTGAAGCTGAACTTCCTTCTGAACCTTGCTTGAACAATCTGGAAAGACTTCGTTTCGTAATATGTCTTTACACAAAAGATCTTCTGCTCCATCGACCAAGGCATCA
>Ga0210059_1006131_pt1 | contig 19303 bp, 12 predicted proteins | sample Ectturendosymbi2_FD_188042 | JGI IMG/M metagenome (GOLD analysis project Ga0210059, IMG submission 188042) | Ecteinascidia turbinata endosymbiont from Florida, USA - Sample 2 (SPAdes) (version 2) | ecosystem: Host-associated > Tunicates > Ascidians > Unclassified | place: Key West, Florida... | reverse complement strand
ACGCGTTTGCGTTTCGCCGACGTCCGTACTGGAGCTGACTGGCGGCTGGAGCAAGTGGCGGCTGAGTTGACCTAGGTGTTGTAGACCAGAGTCCACAGCACTACTACCAAAAATTTGAACGTTAGTTTGTGTGTGCACGTAGTATTGGCTACTGTAGTGCATTGAGATGGCATGCGATGCTGAATAAAGGACCTGGTTTGGTAATTTTTATGCTCAATACTGGCAGTGGTACTAATCTGAGTTTAGACATTTTCGTTTAAATTGAGTTTTGTTAGGTTATTTTAGTATTCTATGTTGTATTTTCCTTAATACAAACAATGACCAACATTGTCTGTGATTGTTGTTGGTTCTGTTTTTTGTCTAATGTTCATTGATTTATCAAGCCCTGAAAACTTTTTAGCTTTTTAAAAAAGCAATTGAATTGATGGTTGAAGTTGATCAATGCAAATATGAGCTAGAGTATGACTGTACTTTTCTAAGCTTTATTAGAAGTGGTTATGGAACTACTCATGGATCTTATTTAAAATCCTATTCAACCATACCTTTTGGCATGACAGCTTGCATGAAACGGTTAGTTTGTCACTCGATCTGCGTCATCCTAGTAGTACTAATATTAGCGTCAACCATTCCTAGTAGTAGTAATTTTTTTTATACCTCATCTTTGAGACAATATTTTGACGTGTTGGCAAAAAGTTGCTAAAATTTTTTTGTCATTCAAAAAAGAAAATATGGTGCTATAATTTCATTAACTTTAATTGTAAGTTTTGTCTTAAAGAAGATATCCAACTTTAAAGATCACAAGAAATTTACCTAAAATGACACTTTTGACAGAATTCCAAATAGGAATATCATTTGGTAGTTGCATTAAGTTACTGTAATATCTTTGGCTTGTTTTGCTTTCCTCAAATTCTGAACATCGATTAATCATTCTCTGAGTTACCACAACATGGAAATTATTGCAACCGCTCTCTGTGTGAAGCCTTAGGAGATAAAGGTAATAAACTTTTCTATAGAACAGTGAAGCAAGAAAATCTTGCTGAAGTAGAGATCTGGGCTACGACACTTGGATACACATGAAACTGTATGTATGCACCACTACAAGTGCTTCATTGGCAATGCATTTGAGAAAAAAATCTAAATGCTGTGATGTACTGAAAAAGCACGACAAGAAAGTCAATGCAAACCATAAGGCAGGGTGGGCAAAGGGTTTCTATGGAGGATCACAATTGAAACTTTATTGCTACCAAGGACTACATATATTTCATTTATTTCAGTTAAAATTTGTTTCAAAATATGTATTGATGATAATAATATTATAACCTTGGATCATTTTATTTCACACTGACACTGTAGTGCACAGATTGTTAAAATTATTAGAACATTTCTTTAACACAGACTTAGTCTGGAGACTATGCATTATCCATTTACATGCTCTTGTGGGCTGCATGTGGTTCACGAACTGTAGTTTGCTCACTCTGCCATGAGGTGACTGTTGCAGTGGTCAAGGAACTGGAAATACAATCAATAATGTGCAATATGCTAACAAAGAGTTTAAAAAGTCTTCTTCATCGTTTCAGCCAGTTCTTTCAATACACTGCTTGGTCGTGCTAGATCTGCAAGTAAGGCATGAGCAGCCATTCAATTGTCTCATCATTCAGAACCATCTGGACAGTGCAGTCTGTCAATTGATTGCACATTTGAGAAAACTTGATTAGCAGTTTTTCTGTACCACACACAGGCTGCAGAGATGATGTTAAAAAAGTGATGTTGACAGACTCATTGAAAGTACCTCTCAAATCAGTTCTGTTGCCAGTTCCATGACAGTGATGAAGAAACCACACAAAGACAACCAGCGAAGTTATGCCTTAACCACAAACTGGATGCATGTCAAGTGCTGCCAGCTGTTACTCATGGCATACCAAGGAAGCTAAGGAAAAATCATACAAAGCAATAGATACAAAAAGTGGTTTAAAGACTGGATAATGCTTTTAACACATTGGTGAAGCATTGTGTTGCAATCAAGGTCAGACAGAACTTCCATCATCTTGAGTTGAATGCATTGAAAAAGGCTTCAAGTGATTTGCTTAATTTGATGCTTGTTGTTAAAGAAAATTTGCTGTCAGCTAAATCATACCTACAAAAGATGGAGCAGAAACTAAAGTTTTCAATGTTGTTTGTCAGTGGATTGCCATTGCATTTATACTGCATTATCTGTAGATTCACCTGTTAGCTTGTATGTTTTAAAAAGTTGATATAAAATATCTTTTCCAGGACAAATCTCACATCTGTGAATCATGCACATTCTATTTTTCATTCTGCACAGAATCACAAACACCAAATCTTTGTAATCTTGCTTCAGGTTTGCAGCATTTCATAGTGTAAGATGTGTTTTGGTGTGGGGTGCACACACACTGAGTGTCTGCCACTATATAAAATATTAACTGACCATTTAGGGCACAAACCACAGAATTGTGAACAGTGTTTTGTGATGTCAGGATGTTTCTCTTAAAATGCAAAATGCAGTTCCAAGTTACAAAGAATTAATCGTTTTTGCTTTTACATGTTTCCTGCAACATCACACAACCACTTTTGCTAGGCATAACCCCAGTGTATTCATATCATTCTTATAACATGCAGCAACAGCATCAAGTGTTGATTGAGGTGTCTTGTTTCTACTCTTGTATGTTTGTTTTACTAATATACCATGTGCTGACTTCTCAAACTTTGTTTTGTGATTCTCTCACCAGATATTTCTCAGAGAATTTAGCAGCTTTATTTACACTCTATGAACTCGGCTTTATTGTCAGGAGATGTTACATTTTTGGAATGATTTTGCTGATAGCAATTTTTCTTCAAATTCAAGCATCATATCAAGCAAATCACTTGAAACCTTTTTCTATGCATTCAACTCAAGATGTTAAAAGTTCAGTCTGTTCTTGATTGCAACACAATTCTTCACAAATGGAAGTGTTAAGAGTATCCTCCAGTGTTTGAACCACTTTCTGTATCTTTTGCTTTGCATGAACTTTCCTTTGCTTCAGGTAACAATTGGAGACACTTGACAAGCATCCAGTATGCATTCAAAGTAGCGTTGCGTAGATTGTCTTTGTGCAGTTCCTTTATCACTGTTAGTGGTTCTGGTAACTCCTCTAATTTAAGAGGTGCTTTCACTGAGTCTGTCAACATCACTTTTTTCAACTTCTTGGTAATAAATAACACATAATTATTTACAACCTGGTAAAACTTTGATTGAGTGCATTTCCAATTCCTTGGCCATTGCAACAGTCACCTTATGGCTTGTATTCACTTTTTTCTTAAGCTTTTTTAATACATCACAGCTTTTAGAAACTTTTTCTTAAATGCTTTGTTGTTGAATCACTTGTAGTGGTGCATACAAATAGTTTCAAGTGTATCCAAGTGTCGTAGCCCATATCTCCATTTCAGCAAGATTCACTTGCTTCACCCTTGTATAGGTAAGTTTATTACTTTTTGCCCCTAAAGAAGGGTCAGGAACCCGTGACCTGTGTGAAAATTTTTATGGCCCGCATCATAATTTTCATTACTCAAGTTAGAATTTTGGTTTCTTGTGATGCTATGTTCTATCACAAACAGACACTCAGACAGTAAGTCAAGATAAGTATCTCACTCCTTGACATAGACCTAGTTTTTTCTCTGTTTTCCTTAGTAAGATAAAGGCAGAATTTTGTGATTATTTTTGCGGCCTGCCAGTGATAATTGACGATTCATGCGATGCATCATAGCAAATAACTTCCCCATCCTTGTCCCAAAGCATTAGATAAGGAGCAGTTTACAATACCTGTTGTAGTAGCTCAGACAATGATTAATTTATGTTCAGAATCTGAACAAAGCAAAACAAGCTAAAGATATTGCAGCAATTTATGCAACTACCAAGTGATATATTCCTATTTGGAATTCTATTAAAAGTCTCATTTTAGGTGAATTTCTTGTGATCTTTAAAGTTTGACATTTTCTTTATTACATAACCCACATCAATCAAAATTGGTGAAATAACAGCACCATATTTGCTTTTATGAATTACAAAAAAAATTTTTTCCAACTTTTTGCCAACGCGCCAAAATATTGTCTCAAAGGTAAGATATGAAAAAAATTTGAAGAAAAATTTCAACCCTAAATTTTGTGATATAATCCTCATCTTATCAATATTTTAACTTCAAAAATGAATTCCTTGAATCAAAAAATTGAGACCAAAAAAGTGCGGGGTGGTGCGGGCCATTGGCAATTCTAAGGAGAGGCCTGGAAGGGCCATTTCTCCCAGGTTTTTGCTTGGCCCCCCAGTTTCTTAATTTCGAGATTGTTTGGTTAACAAATGCCAGGTTGCTAAATGCGTTTTGTGAAAATACCAGGATTTTGTCAACAGCGCCAGGTCTAAGCTGTGTTGTAATTTGTTAGCAGCAAATGGAAAACAGAAAGACAATCAGTATTGTTAAGTGACATTTAATAATTTGCCCATATTTTGTCTGATTCAGTACATTTTGGTGTGTGTGTGATGCAACAATCGCATCAAAGATTGTGTTAACAGCAGCAAATAAACTGCGCTGAAGGATCTGTCCTGACAAGATTCACTACAAGAGTCATTATAATTTGAGAAATTCTGCGTTAGTTCTTTTTGAAGTTATGGCAAATTATTTATTTGCACAATACCTGCTTCAGACACTGATTTTCAAAATACCGGCCTAAATTAGCACTAAAATACCATCCATCGAACAACCCTTAATATATACAGTAGATAACTTTCGGGCAGCGATATTTCAGATGGTTATTTAGAAGCCCTGTAGCCTGTATTAAATATTTCTCAAATGCATGGTAAGCTGTTTTCTTGTTTTTGAAAGTTGGGTAACAAGTTGTTTATGATAAGACACACCAGGGATTGCTAGTATCTTTAGTCAGACAGGGTTGTAGTGTTGAACTCATTTTGAAACTAAGAAACAGTCACAGAACTGGAAGATTGATCTTTCGTGCATTTAAGTGTGAGATGGAGCTGGGTTATTCAAGTATGTACCTTCCACGATGGGTGTAAGCAAGGAATCGATCAGCAAATTTTTAATAGGAAATCGATTTTATGTCAAATTGCACATCCTCAGTCCTGAAAATAGCAAGAAACGCTTACAGGTGAAAAGTTGAAAGGCTGAAGTAACAGCGAAGAAAAAACAAACTCAAGACTACAATCAAAATCTTGTAACACAAGCTCATAAATCATAACATCTTAACAAACAAACTGACGTCAAGTATACTAGTGGCGACAAAAAAAAACTGACTCATAAAATAAGTGTTTACTCAAAAATGAAAAAGACGCATACTCAAACAAATCAATGACTGAAGCCTCTAACTATTTGATGCTAATGGCTGAAAAATTCCTCCACCTGAAAACTAACTCTTGGTGAAATGACTAACGATGGTAGAGAAAAATAGTAAGCCATGTGTGGGCAGTAAGTCTCTGGGGTACAGAGCTGGGTTATGTATTACTGTCAGCAGATTGTTGCTTGTCCCAGTAGCAAAAGGTTTGTGAAAGCATCAGGCCTGTAACCAGCTTGAGACCAGGGGCGCACACAGGAATTTTTTGATGGGGGGGGGCTGAAATTTTGAGAAAAATATTTTCCTCTTCCTAAAGTACAGGCTACCTTATTTACTATAACATTTATGTCATATATGCTATTTCAATTTTAACACATCAACACTTTTCTTGACTAGGTCCAGCCATGACATTTTTCTTTGCCTGTTTCCTCTGTTACCATGATTTTGTTAATCTGTTAAAGTATGGTGCGATGTACTGTAGTGTGGCACTTCTTTGCATCATTTCGACATTGTTTATGGAAGTTTGTAACATGCTAATTATCCTGAGATATTGTTTTTAAAAGCACTCTTATGTCATAGTACCATTACTTGATGCCACTTCCAGAAAATTCATGTGCATGTACCAGCGAATTCACATGCATGTGCGGAATTGTTTTGTGTTTTAACAAATGTCAGCAACAAATTTGTGTTTGGGCGATTTCCGTTAAAGGGTCTCCAGCCCCTCAGTTCTCTTTGCGTGCCCCTGCTTGGGACAGCAAGAAAGGCAAAGGGTTTTGCGCGAGGGGCCCAAATTTTTTAAATTATGTCCAGTAGTTTTAAACTAAGTCCAACATACTTGTAAGGATTTAGAATGGAAAGGATTAGCAATTGGTTTCAGTTAATTTGTCTCAATTTATCCTGGGTGTGATATTGCATTCGGCTGCTTTGTGTATACGACTTTGAAATATCTTATGTGAGTGGTTTGCGACTACAGTTTTAACTCTACCCACATGTCCTGCAACCTCGTAGAATTTTGTACAGATTTTCTGCAATGATTTAGAAGCATTTCTGTCGTCTATTTCAGCTCTTTGCCCTGGAGGTCAAACATTTCCATCCGAAACACACTTCAAACAATTAACAAATCATATTCATTTAGTGTAAATGATTTAAAACATGAAAATAACTTTGGCAAATAATTTGCTTCAGAAAGAGTCGAAGCTGCCTATATCACTCAAACAATTTTTGTCAGTTATAGCTACTTAAAAGCTGCATTTGATTGTTACTGGTGGCTGTAACTCCTACCGTCACCAGTGCTTCATGCGAAGAAATTTTTCAAAATGAAATTAGTGAAAACATTTCCCAGAAATTTGATTGTCAGTGAAAGATTGGGTAACATTTATCTACTTTAAATTGAAAGGTACTAGATGAAAAACAGATTTAGATGAAATCGTTGCAGATTTTGACAACCATCATGATAAACAAAGGATTAAGTTACATTGAGGTTGCGATGATACAAAAATTCTAATGCAGGCTGTGCAGGAATCTGTGTGAGAATTATATTGCTCACTGTCTATTTGTCTGAATCATTTTTGTTTTGGAAGTAGTGCGTGTTTCGCGTATGAAAAGACAGTCATAAATGAACACAGGGTTGAAAAGTCAGCTTTTGAAGATCAACCACAGGAAAATTATGTGTGAATAATAAAATGAAGGACTTTCTTAGGAATATTTTGCAATAAAAGTTTTACGCCTACTGTTACATCTTTCTATCAGGTACACGCCGATGCACACATCCTTATCTGTGCCGCTACTATGTTACTTATGTGCCACTGGTGCCAAAATCTTGCTGCTGTTAACTGCATACTGCATTGATGTGATGTGGTAAAACTGACAAAACGGATTAGTCAGTCGTCACCAAACCGTTGGAAGATGGTTCATTTTTATGTGCTTTGTAGTAAGAATATTTTGACGAAACTAGTTGGCTATCAACAGCCTACTAGTCTCTGTGTCAAGATGGATTTCGTGGTTGGAACCATTTCACTTTCATGTGAACTGTTTTCACTTTCTAAAGCCAGGACCGGCCTTAGCCGATGCGGCTGCATTAAGCCCCTCGCCTCTGGGGACCCCCACACTATGGTGGTCGGACATGTTGTTCATTTTTGCCAGATAATCCTTCCGTTAAAGAATTATAGAAACGGTTTTCAAATCTCATTGTTAGAATATAGTTATCTTGTTTGGAAAGACGATGATATTGCACTAAGGAGCTTTGTCAAATGTGCTCAATTCTCATTCTAGGGTGTTATGTCTGTGCTCCCGCATGGTCCACTTTTTATGGATGGAACTTGCTTGTTACTGGTGTCCGTAAAGACTGCAGTAGACCTACAGTTATTGCCAGCCAGGTGTGCAATGATTAAACTCGCAATGAACAGATTAAGGTGAGTGTCTGTCGTATTAACTTGGCATTTCTTCCAACGTAATGCTATTCAGTTTTTGAAATATCACTAACACTCAGGTAAAATTTTAACGTATAAGGTACTTGTTTTGTAGTGAACCTTTTCTCAGCATTGAAAAGAATGCTGTTGATGCTCTCGTTGGATTAAGATGTGGATCATTTGATCAGTCAAATGAGTTTGAGTTGATGGGTGTTGTGTTCATGAAGAGGGCTTGTAGTTGTGTACTGTTTGCGAACCAAACTGTTGGTATCTTCTGTTTTTATCTGCACAGAAACATTAATGTTGCGGAGACATCATTGTCCAATGAGATGCAAATAAAATCCTGAAGTCATTTTGCTTCAGAAAAAGTGCTGAAAAGGTTTATAACTGAGACCAAGCAGGTGAGGCTTAATGTTAGTAAATTTGCTCTTCCTTTACAACACAAGCAGGTGAGGTTTAATGTTAGTAAATTTGCTCTTCCTTTACAACACAAAAAGGCCACGTTTAATGTTAGCAAATTTGCTCTTCCTTTACAACACAAAAGGTGAAAGTTAATAAAAAAACTGTCCAATGATTATGAGTGCAGGCAACTTGGTGCTTGTCTCTCTTAATTATATCTTAGTACTTAGCATTTGACCCACCATACCTCTTAACAGCGTTCCTTACAATGCAAATATATTTAAATATTTGTTGGTTGTAGACACCTGGTGATGAAATTGTCAGAAATGTTATGAACTGCTGCAATTACAAATTGGGATGACAACAATTTTGGCTAAGCAGTATTATCTTGCAGACTTTCTCGTTGAACGTCACAAAATTGAAATTAAAGCCATAACAAAAGAGGATTTGCAAAAGGAAACAAATCTCCAACAACTTCAAAGGAAAAGACAACAACCTATCAGGTGTTGCAAATTCCAAGGAAGTCAGCAGAAGACTGGCCAAGTATCTCGACTTGTAAAGTGGATTTGATGATGTGCTTGAAAAAGAAGTATGTGTTACTTCTTCGGCATTTGTGTAACATTTGAACCTGCTACTCTGCTTTTTTGCTGAGTTGTTTCAGTTCTTACCCTAAAAAGACTTAAAACTCATTGCAACCGAATTCACTAGTTTATATTTTCAAACATAATGACTGGATTTGGCGTACTCTGATAACAGCTAAGTGGTTAACCAAGAGTTTCTTTGCATTCCAATATCCTGGCGTCACAATTCTGTCAATTTTGTAACCTGATTAAAAAATAACATTACTAATGCGTTCTATGCTTATTTGCTAAGTTTAGATATTCTTTTGTTCTCAGTCTGGTTGTTCTTCATAACAAATGCATTGCAGAGCAGTAACTTAAAAAACACATGATTATCTTCACATGTGCTTGTGCTGTGCACATGTGCATGCAGTGATGGCTCGTGACTGTGATTCGTTGGGGTGTTGCATCTTCTAACCAAACTTTGTTGTAAAGACCAAACTACATCACGTTTTCCATAATGGTGTGGACTGTTATGACGCATGACATCTCCCTCTCTACAAACTGATTGTGAGACTTTTGTATCTTGCTATGCTGCAATGATATGCTGTGGGGTGAATGACTACTGAGGCACTGGTATCTTTCAAGTTGAATGCACGTATATAAACCAGTGGAAGCAACAACATTCAGGTCATTAATTGCTCATCTAATGCAGTCTACACTTGTGTCACACGCCTAACATTGCATTCACAGCCATTCAGTGAATAAACAAGTATGCTTTGCAACACACTGGTGGTCTTAAAATAATGTAACAATTTAACATCTGTGAATGCCACAGTCACAAATGTGCAATGACTTAATTGGGATTAGAGACAACCATGGCTGCAGATCATATCACACATCTGCATCAGGCAAGGGGTGCCAATATCAGTTTGTTCATGCAATTGTTCTTAACACTTTGAGAACCGGTGTAACATATATTCGTACTTGGATTTCGGCCCAAACAACAGCAGTTTTTGGTTGCCTTACCAATGCCCTAGCTCGTCCGCCGATTGCGCTAGAGAGTTGTTCAGTGGCTCAAACGGATCAGCAAGTCTAGTAGATTGCACTCGAAAAAAATTTTTTGGTTGTTACCATTTCAGTTACCAATTACATGAAATAATTTTCAAAGATTAGGTGCAAGTAGCCATTGTTAACGACTTGCTGAAATATCGGGTGTTACTACATGCTTAAATTAAATCATAGGGTAGAATCTAAGTCATACTTAATTTTTGGTAATAATGGTATTTTCTAGAAGCTGACTTGAAATTGGAGCTCTAGCATAGATTCATGCCCGACTTAACTGCTGTCAATTCAGACTTAAGTCGCAACCGCAGGCCTTCTCTGAAATGATATTCTAAACCTACAGTGTTTCTTATTTTATTCTGAGAAAGGGTGAAGTCAAACATGTGCTCATGGTACATTCTGAAAGACAGCCTTAAAACTAACTACTCTAGATAAGAATGCACAACACATTAAAGCACTAGTGTGTCCACTATACTACCAATCAAACTCAAAATCACCTTACATTGAAAATCCAGAGAAACCCCACATGCAGCATCAACTCAGAGAAAAGTTGTAGCCTCTTATAGTATGAAAACCAATACACACAGCAAAAATCACCACCTGCCAATGAGGTATGAAGTGACCATATGAATTACAGAAAAAATCGTGCACAAACAGGCATGACGCCATATTCAACTCAAGTCTATTCAAACTCAAGTTTTTTTTCCTTTTGCCTTTGGCTGTCTGCAAAGACATGGCGATGCCATGTCTGCAACATCACCCCAGAGAGCAATTCCATATGTGTCATTTTGACAATTATTTTGAACATAATTCAATACAATTTTTATTTGGTGCATTTCTGAAATTTTCTTTTGGTATCAGTGGGAAACTCCTTCATTTCTTTTGAAAAAAAATTTTTTTTCTGCAACGTGAGATTTTCTTCGTTTTCTTATTTTAAAAAAATGTGACGTGTGTAACATTTTTGGAAGTTACTTTTAACCTGCAATGACATATCACAAGAATTCTATGAAGTAGGGCCACTTCACTTGAAAAACTTATCATAGACTATTACCACAGAGGTTACACTAGTTTCATGTAAAATCTAGAAATGGCAACTACTGCACAGCTAAGACAATAATAAAAATAAGTTTGTGATGTGTGTGACATCAAACTATGACTGTGACATGTGTGATGGAGTTCACTTTTGCCAGTTTCATCATTGCTTAGTAGTAGTAAAGATCGTTCAAAGGTCCTATCATGCTTCTTATGGTTCATTTTCAACCTGTTGCTAGGCCAATTAACTTTCTCATACACCTTCACAGACCTTAGTGACTTGGAACCTCTGTACCAACAAAATTTCATGCCTCAATCACACCAGAGTAGTTATTCTTGCAACTCCATCGCATGTGCAAGCAAATACTAAAAATAATTGAAGTGATTTATTAGTATTTTTAATTAGAAAATGACAGGTGGAAGTAAAAAAGAAGAGAACTCTATATTTAGTGTGTTTAGTGTGGGTGTGAGCAATATAACCCAGAAATTGTTCCACAATAGAGATTAGTCATTTGGAATAAATGACATACTGCAATTTTTTGTGGTGCAAACTATTGATTTTGTTCTTAAAAGATATTTTGCAAAATACTAATGCCCACTGTTTATTGTAGAAAACACTTGCCTCCTGAACACATGTTTGTGATAGTGTCTATTTTGCCTCATGAGGCAAAGGCTGTGTTATTTTGCCTTTTGTTGAACATGAATGATTGAAGTGGTCACAGGACAAGTATGATATGCAAAGAGAGTTAAGGTTTACAGTTCAAAGGTCAGCCTACAGCTTACGCAGGGCAGCCAAGAAGCCACTAACAGCAGAATGCCACCACTGAAACTATGCCAAAACTTGCTCATCAGACTGGGCTGTTACAGATGTCATAGACCTCAACTAGACAGGTCATTCATGCATTCCAAACTTGCCATGCGATTACTTTAACCAATAGTGTTCAGTGAATTTTTGCAGAATATTCAAAGTTGGTAAATGTTGTGCTGAAGGAAGAGGGAAAAAAGCAAGAAGGAAAATAAAGCAGCAATTAGGCATGAATTTGGTAATGGTAATGGTTTATTGTTTCATATATCTCAGCCAATAAGCAGAAGCGCCATAAAAGCCATTGCATGCAATAAACCAACCATTAGCGAAAATTAGAGCAAATGAAGACACAATGGCATAATAGGTGATCGGTGCAAATAAAGATGGGCGCTGTGTCATATAGGATTGGCGAAAGACTGTGGCGGTCATCTGGTCAACCAACCCCGTTCATCATTTTTTGACAAGTGATTGAGAAACAACAGTTGGAGATCAAATAAGCATAATGAAAAGAAAACAGAAAACGAATGAACGCAGAACATGGTGAAGAAAATGCACAGGTGAAAGCACATGCCTATGTACAATGATGCGTGGATCAAATTTAATTAAAGGATTTTGGTGTGGTTAGAATATTTTAGGAATACAAAGAAATTTCTAAAATGGTAATATAAAAAGTAAAAAAGTTACAAAAACTTATTGGTGAGGTACAAAAGAAAACAAAGTAAAACAGAAAAAAACAAAAGGTGTACTTCATGCCAAAAAGCATAGAATGTGCACACAGGAAATACAAAAAATTAAACACACATAAAAAACAAAACTGAGTTACAGAATACTAGAATTCACAGTAGTTTGTTGGGCAAATGAGATGTTGCTAAAATTCATAGTTGGAAATTTTTTTCATGTAGGAGGTGTTTCATAAGTTTCCATTTAAAGACAAACGTGGTTCAAAGTTTAATATCGTCTGGTATTGAAGACCATACTTTTGGGCCAATTAAGAGAACATTTTCCTGAGGAAGAGTAAACTCCAGGTAAAAACAGGTTTTTAGAGGTTGCTAGGGCCTTTGGCCTGGAAACATGAGCCAAAATGACCCCAAAACTACTTCACTTATGACGTCAGTCACAAAAACTCCGCACCACCCAACCTAAAAAATTTGTTGGAAATCAATCTACTAGACTGACCAATCTGTTTGAGCCATTGAACAACGCTCTAGCGCAATTGGTGGAGGAGCTAGGGCGTTGGTGAGGCAACCGAAAACTGCTGTTTTTTAGGCCAAAATCGAAGTACGAATATATTGTACACTGGTTCTCAAAGTGTTAATGAGAGGCTGAATAGTTGCATTTGAAGCACGTCCCCAATTGAGGACTGAGTGATTAAGATAGGGATGCATTAATGAGTTAACTCTTTGGCTGCTGGTCTATGTTATATTCGTACTACGATTTCGACCTAAAAAACAGCTGTTTTCGGCTGCTTTACCAATGCCCTAGCTCCTCTGCCGTTTGTTCTAGAGAGCTGTTCAATGGCTCAAACAGAACAGCCAGTCTAGTAGATAGATCTTGCAAAAATTTTTGGTTGGGGGGTGCGGATTTTTTGTGACTGACATCATAAGTAAAGTAGCTTTAGGGTCATTTTGGCTCATGTTTCTTGGTCTAGGGCCCAACCGCTAGGCCAAAGTGTTTTGATGAAGTTTTCAGTAAAAACTAGGCTCAAGTTCAAGTCTTTTGAGCCTTTGATCGACTCTCTAGCATTTCTGGTTCGAAAGTTATGATCTAAAATAAACAAATTATTTAATTGGCCAATTAGTCAAATATTTTTACTAACAAACATCATAACTTTTGAACCCGAAACCCCAGCAGGTTGCCCAAAGTATCAAAAGACCCAGATTTTAGCCTAGTTTCCAGTGAAAACTTCAGTGAAATACTACCATCTAACGGTTGGTGCCCAGGGCCAGGCAAAGTGGACCAAGGTGGCCTAAAAGCCCTCCACTTATGACATCACAAAAAACAAATATTTTTTGAGTGCAAACTGGAAGACTTGCTGCGTTTTTTGACACTTTGACCAGGTCCATAACCCAAACAGGAGCGGAGATATTCCCGTGCAAAGCCATGTGTGTTTAGGTGGTTTTTTTTGCGAAAATCCCCAGTACCACCCGGATGCCAAAGTGTTAAAGACAACTTTCAGTACAGGTGGTGATGTATGATGTTTAATTTGGATAAATTCCACAAGCTCTTGATAGCTGTGTTTTTGCTTTTTGTACATGAGGTTTCCAGCTTGACACCTAGGTATTTTAGGTTCACCTAGGTATTTTAGGTTGTTTTCAGGGGAAATGCTGTGGTTGTTTGTAGTAACTTCAATTGAGGCTGGATTGTGTTTTCGAGAAGTTAATAGCATAAAATTAGTCTTATTGCTGTTAAGAGAAAGCTTGTTGGCTCTCAGCCAGCGGTCAATTTTACATAGTTCAAGGTTAACAGTTGTCTGAAGAACATTAGAACAGGAATTTGACATATGGAGATCAATATCATCAGCAAATGAAGTAGTATGAAAAGAGGAAGCTTTTGTGATGTCGTTAATGTATATAAGGAAAAGCAAAGGTGAAAGAACACTATCCTGGGGGACCCCACAAGATTTCATTTTGTATCAAGATTTAAATGCCCTTATTTTAGTGCACTGCATTCTGTTGTGCAGAAAATTTGTATTAAGTTTATGAGAAACACCTCTGATACCATAGTGATAAAGTTTATCAAGTAAAATTTCGTGGTCACAGCAGTCAAATGCTTTTGATTGGTCTAGAAATAAGTAACATGTTAATTTATTATCGAAGTTTCTGAGTAGTTAATCATAAATAGTTGTAGTGGCTAGCCCTGTTGAGTGATTTTCTCTAAAACCATGTTGTATTTTGTCAATTAGATTGTGTTCTGTCAAATAAGAGTATACTCTGTGATAAATAACTTTTTCAAACAACTTTGATAATACTGGAAAAACAGAGATTGGTGTATATTCAGATGAGGAACTTGGGCTATGAATTTTAGGAATAGGAGTGATGCGGACGAATTCACCAGTAGTTATGCATTTGTTTAAGAATTTGGACAACCATTCTGACACAATGCAACTAGCTATTTTCAAAAATTTGGAATGGAATATCATTGGGAGAGCTATTAGATTTCATTTTAGGGTTTTTGATGAGAAGTTGGATTTCATATGCATCAGTACGAGTTGGGAAAAATGAATTTTTTGAATTTATATGTTTAATAAAATGTCTGTGAGTGGTAGGGGATGGTTTCATTTTTGTAGAAAGGGATTTTCCAACCTGAGAAAAAATTGTTTAAATCCTCACATTGTTTTTGGTTTTCTGAGTCTTCAAAAAGCTTATTATTGTGTTGAGAATTGTTTTTTATTGCAATTATTTCATTGACAAGCTTCCATGTGTTTTTATATCATGATGGCATTTTTGGAAATTTGTTTATATTAATTTTGTTTGGAGATTTCTTTTAAGTGGGTAAGCCTATTTCTGTGAGTTTTGTATTGTCTAATAATATTTGGGTTGTTTGTAGTCAACTGCTTTCTGTAGAGGGTTGTCTTTTTTGCAATGGAAGTTAAAATGCCTTTGGTGAACCATGGTTTGTTAAAGGAGTGTTGTTCTTTTCTAGATGCGTAACGATATGGTGCATGTTTATCAAGAGTGTCATTAAAGACCTCAACAAATTTATCGCTGAGTGTGTTAACATCACCAGCTTCAGGATTGACATTGTTTAGATTGTGACTGAGATCAATTAAAAAAGTATGTGGGTCAAAATGTTTCATGCATCTGAATTTAGGTTTAATTATCTGTTGGGTTGGATGGTGTAGTTTAAGATTTTCAAAAACTGGTAAATGATCAGACATATCACAAATAGTAATTCCAGCATTTTTTTTCCATCACATATATTTGTATATATATGATCTAATAAAGAAGATGTGCAGTTTTTGCTGAATCTTGTTGGTTTGTTGATAAGAGAAATACAACCACAACTGGCAAGGCTATCCACAAAGTTTGTTACATTAGATTGTTCACGATACTTAAGAAGATTACAGTTAAAATCTCCTCCAATCAAATATTCACAATTTTTGTTTTGGAGATGGGTGACAAGTTTAATAAATTCATCCTGGAAGGGTGGAAATGCTTGTGCTGGATGGCGATAGATAACACCAATAATAAAAGGTTTGCCAGATGAGGTTGGAGTTTCAATAAAGAGGCTTTCACAGCCCACATTTTGGTGATTTAGGTCATTTCTGAGGTGGTAAGTTAGTTTGGAGTTGATGTAAAGACCAACCCCACCTGGATTGGTTTATGAAGGATTATGAACAAAGTTGAAGCCAGGGATGTTAATGTTTACAATGTAGTTAGGTTTCAACTTGGTTTCTGATATGGCTATAAAAGTGGGATTTATTTCAGTCAATTGGAAAAAGTAATGCAGTTTATGGTTATTTTTACCCAGGCTTTGTACATTAAAATGAAAATAAGATAAATTTTCTGGCTTATTTGCATGATTCATTTTGCCAGTGTCACTTAAAGTTGAATATATAGTTTGATATTGTTGAGGTGATAGGTCACATGCAAAAGATTTAAGGAAATTAAATAAATCAGAATTGTCAAATAAAAGGAGGTTGTAAAACTCTGTGTTGGTTAAATTGAAAAATAGTACAGATAAAGCAAAACAGGCGGAATAAATAGGTGGTGATGGTGAAGGCTGTTGCTGGTTGGAATAGCATGGGGGAGTCATAATCACTTAAGCGTTTGGGTGGTTTTGGAGATTTCCGCAAAAAAAAACAAAAATCACTTGCCTTTGCACAGGAATATCTGCGCTCCTGTTCAGGTTACGGACCTGGTCAAAGTGTCAAAAAATGCAGCAAGTCTTCTAGTCTGCACTCGAAAAAAAATTTTGCCTGGGAGGTGGGTTTTTTTGTGAGTGACGTCATAAGGAGAGGACTTTTAGGCCACCTTGGCCCCTTTTGCCTGGCCCTGTGCACCAACCGTTAGATGGTAGTATTTCGCTGAAGTTTTTACTGGAAACTAGGCTCCAATTCGAGTCTTTTGATACTTTGGGCGACCTTCTGCGGTTTTGGGTTCAAAAGTTATGATGTTAGTTATTAAAAATATTTGACTAATTAGCTAATTAATTGATTAATTAATTTGTTTATTTTAGATCACAACTTTTAAACCAGAAATGCTAAAAAGTCGATCAAAGGCTCAAAAGACTCGGACTCGAGTCTAGTTTCCATTTAAAACTTTAGCAAAACATTTTAGCCAAGCGGTTAGGCTCTAGGCTCAGAAACATGAGCCAAAATGACCCCAAAACTACTTCACTTATGACGTCAGTCACAAAAAATCTGCCCTCCCCCAACCAAAAACCTTTTTTCGAGATCAATCTACTAGACTAGCCGATTCGTTTGAGTCAATGAACAGCTGTCTTGCGCAATCGGCGGAGGAGCTAAGGCGTTGGTGAGGCAACCGAAAACTGCTGTTTATTAGGCCAAAATCGAAGTACGAATATATCATGCACCGGCTCTCAAAGTGTTAAGTGATTATGTATACTTGTGGCATGATGAACACTGAGAACAATGCAAACAATTAGACATATTACACTTTTTGCAGAGAGCCATGATTATTGGTTAAGTGGATTATTAAGTGAATTATGATACACCAATCAAATGTAAGAACAATATGTAGACCACTCACCACACCAAAAGGAGGGAAGAGGTGCTTCATCGGTGAGTTTTTAAGGAGAGTCAGCAGATGCGGATGATCCATAGTAATTTCCAGAGTCGGCTGTTGGCTTCTCCATCTGTTCGAGGTATTTTTCATGTCGGATAGTAATGACTTTATTGTCATTAGTTTGTCTAAGGTGAATTCTTCCATTTTTGGTCCAGATGTGTTTCCAACCAAATCTTTTTCTTTTGTCATTAGCCAAGTAAAACAACTGCTTATTTTTTTGGTAAGGGTAAGGTTTTCATTGATGAAAACACATTGGGTAGTAGGTTTTCCAGCATCAGCATTTTGTAGTTGCTTTATTTCTTTATAAGTATTGTTTCTGGTTTTTCTAGAGATAAATCTGTCAACATTGTTGTGGGTTTTGTTGTTTTTCGATTTACCTAGTCTGTGAACTACACCAGTATCATGATGTGAAATGTTTTCATCAAGTTTTTTTAGCACTGTCAAGGCTTCGCTTTCAACTTCTGCAATGCTTTCATCATATGTATTCCATGAATTTCCAAGTTTTGTCTCCTGCCATGCTGTTCCAAATCATTGAATTTAGAATCAAGAAAGGATATTTTTTCTTCTAGTGACCTATTTTTTCTTTTTGATGGCAATTTTCTTCCTTAAGTCATTGATTTCTTTGTGAAGAAGCTCGAAGGGTGCTTGCTAGATCACACATTTGTTTGGGTAGTGTTTCAAGGCCAGACAGTTGCTGCAGTTTTTTTTCTGTAGTTTGTTTTTTTCCTTTGTTAGGAATTGCTGCAATTTTTTCACGCTTGCCCTGCTTTTTGGTGTTCTCAGTTTTGTTGTTGCCCATCTTTAAGTCCAGATAAGTCAGTACAGCACAAAGTTTTAGACAGAGTGGGAGTTAGCTGACACAATTACCGCACTAGAGACAAACCCTACAAGCCTTATTCAAATAGAATGGCTTAGTACATGTTTTTTTTAGCTTACTATTTTAGCTTTGAAGCTTAGTACATGGAAGAACACAAGCACATGTAAGCAAAAGAGTCGAGATTTAAGAAAAAAAAAAAGAAATTAGCAAAGATGATTTACAAGTCACAAAACAACAAAAAATGAAGGAAACGCAGGCAATCGAAAAAATTATGAAATAGACCTACTTAACAAAATGTTTACATTTTCTTGAAACATCAGATCCAGGCAATTTGGAAAAAACATAAGAAAACAAAGCAATTCCTACCATAAGAATACAAAGGCAATTATCATGTTTCTGTTAAACCTTTGGAAAAACTAATTTCATTACTAAGTCTATGATAAAAACAAAGAAAATCTGCAAATTTCATGTGGCTGGTCAATCTTGTCAGCGTGCGCCTGCTATCAACTTTATTGCTGTCTGGTCAGGTGTAATTGTGTTGTTGCTTTGTTGCTTGCTTTATTGTTTATTTTGCATTTGGCTTAAAACTTGCATCTGGAAACTAATGTGTGGAGTGCGAATATATCTTAGATCAGTGATTTTCTACGGGGTTCCATGAGTGGCCGCCAGTGGTTCCACTGAAACTGACTGAAATTGCCTGGGATGAAATTCGCATTCACAGTTCTGTTCATGTACCAATACAGCTGTTTCAAGGATTTATTAGAGAAAGTAGGATAAACACTAGGATCATTGCATAGGGTTCCATGGGCAACGCAAACATTTGCGGAAGGCTCCCTTGCAGCAAAAAGGTTGAAAAACACTGGCTGAGATAATAAGCCGGCATAAAGGAGTTGTTGCTCTGTTGTTTTATTAGATTTTATTAGCCAAGTGTTTTATCAATAAGCGATCCTTTGTTAATACAGTAAAAAACTTTAGCCTTGCGGCAAGTTTCTGAGGAATCTGCCTGCTCTCTGCTTTCATTCTTCTGCGACGATTAAAACTTGCAAGCGTATCTATTTTTCATAGTTAAAGGCCACAAAGATGGCGCAAGTAAATCAGTCACAGTTTATTGACGGGGAAACTAGTTTCGCGTTTTC